>Ga0207684_10000035_pt1 | contig 289353 bp, 285 predicted proteins | sample KBSK5501metaG_FD_184342 | JGI IMG/M metagenome (GOLD analysis project Ga0207684, IMG submission 184342) | Corn, switchgrass and miscanthus rhizosphere microbial communities from Kellogg Biological Station, Michigan, USA - KBS K5-50-1 metaG... | ecosystem: Host-associated > Plants > Roots >... | reverse complement strand
CCGACCGCCAGAAGGCGCTCGACTTCGGCGCGCAGGAGTTCGTCGACCTCGACAACGACGTCCTGGAAGACGTCGGCAGAGTCGATCTGGTTTTCGATGTCATCGGCGGCGACATCCAGAAGCGGTCCGCAGGCCTGATTCGAGCCGGAGGAACGCTGGTGTCCGTCGTCGGGCCGACCGAGGCGCGGCCCACCGACGGCCTGGCGGTCGACTTCGTTGTCGAGTCCGATCGTGGCCAACTGGGTGAGATCGTGCAGCGGGTGCGGGACGGACGACTGCGGACGAACATCGGCAACGTCGCTACCCTCGACGACGCCGTTGCGGCCCTCAACTCGACCGAGCGGCACAAGGGGAAGACGATCATCAGCGTTCGACCATAAGGACTCGGGGATAGTGACCGATCCTGCCCTCCTCGTGGATCAGCGTGGCGATCGGGACCTGCCGCCAGGCCATCGAGATCGCGACCGTGCCCGGCCCGCCCCCGCGCGCCGCGGGCATCGGCTATATGGGCATGGCGCCTACCAGGGGGGGCGAGCTCGACGCCGCCCTTCGCTACCTGACCGAGGGCATCCTCCTCACCAGGCAGTTTCCCTACGCGCAGCCTTTGACCACCGGTCTGGCGAGGCTGGCGTGGATCCGCCAGGCACGCGGTGATGCGCCAGGGGCCCGGGTTGGGGGCTCTTTTCGTATTCAGAACCGGGGGAGGTGGGCCGAGAGCGGACTGTAAGCCGGGTTCTATCAGAGTGAATTCAGTTTTCGGTTGCGAATACGAAACGACATCCAACGACACGGCCTGAGCGACCGCGACTGTTCCCTAATTGTTCCCTGAGGAACGCTGACTTAAAGTGTCGCAGACAGCCGGCATCGCGTCGGGTCATCTCGTAGTTAAGGACGCACGGTCCCGAACCCCACGCAGGTCGTGTCCCCCGTATCCCGGCGCATCACTGACTCTCTGCCGTGCTTGCGGCGCGTCACTCGTTTGGACGGCGCGGCAGGCACCTCTCCGACGAGCGCGGCGATGCTCGTGAGAAGTGAGTTGAGCCGGGCATTCTCTTGCGCCAACTGCAACGTCCAAGCCAACAGTTGATCGATTTGAAACAAGTGGACGGTAGACAGTTGTTTGATCTCCGTTGAATGCTCATCGAGCCCGCCCGTAGTTGATGTCCGGTTCAGCACTAGCTGGGCGCTTGGCCGACCTCCTCGACGCACTGGTTCAACTGAAGCTTGGTCGCTGATGAGTCCTTGCTGCTTCAACTCTCGGACAACTGTCCAAACGGTCGAACGTGAAAGCCCTGTCAAACGCGAGATAGTAGCCGGGCTGAGTGGAGAGCCGCAACGCAAGGCTTCAAGCACTCGCAAGCGGTTGCGCTGGCGCAACTCGGTAAGGCCGTTCGCAAAGGTCGATGGAATCTCCAACGTTAGCCTGGCGTTCACGAGCGGCCGAATCCATGATGCCGCTTCAAGTTGTCGCCTCCCAATCCTCCTGTCCATAGGTACGACGCCGGAAGCGGAAGCGTCCCGCGGTTCCTGCAGGCATACAACGATCTCATTCAGGCTGCGGCCGGCAGCAGTTGGCGATGAAACGGGGCAGAAGCACGGGCTTCGGCCCCTAACGAGCCCTCGCCCGAAAATGGGTGTTGGAGACGAGGTAGACTCCCGCCGCTGCGTCTTCGGCAGAAGCGGGGCTGTATACACCCCACCCCTGTTTGTCTCTCATGGCGAGCAGATCACACTGAATTTCCGCCGCCAGTTCGAAACCATCTGCAGAACAGCTCGGAGCGACAGAGCGATCGAATCGCTCATCGATCCCTTTCACAAGCAACGTCGTTACGGCGCCGTCCTCGAGCCGCACGATCGCGCCTCCGCCGCCAGCCAATCTGACATGAAGGCTCCGCATAGAATGGCCCGCCCGAAAGCCGACCTCGAGCTCTTTCGCGCCGCTGCTCAAGAGAACGAGGTGCTGGATATCTTGTCTGGGATGACACCGTATCCACGCTCGCCCACCGGCCGATACTTGAACACCCGCTCGATGCCCGAGAAGCTGCGCCAGCACTGCGTCGAGCTCATCCAAATCTCGGATTCGAAGTGGACCTGCCTCTTGGAGGATTCGGCAGGTTCGGAGTTCAGAATCCAGGTCCGGAACCTCACCAATCATCACCAGCCGTCCGCCTGACTTTGCGTACGTAGCCAGGACTTCCTGGATTTCCATGGCCATGGAGGGCATGCCCACGACCAGGACAGCGGCGAAGGCACTCAAGCCCGCAGAATCAACCGTGCTAAGGTCGACCAGCGAAAGCTCGTGCCCGAGTAGATTCGCTGATTTCTGAGCACGCGCTATCGTGGGACCAGGGGCGACCAAGACGTGACCGTCAACTTCCGTCGCCTCCGATCCGGCGAACCACGCCCCCAGATTCGAATCCGAGGGAACGATACCCCACGCGAACTCGGGGTCGAACGTACACTCCAGTAGCTCTCGTCCAAACTCGTTGAGATATTTGCTCAGCAAGGCCGCAACACCGGCTTTTGGAGTGCCTCGACCCGCTGCATCCACTGGAGCGTCTGATGGGTAGGGCGGCTTGTGAGCCAAGTCGAGCGATGCATCCCAGTTGGCAGTTCCTGCGCCGGTGTAGAAGTTCAGTCCGCTAGCGCCCACCCCGATCAAAGCCAGCGACTGATAGAAAGAAACGACGGAATGCTCGTAGGCCTGGCCGAACTCCTCTGTGAAGCCCCAGTTGTCCTCGAGATTGGGCCCTCGACCCCAGCCCGCCGCAATGGCGTACCGGGAGGCGACCGAGTCATCGTCCGAGGCGACGCCGATCCAGTTCGTGAAGCCGAACTGCAGGCCTTGCCACAACGAGGGCCGAACCCGGCTGAACCAAGCATCCAAACCCCATGGCTCGGCCCGCGGCGGATTGACGTTGGTGATCGCCGGGACTGGCAAGCCCAGGTGTCGGGCATAGCCACTCAGGAATTCGGCGAGCACGATGCCGAGGAACTCTGACCACTCGCGATATCGGCCTAGCGACCGGAGATCCTGGGGCGGTGCCCATTCGCGTGGTGGCTCGACTGCGTCCCACCGTCTCCAGAGGGTTCCGCGTTGGCGGTTGTACTCGGTCAGGCTGTGGTGACGAGCTCGCAGCCAGTTCCTGAATGCCTCCAGCGCAGGGTGACTGAAGTCGTCCGCCCAAACCGCGTGTTGGGCGTCGCTGAAGAGGCCCTCATTGCCGACTTGCGCCGCAACAATCGGGCCGTTGGGTGCCAATGCTGGGTGCAAAACCTCGGCCGCCACCCTCTGAAGCCATCGCTCGGCCTCGATCTGAAAAGCGGTTGAGAACGCTGACGGCAGCGGCCAGAGCGCGACTGAACCATTTCCGTTGAATGCCGCGCCGCTCCAAGTCACCTGGCGTCCGTCCGCATGCAACTGTGCCTCGATGTCGTCGCGAAAGAGGGGACAGACAAAATCCGGCAGGCCGCCGTAGCTCAGCTCGGCGTGACAGAAGGGCCCAGGTTTGACGATCAGCGGCAGGCCGACCTGAGCACAGACCTCGACGAAACCAACAACGTTTCGATTCGCTCGGGTCTGCCCCACGAAATCAAGTCTGCGTTCGCCACCGAGCTCGATCTCGTGGTGACGCCACGGTATATAGGTGGTTACGGCCTTTACGCCGAGGCCAGCAAGGCGCTCGAGCTTCAACCGCCAGAGCTTGGGGTCGTCGCGGTAGTAAGGGTAGTCAGCGGTCAGCAGAAATACCGGCTCACCGTCCATATGTGCCACACCACCACGGAACTCGAGTTCAGTCATTTCCGCGCTCCAGGCGGTAAACGGTGCATTCCCACGGTTCGAGATCAAGGTGTGCATTTCCGCCTTCCACTGCGAGAGGTGGGCCGGTCTCGGCAACGGGTACCAAGCGACCGCGGATGCCTTGATCGCAGTCGCGCACCTGAACATGAACTCCTGCGCTCGACGGGTTGAGCACAAACAATGCGGTGGACTGCGTCCCCTGCTGAATCACTGCCAGCGCACCACCGCTTGCCGATATGGGTGATGCCCGGCCCAACCTCGCTTCGCTACTAGTGCGCACGCTGACTGTGCGCCCCTCATCGAAGAGAGCCCGAAAGGTTCGGAGCAGCCTCTGGTCGCCGTCGCCCTGCCCCATCCAAGCTCGGCGAAGGTCCGCTGCAGGCCAGGCCATGGCAGCACTGACAACAGGCCGCATGCTGCCCCAGTCCGGAAATGCCTTGATCACGCGCAGGGCAGCCCTCACCGAATCGAGAAACGGGCCAGGCCGGCCCTGTGAGTCGAGCGGCGCGAGAGCCCAGTTCTCGCGACTCGCAAGCATGTAGAAGTTCAGACCGCGAAATCCAAATGCAAGTGCGGCCAAGTACCAGAACCTTTGCTCAGCAGGTGTCGGATCGGGATGAGACTCGCTCACCCCGGGCGACCTCCAGATGCCGGCCTGGGCCTCTGGCACCCAGGGAGCAGGTTCCTTCTCCACCATCAGTGCTGCCCAGAGTGCCAGCCGCACGATGTCTGCTCGGCGCAACGGCGGAGTGTAGTAGAGGTCCGGCCCGCCGACACCGCGGACTGCCTTGCGCAAGACGACGGGGTCCTGAGGCACCGTCGGCACCGGATGGTCGTTGTAGTTGGCGGTGAAGACGACCTGGTTCAGACCTGCCCTCACCAGCGTGCTGCGGATCTGCCTCAGATGCTCCGCAAGCAGCCAGCCTTGAAACTCGGCCCAATCCCAATTGCGTCGCCGGAACGCGGCAAGTGTGATTGGGTGATGCCCCGCCTCGTTAAATCCATCGCGGAAGCAATGGCTTGGCTCGTTGTCCAGCTGCACCATCACCACGGGTCCGTCCGGCCACACCTGGCCGCGGATTCGTTCGCCAACTGCCTGGAGCCACGCGCTGGAGGCTTTCAGATACCGCGGATGCAAATAACACGGCACGTGGTGTTGGAACGGAGGGTTGTAGCCGAGCACCGGCTTGCCGTCCGCATCGAGTTCCCAAAGGTCGGTGTCCGCGAGCAGCCAGTCCGGATACCCGCCACATTTCTCCTCGGCGCAAATCCACGGCCCCGGCTTCACCTGAACGAGTAGCCCATGTTTGGAGCACAAAGCCAAGAATCGGCTGATGTCGAGCCTCGGATCGGAGCTGCCATCAAGGTCGATGTTTCCCGGCGAAGACTCGTGCCGGCGCCAGCTCAGATAGGTCGACACTAGCGGAATCCCCTCCGCTGCCACTTGGGCCAGAAGGGCGTCCCAGCACTCAGGGTCGTGGCGCCAGAAATGGATCTCGCCACTGAGTAGCGGAACGTGCCGATCTGCGAGCGCCAAGCCACCGTCATGGATGCGAATTGAAGGCGCCACCCTATGCCTTACCCCATCCGGTCGCCAGTCCTGTGACCAGCCACCGCTGAATGAAAAAGAACAGCACGACGACCGGGATGGTCACCATCAGAGCCATCGCTGCGAGGTCGTTCCACTTGATCTCGTAGCTGGTGATGAAGAGGTTTAGCGCGACCGGAAGGGTTCGATTGGCATCACTGTTTATGAAAGTCAGCGCAAAGATGAATTCATCCCAAGAGGAGATGAAGACGAAGATTGCTGTGGCGGCGATACCTGGTGCGCTGACAGGCAGGATGACCCGCCACAACGCAGTTGCGAGCCCCGCACCATCGATGAACGCAGCTTCATCGAGTTCGCGTGGGATCTGATCGAAAAAACCCGCCATGAGCCAAATAGCAAGGGGCAGCGCGAACGTGACGTTGGCGAGGACCAGTGCTCCAAGCGTGTCCATCAGCTGGAGCGTCTTCATTACCTGAAACAGAGGGATAACAAGCAACACGCCAGGAAACATCTGACTGGCCAGAATCGTGAGCAAGAGCAAGCGACGGCCACCGAACCGGTAGCGCGAGAATGCGTAAGCGGCGGGAATCGCGAGCGCCAGCGTAATGAGCATCGTCGCCAGCGCCACCCCCGAGCTGTTGCGAAAGTACGTTGGAAAATTGCCGCGCTCGAGGACATAGGAGAAGTTGGCGAGAGTCGGGTGGGCTGGGAGCCACTGCGGCGGCGCTGTGTACGTATCGGCAAGCGTTTTGAAGCCAGTTCCGAAGAACCAGGCCACTGGCCCGACCGCAAAGACGATGAGCAGGACGACCATCGCGCGCATCGAATTCGTAGCTACCGGACGCCTGGCCGCGATCATGACTCGAGGCTCTCGCTGCGCAGCAAGCGGATGTAGATGAGGGAACAGACGAGTACCAGGAAGAATAGAAAGACAGAGAGCGCAGACGCATAGCCCCAGTGGAAGAACTGAAACCCGTTGCGGTAGACGAACGTCACGAGGATGTCGGTCTGGCCGGCGGGACCGCCTCCGGTCAAGATGTAGATGTAGGCGAAGTTGTTGAAAGTCCAGATGGCTGCCAGCAACGAACTGATGAGCAGGGCCGGCTTGAGCAAGGGCAAGGTCACGCGTCTAAACGCACCAAATCCGGAGGCACCGTCGACCGCCGCTGCCTCGTAAAGCTCCCGCGGGATGGCAAGAACGCCTGCCAACAGCACAACCGTGATGAACGGGAAGCCTCGCCACACGTTGGCTACGATCACGGCATTCATCGCCGTGTGTGGATCACCAAGCCAGGCCACGGCCAGTGAGTCGAGGTGCAACCCGCGCAAAGCCGAGTTCAGCAAGCCGTACTGACCGTGATAGATCCATTTCCAGGCCAGCGCGCCGACCACAGCTGGTGTCGCCCACGGGACCATGAGTGCTGCTCGGACGAGGCCGCGGCCGCGAAAGGCTTTCGCCAGAGCCACTGCGGCCAGAAGGCCGAGCGCCACTTGGAGAACAACAGAACCGATCGTCCACACCGCAGTGTGACCGAGAGAGTCCGCAACATCAGAATCCGTCAGGATGCGGCCATAGTTGTGCAGACCGACAAAGATCCAATCCGGGCTCGAAGCAGGCTCGACCCGATAAAAGCTCTCGTGAAAGACTGAGAGCAGCGGATAGACCAGGACCCCGCACATCACCAGCAGTGCAGGTGCGGTGAGCAAGTAGGGGACAGCCTGGTGCTTTAGAGAACTCCAGTTCAATCGCCTGACTGAAGCGGCGGACCGGGAGGTGGCCGACAGAGTGCCGGCCCCTCCCGCCGCGAGCGCCTTATTGTTGGGCAAGCGCCTGTTGCGACTTCTGCGCCGCCGTGTCCAGCGCTGACTGAGGGCTCGCCGCGCCCGATAGAGCAGCCTGCACAGCTTGGCCGAAATAGTTGTCGATGTCGCCTGCCTTCGCGATCGTAGGTCGCGAGCGTGAAACCTTCAGCGATGCCAGGAAGACCGCGTTGAGCGGATCGCCGCTGAATTGGGGCGATGAGTACATCGATTGCTTGATCGGAACGAATTTCAGCGACGACGCCCAATCGGACTGTACGCTGTCCTGCATCAGCCAGGTCAGGAACTTGCCGGCTTCCGTCTTGTGCTGGCTCTGGTTGAGAACGATCAGGTCCATGCCTCCAAGCACGGAAGCCTGCTGCGCGTCACGCGGCAACGGTGCCGCGGTCCATTTCCCATCGATGCCAGCTTGCTTGAGCGTGCCAACGATCCAAGGTCCGGATGTGAACATTGCCAGCTTGCCGGCAATAAATGGGCCCTTGTAGTCGTCCTCGGTCAGGGTCGCCGCTCCGGGGGGCATCACCTTGTATTTGTTTTCAAGGTCGCTCCAGAACTGCAGAGCCTTCACGCCTTGCGGACTGTTGAAGGCTGGAGCCGTCTTGCGGCCTTGCTGCTGCAGCATCTCGCCCCCGGCTTGCCAGAACCAGGGATAGAACTCAAAAGCCCCCCATCCTCCAAACAATCCAAGGCCGTACTGGCTTGGAGCCTTGGTCAGCTTCTGTGCGTCGGAGAGAAGGTCATCCCAAGTCGCAGGCGGTGAAGAAATGCCGGCGCTCTGGAACATGTCGGTACGGTAATAGAGAACGAGAGTCGCGACGTCCTGGGGGACACCGTACAGCTTTCCGTTCTTGACCAACGGCTCCACGGTTCCAGGAAAGAACTGGTTGCGTTCGCTGCTCGGAATGTATGCATCGACCGGGGCTGCGTAACCGGATGCAATGTACTGGGCCGCCTTCGGCGGCTCAACGCGCGCGATGTCGGGAGCCGAACCTCCCAGAATCGACGTGACGAGTTTGTCGTAGTAGCTGCTCGCGTTGTCCCGAATCACGTTAATGGTGATGTTGGGGTTCTGCGCCTCGAACTGGCTCACAAGCTGCGCGAACTTGGCGCTTTCGGCGTCCCCAAACTGATCTTCAAAAGAGATCGTTACTTTGGGCTGAGCGGCTGGCTGCGTCCCGCTGCTGCACGCCACCAGGACCAGCCCCGCCACCGCAACGACCACTCGTTGCCAAGCTCTTCTCATCTATCTCCTCCTTGCTACTCCTGGCCGCGCTCTTGCGCGCGGAAAGCAATGGCCTCCGGCAGACGTATCAATCTCTCGTTCGAACTGTCACCTCCACCTCACCCGCCGGCGGATTCCGGTACCAGCGCGGCTCCGCGGTCCGCCAGCCCGGCACTCAGCCGCCCTCCATCGGCGAGAAATCGTTCGACGACGAGGGTCGCGGCCCCCATGGCCACCGCGTCCGGACCGAGGCGCCCAAGCTCGATCGCCACATGGCTGAACGGATAGCGCAGCGCTCGAGTGGCAGCCGTCTCACGGATGCGCGGAAGCAGACGCGGACCGATCATCTGCCCAACCCAACCACCGATGACGATGTACTCCGGATTGAAGAGGTTGACCAGATTCGCCACGCCCGCACCGATGAACTCGGCAGTCTCGTCGAGCACCTCCGCAGCGGGCTTACTGGTTCGAGCCGCTTCCAACAGATCTCGCATTTGCTGCTGTTGGTCTTTATTGATGCGGGTCGTTCTTCGCGTGCGCTGAGACCAGCGGTCCAGGATCGCTTCGGCACCGACATAGGCCTCCAGACACCCCGTCGCACCACAGCGGCAAAGGCGGCCGCCAACCATGACGCTCGTGTGTCCCCATTCGCCCGCGCTCGAGGTTGAGCCGCGGTAGAGGGCGCCATCACTGAACAGGGCGGCCCCGACTCCGGTGCCCAGCAGCACCACTGCGAGATGGCGGGCGTCGCGTCGGGCGCCAAACCACAACTCCGCACGGCCCATGGTCTTGGCGCCGTTGTCCAACATCACCGGTGCCGGCATCGCGGCGCGCAGGAGCTGCAACAGTGGGATCCTGTCCCAGCCCAGGCTCGGAGCGTGTACGTATTCCTCGCCGTCGTGCACGACCACGCCAGGTACGCCAACCCCAATTCCAACCAAGGGCCCAGACGAAGTGTCCGTTTCATTGATCAACTCCTTGACGCCCTTGGCAATGAGTGCAACCAGGGATCCCGGCGACTCCCGTGGCAGACGCAATGGCTTCTCGACGGCTGCCAACTTGCGCAGGTTCAGGTCGAAGAGCTCGATTGCGGCGCCGGTCTCGCCCACATCGACTCCAATCACCGCGGCGCGGTCGGGATTGACCTTCACCACTACTGCCGGCCGGCCGCCGTTGGAATCGAGCTGGCCTGTTTCGACGACGACCCTTTCTTTGATCAGCTCCGACATCACGTTGCCGATCGTTGCCGGGCTCAGGCCCGTCCTAGCGGCAAGATCGAGCCGGCTCGACGGCCCGTCGAAGTACAAGCGCCGGAGCACGGTCGCCCGGTTGCCTCGCCGTAGATCCCTGGTCGTGCGGTGGGTGGTCGGCATGAGCCTCCAACTCCCTTGACGTTCGACTTAGCCTAAGTCTCACACTAACTCTTGTCAATAGTGTCTTAGGAAGATCGCCGTCAAACCTGAGCTTGGAGCCGGGTTGCTCTACGTCCCGATTTGGACGCGTGATTTGATTGTTAGGTCGAGAACCATGGCGTGGCGATCGGACCACCCTGAGCGTCCTCCGGCACGCGAACTGAGATTTCTTTCAACCCCTTTGCCTCACGTCCTGGCCCGTGCGTCCTCACGCTTGAAGCGGGCGGCGACCGCGGGCTTCGCTCAACATCGGGAAATGAGGAGGACACAGAAGGCAGCGCTTCTGTGTCCCACGTCATCGGCGGGTTCCGCATGCTAGCCAAGGAGCGGCACGAACTCGCTTGATGGACGGAAAGGGACACTGTAAGTCGCGTTCCGCCACCGTTTTCTCAGGGAGCTGTTCCCTGATTGTTCCTCCAAGGAAGCGGGATCGCCTTCGAACTGAATTCAAAACACGGGTGGTGGGCCGAGAGCGGCGCGTAAGCCGGGTCCTGTATCCCTCGCGGGACGGTGACCATCTGTCTGGGCCGCCGGTTGCCCGACGGCTCTAGCGACCGATACCCGAGGACTGGGCGAGCAGCCGTTAAAACGTCCTCCTATTTGGTCTTGCTCCGGGCGGGGTTTACCTGGCCGGCCGGTCACCCGGTCGCCGGTGGGCTCTTACCCCACCTTTTCACCCTTACCTGACTGCGCGTCTCCGGAGATTCACGCTCTCAGGCGGTTGTTTTCTGTGGCACTTTCCTTCGGGTCGCCCCGACTGGGTGTTGCCCAGCGCCCTGCTCTCTGGAGCCCGGACTTTCCTCCGACGCTATTTACTTCGCCGGCGGTCACCCGACCGCCTCGGCCCGGGCTAAGTCTACCCAGGCCCCGCCGAGTCCACTCGCCTGATGTTGGCCAGCATCTTCTGTGTGCGGGCGGCCAGGAAGCGCCCGTTGGTGACCTGGAAGACGCCGTGGATAATGTGGCCAACCAGGCCTTTGGCGCGTCGGTCCATCTGGATGGTCAGCACGGTGCCCCCGCCAGGGCGAAGCTTTACCTCCATGCGCCAGGTGCCACCACGGTGCGCCGCGCTCGCCTCCTCGACCGTCGCCATGATCACCGGCTCGTGCCACGAGTAGCGCTCGATCGACCAGATGCCGAGACTTGCCGTGCCTTCGCGCACGCGCGCCCAACCCTGGCCTTGATCGAGCACCCGGAATGACTCGGGAGAGAGGTCGGGCCACAGCTCCGCGCGCCGCGGCCCGAATTCGGTCAGCGCGTCCCAGACCACCTTTGGGTCGAGGTCGGACTCGACGGTATAGGTGACCCTAGCCACCGAACTTCTTCTTCGGAACCCTCGCATCGATCGCCTGGTTGGCGAGAGCGTCGGCGCCGCGGTTTTTCTCACGCTCCACGTGCTCGACTTTGAAATCGCGGAACTCCTGCATCAGCTCCGTCGCTTGACGATGCAGCGGGATCAGCTCCCGCGCCTTGATCTTGTAGCGCCCGTTCATCTGCTCGACCACGAGCTTCGAGTCCAGGTAGACCTCGAGGCGGTCGGGCTTCCACTCTTTGACCGCTTTGAGCCCATCGAGCAACGCAAGATATTCAGCTTCGTTGTTGGTCGCTGTGCCGAGGTAGCGATGGAACCCCCGAAGCCGCATTCCGTTTTCGTCCTCGATGACCACGCCAAGCCCGGCGTGTCCAGGGTTGCCGCGTGACGCCCCGTCGGTGAAAAGGCGAAGAACCTTCAGGACATCACCAGGATGCGGCCGCAGTTGTCGCAGTTGACTATCTCGTCGCCCTTGCGCAGCACCTGCATGCCTGACGACGTCACCGTCACGTGGCAGGCGAGGCACTGGTTGTGGTCGACCTCGGCCACCGGTGGGTGCACGCGCACCCGCAGGTATGCGTTTTGCGACGCCGGAGGCACCTGGCCCCACACGGCCTGGCTGTCGGCCTTCACCGTGGCCAGCTCCGCCTGCCAGGCCTCGAGGTCGCGCCGTAGCGCGGGCTCGTCACCAGCGGAGCGCGTGCGAGTGTCCTGGAGATGCTCCGATGCCTGCAGCACAGCCAGGTCGGCGAGCTCTCCCTCCTCCATCAGCCGCAGCTCGGCCTCCTCCTCCTCGGCGAACCTCGCCTTCATGTGCTGCACCTCGTCACTCATCTGCATCAACTCGGTCGGGTTTCGGATCCGCCCGCTCATCAGCTCCCGCTCGCGCGCCCGCAATCGCGTCCGGTTGGCCTCCCGCTCCCGGTCCGACTCTCGAAGCCGGAGCTGGATCGCCTGCTGCGACTCGCGGGCGACGGCGAGTGATTGTTCGGCGTGGACGACGCTGGGGTCTGACGCGAGCAGTGACTCGACCCTCTCGATGTCGTCGCGCAGCTCCCTCTCCTTCTCGACCAGCCTCATATAGGCGAGAAGGAGCTGCGCCGGCTTCATTCGAGGACGACCAGGACCTGGCCCTCCTTGACCACCTCGCCCTCCTTGACGCGCACCTCTTTCACCGTGCCGGCCCGTGGCGCGGTCACGGGGATCTCCATCTTCATGGACTCGAGGATGATCAGCTCGTCCTCCTCGGCGACCTGCGCGCCCACCTCGGTCCGGATCTTCCACACGTTGCCGACGAGCTCGGCCTTCACTTCGGTCATCGCATCTCCAAACAGAGAATTTTGCGGGCTTGTTCGATCGTGGCGACGCCGCGGCCCAGGTCGTGCGCCATCCGGGCCGCCTTCTCGACCAGCTCTCCGTTGCTTCTGGCCATCAATCCCTCCTCGACGTAGAAGTTGTCCTCGAGGCCGACACGCACGTTGCCGCCCATCGAGATCCCGGCCGCGACAAGCGGCCATTGCCGGAGACCGATCCCGATCACCTGCCAGTGCGAGGCTTCAGGAAGCGTCTCGACCTGGTTCGCCAGATGGCGCGCCGTCCCGGGGATGCCGCCGAGCACGCCCATGATCAGGCTGAACTGGTACGGCGGCCGCAGCACGCCCATATCGATCAGCGGTGCGGTGTTCGCGATATGGCCGGTGTCGAAGCACTCCAGCTCCGGCCGCACGCCCGCGCCGTTCATCGCCTCGAGGAAGTACTGGATGTCCCTGAACGGATTTGCGAAGACGTGGTCGTGATAGAAGGCCTTCTTCTTCTCCGAGTAGATCGCGTAGTTCATCGAGCCCATGTTCAAGGCGCCGATCTCGGGCCGCAGCCCGCGGATGTGGGCTACCCGGTCCTCGACCGGGATGCCGATCGCGCCAGTCGAGAAGTTGACGATCGCATCGGTGCGGGAACGGACCTCGGTCAGGATCTCGGCGAAAGTCTCGACACGCCACTCCGGACCGCCTTCCGGGTTGCGAGCGTGGATGTGCACGATCGCCGCGCCCGCGTCGGCGGCCCGCTTCGCCTCCTCGGCAATCTCGCGTGGCGTGTAGGGGATCGCCGGGCACTGATCCCGGGTCGCCAGCACCCCGGTGAGGGCGGCGCTGATGATCACCGGTTCGCTCATACGGGGATGTTGCCGTGCTTGCGCCAGGGTCTGTCGACCCTCTTGTCGCGCGCCTGCTGGATGCCACTGATGATCACCCGGCGCGTCTCTTCGGGATCGATCACATCGTCGATCATCGCCCAGCCCGCGGCGAGGTAAGGGTTGATCTGGGTCCGGATCGTCTCGATCAGCTGCGCACGCGTTGCTTCCGGATTGTCCGAGGCCTCGACCTGCTTGTTGAAGATGATGTTGACCGCGCCTTCCGGACCCATCACCGAGATCTCGGCGAACGGCCAGGCGACGATCGTGTCCGGCTCGTAGCCCTTGCCGCACATGACGTAGTAGCCCGCGCCATATGCCTTGCGCATGATCACGGTTACCTTGGGAACCGTGGCCTCCGAGGTCGCATAAAGCATCTTGGCGCCGTGGCGGATGATGCCCTCCCTCTCGACCTGCGAGCCGACCAGGAACCCCGGCACGTCCATCAGGTAGACGAGCGGGACGTTGAACGCATCGCACATGCGGATGAAGCGCGCCGCTTTGTCCGCGGCGTCTGAGTCGAGCGCTCCGCCCTTCTGCATCGGCTGGTTGGCGACGACGCCCACCGCGTGGCCGCCCGCCCGCGCAAGTCCGACGACGATGTTCTTCGCCCACGTCGGTTTGATCTCGAACCACGAGCCCTGGTCGAAGACCGCCTTGATCACCTTGCGCACGTCGTAAGCGGCGCGCGGACTGACGGGGACGATCTTTTCGAGCCCGCCGACCAGGCGCTCTGCCGGGTCACCGGTGTCATGGAACGGCGGCGGCTCCCCGTTGCTCGACGGAAGGTAGGACAGAAAGCGCCGCACCGTCTCGATGCATTCCTTGTCGCTCTCGACTTCGTTGTCACCGACTCCTGACTCGTAGCAGTGGACCTGCGACCCGCCCATGTCGTGGTCGGAGACCTCCTCACCGGTCGCGGCCTTGACGAGCCGCGCGCCGGCAAGCGCCATCGACGACGTGCCTTTGACCATCGGCACGAAGTCCGCAAGGCCGGGGATGTAGGCGGTGCCGGCGGCGCACGGACCGAGCATCGCGGCCACCTGTGGGATTACGCCAGACATCACGACCTGGTCGGCAAACAGCCAGCCGGTGCCGGCGAACGTCGAGCCCGCCGCCTCCTGGATGCGCGCACCAGCCGAGTCCAGCAGCCACACGATCGGCTTGCGGTAGCGCAGGGCGAGCTCGCGCACGCGGGCGGCCTTGAACTGCTCGCCGACCGCACCGATCGAGCCTGCCATCACCGTGAAGTCGTAGGCGATGACCCACACCTGCCGGCCGTCGACGTCGCCGTGGCCGGTCACGACGCCGTCGGCGGGCGCGTCGTCGGAGCCGGTGCGGTCGGTGGCCAGCAGCCCCAGCTCGACGAAGGTGCCGGGATCGAAGAGCAGGTCGATGCGCTCTCGGACAGTGAGCTTGCCCTTCTCGTGCTGCCTGGCGACCTTCTCCTCGCCGCCCATGGCAAGGTTCCTCTTCCGCCTTTGCTTGAGGTCCGTCACCCGGCCCTCGAACTCATCGGTCATCGGCCGAATTCTATTGACCGACCAGGAGGTCTTCCCGGTCCCGCCAGCGGTCGAGGAAGCGGTACGTGTTGCGTTTGGAGAGCCGCTCCCGCTCGGCGGGGTCGGTGGCCTCCCACAGCCGGTGCTCGTGACGTTCGAGCGGCAGCCCACCCACGACGAGGGCCCGGCCGCCGCGGGCGCGCAGCCGAAAGCTGAACTCGACGTCGCTCATCCTGTAGAAGCGAAACCTCGGGTCGAAGCCCTCGATGGCGCGGGCGTCCGCGTTCCGGAACGCCATACAGTAGCCCTCGATCGCGTCGACCTCCGGTCCAGCGCTCTCACCGAACTCCTTGGGCGTGCCCAGCGCGCGAAGACCGAAGGGGCCGGCGACGACCGCCGACGGATCGGACAGCGCCTCCACCAGCGGCGTGACCGCGTCGCCGGTCAGCTCGACTCCGGGGTCGAAGAGGACGATCACCTCGCCCGCCGCCGCGTCGATGCCCGCATTCACCGCCGCTGCGAAGCCCAGGGGCGGATCGAGCGTGACGAGGCGCAGACGCTCCGCGGCGCGCTTGGCGAGCCAGCCCGCGATGCGCGCGTCACCGGAGTTGTCGACGATGACGGCCTCGAAGTCGACTTTCGTGTGCGTGAACACGGAGAAGAGCCACCGCTCCGCATCGGCCTGCCAGCCGTGGACGACCGTGAGCAGCGTGACAGCGCGAGGCGTGGCTGACGCGGCAGCCGGCGCCTGGGCTTTGATGGCCTGGAGCTCGCTGCCGGTCGCGCTGTCGACCGCGTCCCATCCGCCAGCGCGAAGCCGCTCGCGGAGCGCGTCGGCAGCTTCGAAGTCGCGGGCCCGGCGGCGCTCCACGCGCTCGTCGAGCAGGTTCTGAGCCTCGGCTTTATCCGTTCTTTTTGGCTTTGACCGCGGCCGTGAGCGCGGGCACGATCTTCAGCGCGTCGCCGACGACGCCGAGGTCGGCCATCTTCATGATCGGCGCCTCAGCGTCCTTGTTGATCGCGATGATCACCTTGGACGTCTTCATGCCCACGGTGTGCTGCATCGCCCCCGAGATGCCGACCGCGATGTACACGCCAGGACGCACGGACTTGCCCGTCTGCCCCACCTGCATCGAGTAAGGCACCCATCCCGCGTCGACGACCGCGCGGCTCGCGCCGACCGCTCCACCCAGCGCGCTCGCGAGGTCCTCGAGGAGCGGGAAGTTCTGCGGGCCGCCCATGCCGCGGCCGCCGCTGATCACCACACGTGCCTCCTCGAGCTTGACCTTTTCGGAAGCCTCGACCACTCGCTCCGTGACGTGCGCGCGCTTGGCCTCCTCGGGGATCGCCGCCTCGAGCTGCTGGACCTCGCCCGCGCCCGCTTTCTCCGAGACCTCGAACGACTTGGGCCGGATGAGCACGATCGCAGGCTTTCCGTTCGCCTTCATGGACGCGACCTTCGCGCCACCGAAGTACGGCACCCTGGCGACGAAGCCGCCGCCCTCGGCCACGATATCGCTCGCGTTGGCGATCAAACCGGCGCCCAGGCGCGCGGCGAGCCGGCCCGCCACCTCGCGAGAGTCGGACGTGAAGCCGAACAGGATCAGGTCTGGTTTCTCCTTCTCGACCAGAGAGGCGACCGCAACCGTCGCCGGCTCGGCGAGGTAGTCGTCGAACGCCGCGTCCTCGTTGATGTGGACGACCTTCGCGCCGTGCTTGCCCAGGATCGCGGCGGCTGACCTGGCCCCGCTTCCCAGCGCGACGGCGTATACGTCGCCGAGGTCCCGCGCCCTGGTCATCAGCTCGAGCGACGTCGTCGCAAGCTTGCCCTGGGTCAGCTCCGCGTAGACGAGGACGGATGCCACCTAGATCACCTTGGCCGAGACAAGGACCTGGACGATCTTGTCGACGGCGGTCCCGTCGTCTTCGATCACCTCACCGGCCTTGCGCGCCTCGGCGTCGGTAACGCCTTCGATCGTCTCCGCGCGCTCACCTTGCTCGAGGCCCAGGTCGCCGGCCGCCAGCTGCTTGATCTCCTTGGAGCGGGCGGCCATGATGCCCTTCAGCGAGGCGTAGCGCGGCTCAGCGATCGCCGCGGTGACGGTGATCAAGGCGGGCATCGAGGCCTCGACCACCTCGTACCCATCAGCCGTCTGCCGGTGGACCTTCACGGCCGATCCGTTGACCTCGACCTTCTTCGCGAATGTCAGCTGGGGCAGGCCGAGGAGCTCGGCAAGCATCGGCGGCACCATGCCGGTGCTGCCGTCGTAGGACTCGGTCGCGCAGACCACCAGGTCGGGCGACTCGCCTTTGATCGCGGCGGCGAGAGCGCGCGCCGTCAGCAGCGCGTCGGCGCCGGCCAGCGAGGCGTCCGAGATGAGGACGCCGCGGTCGGCGCCCATCGAGAGTCCCTTGCGGATGGCGTCCTTCGCGCGCTCCGGACCCATCGATACGAGGACCACCTCCCCGCCGTGAGCCTCCTTGAGCTGCAGCGCCTCTTCGACTCCGCATTCGTCGCCGGGGTCGAGCACGAGCTCCTTCTCGCGGGAGATGGTGTTGTCGGCCTCGAGGGTGAGCGTCGAGTTCGGGTCAGGTACTTGCTTGACGGTGACGACGATCTTCAAGGCGTGTCCGCCAATTATCGCTGCGTCGAATGAGTGGCACGGAAGCGCTCGAGGTCGCCGGGAGTGTTGAGGTTCTCGAACTCGATCACATCAAGCCCTTCCAGCCAGGTCACATCGAGATGCTCCACGACGTCGTGCGCAACATAGTTGCCGGCGTCGAGCGCGCCGACTATCGCGGGAAGCGCCGTCTTGCGATAGGCGCCGCACACAGGCTCGAACAGACCCTCGTGGCGCGGGATGGCGGCGTCGCAGCTGCGGGCCGCTGCGACGGCGAGCTCGGCCGTCGACCGGGTGACGTAGGGCATGTCGCAGGCCACGGCGAACAAGACGTCATTGCGGGCCGCGAGCAAGCCGGCCTCGAGGCCTGAGAGAGGCCCCGCCGCCCGCTTGCGGTCGAACACCACGCGATACGGCAGGTGCTGCTCCATCTGCTCGGGTTCGGCGAAGGAGACCACCACCTCCGAGAACGCGGGAGCCAGCCTTTCCACCACGTAGCGCACCAGGACGGTATTCCCGACCTCGACCCAGGCCTTGGCCCGTCCCATGCGCCGGCTCGCGCCGCCTGCGAGCACCAGGAGAGTGGCTTCCATCACAGTTAGTGTCGCGTTGCAAGCGATCGATTTTCACGTCCACCTGCCGACGCCTGACTGGCTCGACGTGTCCATGAAGGGTTACGTCGAGGCCGCGGAGTCCTACTTCCGCTCCAAGGTCGCGCGCAAGACGATCGACGAGCTGGCGCAGGAATACGACGCGCTGGACATGGTCGCCGTGCTGCTCGCCTGGGACGCGGAGACGGCGACCGGACGCCCGCGCGTCCCCAACGACCTCGTCGCCGATGCGGTGCGCGCGTACCCGAAGACCTTCGTGGGCTTCGGAAGCGTCGACCCACTGAAGGGCGATCGCGCGGTCGAGGAGCTCGACCGGATCGCCGAGCTCGGCCTGAAGGGGGTGAAGCTCCACCCGTCGCTGCAAGCGTTCGCCCCCAACGAGGAGCAGCACTGGCCGCTTTACGAGCGCTGCCAGGACCTCGGCCTCATCGTCCTCTTCCACACCGGGACCAGCGGCATCGGGGCCGGCCGGCCGGGAGGCCAGGGCATCCGTATCGACTTCGCGCGTCCGATCTGGCTCGACGCGCCGGCCGCCGCGTTTCCCGACCTCCAGATCATCGCCGCCCATTTCGGTTACCCCTGGCACCTCGAGCTCCTGGCGATGGCGCTGCACAAGACGAACATCAACATCGACATCTCCGGTTGGGCTCCCCGCTATATCCCGACCGAGGTCATGCGCGACCTGCGCGGCCGGCTGCAGGACCAGTTCCTGTTCGGCAGCGACTACCCGTTCATCCAGCCGCAGCGCTGCCTGGACGAGCTGAAGACCCTCGACATCCCGCCGCCCGTGCTCGAGAAGCTGCTGACCGACAACGGCAAGCGGCTACTCGGAATTGCCTGACTTGTAAACTTATACTTGACAGCGGGCGTCAGTCCGGGGGATGGTGCGAAGCGTGTCCGCACGGACCGCCGAGCTGCGGCGCCGCCTTCTGCTCACCGAGTCCGACGTGCTCCTCGACGACCTCGAAACGCTCCGCCTGCAGGACCGGCCCGAAGCGCCGCTGCGCTTGCGCGAGGCGATCCGGGCGCTGCAGATTCGGCTCGGCCGCCGCAACCCGCCCCTCCCAGCCGCAACCCTCGACGCGGCACACGACCTGGTGTTCGCGGTCCAGCAGCGGCTCATGGCCGCGAACCCGCGCCACCCCCGCCCGCTGCGTCACGCCGGCCGGCCGACCGGGCAGCCCCTGCTCACGCTCGTCCGTGAGGACCGGAGGTGGAAGGTGCTGACGCTGCCACCACCGACCACGAACGGAGAGCATGCCGAGTGGCTCGAGATGGTCGAATTGACGGTCGAACGCGCCTGGGATCGGTGGTGCTACGCGCAGCAGCAGGCCGTCCGCTCGGCCCGGGTGCGCGCCCGACCAGACGTGGCGATCGCGATCGCCGGCGTCGCCTGGGACAACTACTGGGCGCTGGTCCAGGACGCGGAGCGCATCCGGGAGGCGCTCATCGCCGCGCGCGAGCTGCCAGCTGGAGGAACTTTCGAAGCTCGATCGCGCTGATCGGAGCGTCTGAGGCACGGACCCGCGCCGCGAAGAGCTGGAGGAAGCGCCTCAGGCCGATGTCGTCAAGCATCGTCGCCGCCTCGATGATCTCGGCCGCCATCTCGCGCTGCCGAGGGTCCAGGACCCGGGCCAGGCTGTCGGCGAAGTCGTCTGGAAGCTCGCTCATGGCCGTGCGGAGACAATTAAAGCCATGCAGCCCGTCGTGATCGGCGATGTGATCTGGGAGCCCAGCCAGGAGGTCATCGACAAAAGCCGGCTCAAGCGGTTCATGGACCGCCATGGGATCGGGACCTTCTCCGAGCTGCTGCAGCGCGCCGACGCCGACATCGAGTGGTTCTGGGACGCCACGGTCAAGGACCTCGACATCGCCTTCTACCGCCATTACGACAGCGTGGTCGACCTCTCCGAAGGCACGCCCTGGGCGAAGTGGTGGCGGGGCGGCCGCATGAACATCGTCCACAGCTGCCTCGACCGCCACCGCGACGGAGAGCTGCGCGACAAGCTCGCGATCATCTGGGAAGGCGAGCCGGGCGACGTCCGCAAGCTGACCTACCGCGAGCTCGACGAGCAGGTCTCGCGGCTGGCGGGGGCTTTGCGCCGGCTCGGTGTGAGGCAGGGCGACCGCATCGGGATCTTCATGCCGATGTGCCCTGAGGTCGCGGTCTCGGTGCTTGCCACGGCCAAGGTCGGAGCCGTGATCATCCCGCTGTTCTCCGGGTACGGGCCGGAGGCGATAGCGACCCGGCTGCGCGACGGCGAGGCCAAGGTGCTGATCTGCGCCGACGGCTTCTACCGCCGCGGCCACGTCATCCCCATGAAGGAGACAGTGGATCGCGCGCTCGTCTCGTGCCCGAGCGTGAAAAAAGTCATCGTCCACCGCCGCGTCGTGCGCGAGATTCCCTGGACGCACGGCCGCGACGAGGTGTGGGAGGTCCTGCTGGAGGATCAGCCGGACAGGGCGGCGACTCAGGAGCTCGACCCCGAGGACCCGCTCATGATCATCTACACGTCGGGGACGACGGGCAGACCCAAGGGCACCCTCCACGTGCACGGCGGCTTTCCCATCAAGACCGCGCAGGACATGGCGCACTGCTTCGACGTCGGCGGCGAAGACGTCGTTTTCTGGTACACGGACATCGGCTGGATGATGGGCCCCTGGCTCATCTTCGGCACGTTGCTTCTCGGCGCGACCATGCTGCTGTACGAGGGCACGCCCGACCACCCGGCGGCCGACCGGTTGTGGCGGATGGTCGATCAGCACAAGGTGACCGTTCTCGGCGTCTCCCCCACCCTGGTGCGCGGCCTCATGACGCACGGAGATGAGGTGCCGGCGCACCATGACCTCTCGAGCCTGCGCATCCTCGGAGGCACCGGCGAGCCCTGGAATCCCGAGCCGTTTCTCTGGTACTTCAAGCACATCGGCGGCGGCCGCGTGCCCGTCATCAACTACACCGGCGGCACCGAGATCTCTGGGGGCATTCTCTGCGGCAACGTCATCACGCACCTGCGCGCGTGCTCCTTCGCGGGGCCGGTGCCTGGCATGGCCGCCGAGGTCCTCGACGCCGAGGGCAACTCGGTCCGGGGTGAGGTCGGCGAGCTGGCCATTCGCAACCCGTGGCTGGGCATGACCCGCGGCTTCTGGGGCGACCGCGAGCGCTACCTCGACACCTACTGGAGCCGCTTCGACGGCGTCTGGGTGCACGGTGACTGGGCGTACGTCGATCCCGAGGACTCGCTCTGGTACGTGCTCGGGCGCTCGGACGACACGATCAAGATCGCGGGCAAGCGACTCGGGCCCGCGGAGGTCGAGTCGATCCTGGTCGGCAACCCCGCCGTGGCGGAGGCGGCCGCGATCGGTGTGCCGGACGAGCTGAAGGGCGAGGCGCTCGTGTGCTTCGTCATCCTGCGTCCGAACCAGAAGCCGAGCGATGCACTGGCAACAGAGCTGCAGGACCTCGTCTCGACCGCCCTGGGGAAGCCGCTGCGGCCGAAGGCGATCCATTTCGTCCTCGACCTCCCTCGCACGCGCAACGCGAAGATCCTGCGTCGGGTCGTGAAGTCGGTCTACACCGGCACCGATCCGGGAGACCTGTCCTCGCTCGAGAACCCGAGCGCCCTGGCCGCGATCGGGGCGACTAGAAGCTGAGGACCTTGTCCGCTTCCATCGTCAGCCGCACCAGGTCGGGCGGCGTGATGTACTTCGCGTTCGGGGTGAGCATCTCCGGCAAGACCCCACGGGCCTCAGCACACCCTTTTCAAACGTAAACCGGGACCTCCTGGTCCAGGCACTTGTCCAGAAGGTCGCGCAGCGGCGGCACGCCGAGACCGACGACGTTCGCGATGACGTCCGGCTTCACAAGCTCCGCTGCGTCGCCGGCAAGCGCGATCGCGACCTCGGTGCCGGCCGGTCGTGCGCCGTTGACCGCGATGTGAAACGGGATGCTGGCCCGCGTCGGATCCACGGCTCCGGCGGCAGTGACGATCAGCAGTCCTGCCATGGCCACCAAGTATGGTCGATGACGGCTTGAACGCTTGAGGCTTACTCGCGCGGATTGGGTGCGGCTTCTCCTCCTGTGGCTTGGTGGCGTCTGCACGCGCCTCACGCTGCTTGCCGTGCCGCCGCTGATCCCGTTGATCCACCGCGACCTGAACCTGGACGAGAAGGCGGTGGGCGCCCTGGTCTCCGGGCCTGTGCTCGTCCTGGCTATCGCCTCGGTCCCGGGATCACTGCTCATCGCCAGGCTGGGCGCCCGCACCGCCCTCCTCGCGGGGTTGGGTTCAGTCGCCCTTTTCGGCGCCCTGCGCGGCTATGGGCCCAGCGTGCCGGTCCTGTTCACGTCGACGTTCCTCATGGGCATCGGCGTCGCCGTGACCCAGCCGGCTTTTCCTGCCCTCGTGCGCGAGTGGTTTCCGCGCCGGATCGCGATCGCGACCGCGGTCTACAGCAACGGCATCCTGATCGGCGAGACCCTGCCCACCGCGCTGACGACACCGGCCGGCGTGCTGCCGCTCGCCCACGGCGACTGGCGCTGGGCACTGGCGTCGTGGTCGGTGCTGGTCCTCGTGAGCGCGGTGGCGATCTCCGTGGCTGCGCCGTCGCGACACGCAAGCCCACCGGTCCCGGGCCGGTGGTGGCCGAACTGGCTCGAGAACCAGACCGTGCGCATCGGCGTCGTGATGGGCATGGCTTCGGCGACGTACTTCGGCGCCAACGCATACATCCCGGACTTTCTCGACCAGTCGGGACGCCACGGACTCATCTCGCCTGCGCTCGCGCTCCTGAACGGAGCGCAGCTGCTGACGGCGCCGGTGGTCGCGTTGTGGCCCCGCATCATGATCGGCCGAGCCGGATTCATCGGCTCCGCGGTGCTCATGGGCATCGCCCAGGTGGGGCTCATCCTGACTCCGGGCCCGGGCGTGGTGGCGTGGGCGTTCCTGCTCGGCTTCGCGACCGCGCTCGCCTTCGTGGTCGTGCTGAGCCTCCCGCCTCGCCTCGCGCCGCCGGGCGGAGTCGCCAGGATGAGCGCCGCGATCTTCACCATCCAGTACCTGACCGCGTTCGTGATCCCACTCATCGCGGGCGCGCTGTGGGACCTGACCGGTCAGGCGGCGTTCGCGTTCGCGCCGGGCATGGTCGCGGCGGTGGCGATGGCCTGGGGCGCGATGGCACTTCGGGTCCAATCGAGGGGGGAGCTCCCCCCTGGTCCGGCCTAGGGCACGATCCCCACTTTGTAGTCGTCGATGATCTCGTTGGCCGCACGCGCGCCCTGCTCCGCGCCGCCCTCCATGTAGCCCTGGAAGTCGGTCGAGCAGTGCTCGCCTGCGAAGTGGCACTTGCCCGTCAACGGGTCCGGCTGGCGCGCTTTCTCGTAGCCGCTGAAAAGCGTGTACTGACCCACCTTCCAGTACGAGTAGGAGCCGAGAAAGTTCGGGTCGCGAAGTGGCGCGTCGAAGGTGGCGCGGCCGTTCCACTGCTGGGTGATGCCGGGAAAGACAGGCTCGATCTGGCCGAGGAAGGTCCTGGCCAACCTGGCCACGGTCTTGGGGTCTGTGGGGTCGCCCGTGAACGAAGCCGCCGGCACGCCGCCGCCGGTGTAGTCGACGAGGATGCCCGTGGCGCCGTTCTGCGCCCGGGTGACCTCCCAGGTGTTCTGGTAACCGGTGTCCGCGTAGGTGGCTCCGTTGCCGATTCCCCATGGACCCGAGCTGGTCCAGTAACGCGAGTTGAACTGCAGGTGCAGCTTGGCGTTCTTGCCGTAGCCGAGCTGCGTGATCGCGGTCTGCTTCAGCGAGTCGAAGCCGGCCGCGCTGTAATCGAGCGTGCGGAGGACGGAGAACGGGATCGTCATGATGACGCGGTCGACGTTGCGGACTGTGGTCGTGCCGCCGCTCTTCAAGGTCAGGTCGAAGGTGCCGTTCGCCCTGCGGGCGATCGCGGTGAGCGCGGTGTTCAGCTGCACGGTGCCGGGAGCGAGCGCCGCGGCGATGGCCTGGGGCAGGCGCTCGTTGCCGCCGACGATGTGGTAGCGCTCGTCAGACTGGCCGAAGATCTGGAAGTTGCCGGGGTTCGAGTTGAAGCCGAGCAGATAGATGAGGTTGAGCGAGCTCTGGACCGTGGACACATCGCCGTACTCGATGTTGTAGGCGACGTCGAGCAACCGGCCCATGCCGCTTGCGTGACCGCCGGGGACACGGCTCTCGATCCAGTCGTAGACGCTCATGGCGTCGAGGTCGCGGCCGGCCTGGGTCGAGCTGTTGTAGGTCGTCGGGTAGCTCGCGGCGTTCACGTCCTTCTTGACGTTGGTCCAGACCGGGTTGAAGTCCGCCTGCGCCTGGGCGTCCGTGTAGTAGCTCCCGAAGAAGTAGTTGGTGTCGGTGGAGTGGATTGGCTCGGCGCCGAGCAGGTCGGCGGTGGCGAGCTTGAAGCGGGTGGCGAGGGAGAGGATCGTCTTGTGGCCGCTGTCGATGAGCTCGCCGCAGTGCTCGGTCGTCTGCCCGTTGAGCCAGGAGGTCGTGTCCGAGTGCATGCGGCCGCCAACGCGGTTCGAAGCCTCGTAGATCGTTGAGGTGATGCGCGCGTCCTGGAGCGTCAGCGCTGCGTTCAGGCCGCTGATGCCGCCGCCGATGATCGCGATCTGGCCCTGGGCCTGGGCGGCGCGCGTGACGGCCGCCAGAGCCGTCGACGGGGCGAACGCGGCTGCTCCAACCGCTGCCCCTGTGAACTTCAGGAAGTCGCGCCGGGAGATCTCAGTCTGTCGCCGCTCCGCGCGGACCTCAGCGACGGAACGGCCGGTGCGGTCCGCCTCGTCGAAATCTGCGAACAGCGCCTGCAAACGGCTCAGCAGCGGGTTCCGCGCCATGGACACACACTCCTACCTTGCGGCGAAGACGGGGCCCAAAGTGTAGGGGCGGCCCGGGTCGAAACGGAATGAGTTAACGGTGGCTACATGTCCAGCCCAGTGAGGCCTTGGGAACCGAGGATCAGCGAGATCTCGCCGCCGTGGTGGACGTCGTGCTCGGCGACGTGCCAGATGATGAACGCCCGGTTGCGGCTGGGGCGCTCCCCGGCGGCATTGGGCGTCGGGCGCTTAAAAGTTGCGGTGAGGTCCTTCTCAGTCCAGCCGGCGAGGGATTCGGCCAGCCTCGACCATGTGCTCTCGAGGCCTCTGACGATCAGTCCGGCGTCGTGCGTATCGGCGTCCTCGACGTCGTCGTAGTCGACGAAGCGCCCGAGGTCGTCGCCGCCCTCCCCCATCCAGGCGTGGAACCACCACGAGCGGTTGGCGATGATGTGGTTTGCGAGACGGCGTACAGACCACATGCCTTCGGCGGGTGCGAGCCAGAGCTGGTCGGGCGTGAGCGGGGCGATGGCCGTGACCAGCAGCCGGTTGTGCTCCTCCCAACCGGGATAGAAGTCGAGGAGGCTTGCCGGCATTTCCTGACTAGCGCTTCTTGAGGTGATACCAGCGGCCGGGGAAGCGGTCCGGCTGCTCGCCACCCCATGCCCGGACGAGGTCCCAGCTCGTGCCGAAGCGGCGTTCGACTTCTTCGCGCTGAAGGCTCAAGTTGGCCAGGCGGTTCGGTGGTCTGTAGAAGCCCCACGCGAGGTAGTCGGCCCCGCTCGCGCTCGCGGCGGTCATGCCCGCAACGTACGCGTCGCGCCGGCCTTCGGGGATCGAGTGGAGGCAGCCGAGGTCGAAGACGAGGCTGAAACCGTCGCCGATGTTCAGCTCAGGCAGACGCGTCACGTCGCCGAGGATGAGGCGCGGGGAAACGTTGGCGGCCTTGACTTTGCCGCGGGCCGCATTGAGCGCCTTGGGGACGAAGTCGATGCCGGTCACGTCCCAGCCGTGCTGCGCCATGTAGAGGACGTTGGTGCCAGTGCCGCAGCCAAGGTCGAGTGCCTTGCCAGGAGTGCGCGCCTGGGAACCTTCGATGAGCTCTTTGAGCTCAGGGGGCGGCACACCGGAGTCCCACGGTGTGAAGCCGAACCGATACATGGCCCGAAAGAGGATGCTCATCGGCCGAATTGAGATTAGCTGGCAAGCGCCCGCCGCACCAACCCGACTACCGCGAGTGGTGTGTTGAGGACATCGCGGACGGTGAAGCGGAATCTTTCCGGCGCCGAAGCCTCAACACAATCCAGCCTGTTAACTGTGCCGAAATCCGTGCCGACCAGCGCGCCGCGAGAGTAGAGCACCACGGCGCACATGCGCCAAAGGACGTAGTTGTAGACCTATGGAGCCATGTCCACTGGCGCGCCCGGCTCGCGGCGTCCGCGCCTCGCCGCGATCCGCCACGTAACCAGAACGCCGAGAGCAAGGGCAGCGGAGAGGATGACCGCGGCTCCGAGGCCAGCCACCCACCAAGTGCCGCCGATCACGCCGATCGTGCCGAGCACCAGGGTCGCTCGTCGGGTCATGAGCTCTGCGTGCTCGTCTGCGGCATCGGGAAACTCCTGCCCGCCAAGTTCGCGAGCGCGGCGCTCAGCCTCGATCACCGAGTTGATGCCGCTTCCGCTTCCCCCTTCACTCATCGCTGGCCTACAAGCGATTATGCGACGGCCATGCCCTCGATCTCAGGGCGGCGATGGCGTCCATGTCGCTGGCGTAGTCGTGGTGGTCGGAGCGGCGGATCTGGGTGGTCACGGGATGAGTCAATGGAGCGGTCCCTGAGTGGGAACAATTTGACCTCTACCGTTGACCCCACCGAGGTGCGTTTTAGTGCATTTTGGTGCGCGTCATCCGAATACAAACGGGGTTTAGGTGGAGCGGGAGACGGGACTCGAACCCGCTACCTCAACCTTGGGAAGGTCGCGCTCTGCCAGGTGAGCTACTCCCGCTCGGCAGGGATTCGATTCTAGAAGTGCTCCAGCAGCCACGCGTGGACCTCGGGCACTCGCCGCGCCTGGAGCGTGATGTGGCCATCGGTCTCCGTCAGGTGAGCCTCGACGCCCGGAATGTGCTCGACCAGCCACTCGCCATGCTGAAACGGGACGAACCTGTCCTGGCGGCCGTGCCAGTACTGGAGCGGCACACGAATGGCCGCAAGCTCGAACCCCCACTCCGAGAGCACCGCGACCCCGTCCTCCCACCACCCCTCATCACCCGGCGCCAACCCTTCGTGCATTGAGTCGACCTGGTGCTGGACCGACTCCGGCGTCAGCGCCACGGCGTCGGTCGGCGACAGCAAGGTCGAGAACATGGCCAACATGCCTTCCGCCGTGGCGCCCATCAGCTCTTCACGGTCCTGCTTCGACTTCGCCCGCGAACCCACGGGGTCGGAAAAGTACCGCTTCGTGTCCTCGGCGTTCAGCTCGCCCATGCCGTTGAAGTAGTCGAGGCCTTCGGCACCGTAGGGCGCGCTCGACGCCAGCGACGAAACCGCGACCACCAGGTCTGGCAGCAGCGCCGCGCACGCCAGCGCATGCGGTCCGCCACCCGAGAACCCATAGACCGCCACCGGTCGACGTCGAGTGCGTGGGCGATCGCCCGCACGTCTTCCGCGCAGTCGGCGACAGACCGTCCGGGCTTCGGCGTCGACCTTCCATAGCCCGGGCGGTCATACCCGATGAGCCGGATCCCACGCGCCGACGCATCCTCGACGTGCGGCTGGTAAAGGAGTCGCGACCCCGGCATGCCGTGGTGCACGAGCACCGGCGCCCCCGACAGGTCGCCGGCTTCCCCGACGCCAAGCGTTCTCCCGTCAGGCGTGCTGACGGAGGTCGTGCGCGCCGTCAGGTTTCTACTACCGCCTCGGCCTGCGGCGCCGCCTCCGCGACCACCGACCGGACGAGCGCTGAGTACTCGTCCACCAGCTGGTGCGCGTGGGCGGGGTCAGTCGTCGACGCGATGATGTAGTACTCGGGCCGGTCGGGGTCCGGCGCGACAAGTACCCATCCGTCGTCCACGAAAACCTTCACCCCGTCGGTCAGGTCGACACGGTCTCGCAGGTGCTTCTCCATCATCGTCCGCATCACCCGCCCCTTCACCTCCCAGGGGCAGAACTCCACAGCCGTCCGATGCGTGACCTCGGGGATCCGCGCGCGCAGCGCGCCGATCGACGTGCCCGTCGTGGCCAGCATCTCCAGCACGCGGGCGATTGTGAAGATCGCGTCGAACGAGATCGCGAAGTCCGGCCAGCAGAATCCGCCTCCGCCGTCCGATGCCAGCACCGCCTCCGCGTGCTGCGCTGCCCGCAGCACCGCGCCTGGCGTGAGCTTGGTGGGCACGAAACGGCTGTTGTACTGGTCGGCGATCATCGAGAACGCGAGTGAGGAAGACGCCGGACCGAGGATCATTCCCGGCTCACCCGTCACAGCCAGCTGCGCCAGCACCGCGAACGCAGCGTCGTGGCTGAGCAGCATGCCTGTCTCGTCGACGATGAAACATCGCTCGCCGGGGTTGTCGATGAACACGCCCAGCTTGGCCTTCACCGCCGACGTGATGACCCCCATCTCCTGCAGGTGGGCCTGGAACGTCGAGTCGTCCTGCTCGACCAGCACCTCGGCCGGCTGCGCGTTCAGCGGGATTACCGCACAGTTCAGCTCACGCAGGACCTGCGGCAGCACCATCGCCGCGGCGCCGTTGTTGTAGTCGATGACGACCTTGAACGCGGCTCCGCGCACCGCCTCGAGGTCGAGCTTTGCCAGCATGTCCTCCAGGTAGCGGTCGGTCTGCTGGTCGCGCCGCGTGATCCGTCCCACCTCGTAGTGCGAGACGCGGCGGATGTCCTCGCGGAAGAACAGGCCCTCGAGCTTGCGCTCGTTCCGCTTGTCGATGTCAAGGCCGTGGTCGTCGAAGATCCGGACGTCCGCCGATCGCGGATCGACCGGCGACGTCTGCACGTGCACCGCCGAGACGTGGTTACGCCGCGACCAGTAGCGGGAGACTGGCGCCGGCAGCACGGAGAGGTCGATGACGCCGCTGCCGGCCGAGATGATGCCGGACATCAGGGCACGCCCGATCATGCGAGCGGACCGTGTGTAGTCGCGCGAGAACGCGATCTCGGTGCCCTTCGGCGTCAGCGCGCCGATGGCCGCGCCCAGGCGCGAGGCGAACTCGGGCGTGATCTCGATGTTGATGAGCCCATTCAGGCCGTACGAGCTGAAAAGCCCGCGCTTCCAAGCGCCCGCCCAGATGATCGATTCGTGGACGACCGCCCCTGGCTCGACCTCCTTGTTCGGCCAGATGCGCACGTTGGCGTTGACCGTCGAGCCCACGCCGATCGTCACCTCGCTGCCGATCACGGTGCCCTCCTCGAGAAGGCAGCCGTTCTTCACCGTCACGGAACGGCACACCACCGAGCCGCGCAACCGCGAGTTGAGTCCGACATAGCTGTGGTCCCAGATGATCGAGTTCGAGATTTTCACGCCCGAATCGATCGTGGTGTAGGCGCCGATCACCGTCGGACCGTTGACCCAGGCGCCACCGCGCACTTTCGCGCCTGCGCCGATCAGCGCCGGTCCGTCGATGCGCGCGCCCGGGAAGATCTCCGCGTCCGGGTGGATCCACGTCGATTCGCCGACGCGGTCCCCCGGCAGCTGGACCTTGACCTTGCCCTCGAGGCAGTCGAAGTTGGCCTTCATGTAAGCGGAGTGGCTGCCGACGTCTTCCCAGTAGCCGTCGGCGATCCACCCGAAGACGGGCTCGCCCTCCTTCAGCAGCTTGGGGAAGACGTCGCCTGACCAGTCCGTCACCTCGCCCGCGCGGAAGAAGTCGAAGACGGCCGGGTCGAGGATGTAGATGCCTGTATTCGCAAGGTCGGAGATGACCTCGCCCCAGCTCGGCTTCTCGATGAAGCGCTGCACCGCGCCGCCTTCATCGACCACCACCACGCCGTACTCGAGCGGGTTGGGAACCGGCTTGAGGACGATGGTCGCGAGGGCCTTCCGCTCGCGGTGGAAGCGCGCCGCCGCGCCGAGGTCGATGTCAGTCAGCGAGTCGCCGGAGATGACGACGAACGGCTCGTTGAGCTGCTGGCGGGCGAGGATCACCGAGCCCGCCGTGCCGAGCGGGGAGTCTTCGACCGAGTAGGTGAGCGCGACGCCTTGCTCGGAGCCGTCGCCGAAGTAGTTGCGGATCGACGCGCCCATGTACTGCACCGTGGCCACCACGTCGCGCAGCTGGTGGCGGCGCAGGTGGAGAAGGATGTGCTCCATGATCGGCCGGCCGGCGACCGGCACCAGCGGCTTGGGGATCGTGCTGGTGAGCGGGCGCAGGCGTGAGCCTTCGCCGCCGGCCATCACGACTGCCTTCATCCGCCCTTCCTCACTAGGATCTTAGGGTTGGCGTCCGGGCTTTGGCCGAGATATTCGGCGATCCAGGTGGCCGCAGTGCTAGGCAGCGCCGAGCACGCGAGGGAGCGCACCGTCGTGCGTGACCGAGCGCGCGCAGGCGCTAACGACGCAATGCGGCCGCATGGGCGCCGAAGATCCGGCTAAACGCCCGGGCGACAACCCTTCCCGTGGTCGAGGAACTCAATCGATTCGCCTACGACCTGCTGTGGACATGGCAGCCGAGGATCGAGGCTTTGTTTCGCACCCTGGAGCCCGACCTGTGGAAGTCGACGCGCGAAAATCCCGTCCTCCTCCTGAACCAGCTCGGTGAGGAAGGCGTGCAGAAGGCGTGCGAGCGCGAGGACGTGCAGCGGGCTTTCGAGGCCGCGCGCGCCGCGTACCGCGATTACTACGACCGGCATCCGCGCTTCATGGACGCCCACGCGCCGCTGGCCATCGCCTACTTCTCGCTCGAGTTCGGGCTCTCCGAGTGCCTGCCGATCTACTCAGGCGGCCTGGGCGTGCTGGCCGGCGATCACCTGAAGGCGACCAGCGACCTCGGCCTTCCGCTCGTCGCGGTCGGCCTCCTGTACAAGCAGGGATTCGGCCGCCAGGACATCGACGCGAGCGGCCGGCAGGTCGAGGTCTACTCCGAGAACCGCGGCTCCGACCTGCCAGTGCGCAAGCTCGAGGGCATCGAGGTCGAGGCGCCTATCGGCAACCGCGACGTGAAGATCGCGGTCTGGCGGGCGCAGGTCGGCCGTGTGCCGCTCTTCCTGCTCGACACGGACCTCGAGGCCAACCCCAACGACCTGCGCAGCATCACCGACCGCCTCTACACGCCCGAACCCGACCGCCGCCTCCGCCAGGAGATCGTGCTCGGCATCGGCGGCGTGCGCGCGCTCCGCGAGCTCGGCCTCGACTCCGGCGTCTTCCACCTGAACGAAGGCCACAGCTTCCTGTGCGCGATTGAGCGCATCCGTGAGCTGCGCGCCTCGCGCCAGATGACACTGGAGGAGGCGCGCCTGGTGGCGCGGGCAGGGATCGTCTTCACGACGCACACGCCGATCGCGGCGGGCAGCGACTACTTCGACGCCGGTTTGGTCTGGGACCTGCTCGGCCCCTACCTGACCCAGGTGGGAATCTCCTTCGACCGGTTCATGGACCTCGGGCGCCAGCGGCCGGGCGACCCGCGCGAGCGATTCACGACGACGTACGCCGCCCTGCGGCTCGCCGACCAGTCGGTCGGTGTGAGCCGCCTGCACGGCGCGGTTTCGCGCCGCCTCTGGAAGGACGCGTGGAAGGGCCTGCCGGAGACCCAGGTCCCGATCGGCTCGGTGACCAATGGGGTGCACATGCCGACGTGGGTCGCGCCGGCGATCGCGGACCTGCTGAGCCGCTACGTGGGCCCTGACTGGTGGGATCTCGACCCCGGCGACGGCCGCTGGCTCGCCGTGGACGAGATTCCCGCCGCCGAGCTCTGGTCGGTCCACGGCGACCTCAAGCGGCGCCTGCTCGACTATGCGAAGGAACGCGCGGAGACTCCGCATGAGATCGACCTGAACGCGCTGACCATCGGGTTTGGCCGGCGTTTTGCGCCCTACAAGCGGGCCAACCTGCTCCTCCGCGACCGTGCACGGCTCACGAAGCTGCTGCGCAACTCGAGGCGGCCGGTGCAGATCCTGTTCGCCGGCAAGTCGCACCCCGCCGACCAGCCGGGCAAGGAAATCGTCGCCGGCATCGTCGCCCTGGCGCGTGAGGAGCCGCGCGTCATCTTCTTGAAGGACTACGACATCACCCTGGCGCGTCACCTCGTCCAGGGCGCTGACATCTGGCTCAACAACCCGCGACGTTTCCTCGAGGCCAGCGGAACCAGCGGCATGAAGGCAGGCGCGAACGGCGCCCTCAACGTGAGTGTCCTTGACGGTTGGTGGGACGAGGCGTACAAACCCGAGCTCGGCTGGGCGATCCCCTCAGGCGCCACGCTGGACCGCCAGGACATCGACGACGTCGCCGAGGCGGAAGGGCTTTTCAGGTTGCTCGAGCGCGAGGTCGTGCCCGCGTTCTACACGCGTGACGAGTCGGGCATCCCCAAGCGATGGGTCGAGATGATGAAGGCGTCCATGCGCAATGTCGTCACGCACTTCGCGGCGCGGCGCATGGTGATCGACTACTTCAACGCGGCCTATGCACCCGGCGCCCGCCGCGTGGACCAGCTGCGCCTGTTACCCGATTGGGGGGGATAACACCGGTTAGTCCGGACTCTCCGGGACTGGACCCGCTGGTTTTCCTCGGATAGTCCGGACTCTCCGGGGATGGGACGCCGCGCCTACTGCGGGACTGGGGCGGCAGAGGCCTCCGACTCCGTCTCCGGCGCATTGACCACGCCTCGCTTCTCGCGGTGCGCCGCGATCGCGGCCAGGTAGAGCCGCACGTACCGCAGCGCCGAGCGCGACCACGACACGTCCTCCTGCATGTCGTGCTGGACGAGCCACGCCCACACGTTCGGGTGGCGGAACGTCTCGGCGGCGCGTACGACGGCGGCGAAGAACTGCCAGGGGTCATAGGGCCCGAATCGAAACCCGTTTCCCTTCTGCGCCACCGGCTCGTAGTCGCGGATCGTGTCTGCTAGGCCGCCGGTGGCTCGCACCACCGGGATCGTCCCGTAGCGGAGCGCGATGAGCTGCGCCAGGCCGCCCGGCTCGAATCGCGACGGCATCCACAGCATGTCGGCGCCGGCGTAGATCCGCTGCGCGAGCGCCGAATCGAACCCGATCGCGACCGCGACCTGTCGCGGCAGCTCCGCCGCCCAGCGCCGGAACATGTCCTCGTAACGCCGGTCGCCGGTGCCGATGACCACCACCTGCAATCCCAGTTGCAGCAGCTCGGGCAGCGCCTGCTCGATCAGGTCGAAGCCCTTCACGTCGTAGAAGCGCGACACGATCGCGCACAGCGGCTTGTTCGTGTCCTCGAGCTTCAGCTCCACTCGCAGCGCGGCGCGGCACAGCGCCTTGCCCTGTGGGGACTCCGCCGAGTAATGGTGCGGGATGTTCGGGTCGCGCGCGGGGTCGAAGATGTCGTAGTCGATCCCGTTGAGGATGCCGTGCAGCTTGTGCGCGTTGCTCCGCAGCAGCTCGTCCAGGCCCTCGCCGAACTCGGGCGTCTGGATCTCCTTCGCGTACCGCTCGCTCACGGTGTTGACGACGTCCGCGAAGTGGATGCCCCGGCCCAGTACGTTGACCACGTTGTCGAGGCCCGGAATTCCGAGCCGGATCAGACCCCACTCCTGGAGGCCGGCCAGCATGAGCGCGCCAAAGCCGAACACCCCCTGCGCGGACAGGTTGTGAATGGTCAGCGTGGTGGCGATGTCCGCATAGGCCTCGCCGTCGTAGACGCGCTCGAGCAGGTTGGGGATGAGCGCGCCGTACCAGTCGTGGACGTGCAGCACGTCGGGAAAGAACTCCAGGGCCGGCAGCATCTCGAGCACCGCGCGGCAGAAGTAGACGGAGCGGGCGTCGTCGTCGCCGAACCCGAACATGCCGTCGCGGTCGTAAAGCGGCGGGCAGTCGACGAAGTAGACGGGGATGTCGCCCAGGCGACCTTCGAAGATGGTCGCCGGCATCGTCTCCGTGCCCAGACGGACCCCGAGGTCGGTCACGACCGGCCGCAGGTCGTGGTGGCCGATGTCCACCTGCCGGTAGCGCGGCATCACGAGCCGCACGTCATGGCCCAGGCGGTGCAGCTCCTTGGAGAGGGCAGCGGCCACGTCGGACACACCTCCGAGCTTGGCGAAGGGCGCCAGCTCGGCCACCGCGACCAGGACCTTGAGGGGCGCGGCATGCTCGAACTCCAGCGACGGCGGCTGGCCCGGCACGCGCATGCCCAGCGCGCCTGACGGAGGCACGACTTCGATGTCCTTGCCTTCACGACTCACGACCACCGCGAACTCGAACGCGTCGCCGCCGTGCTTGCCGAGCTCTGCGAATGGAATCGCGACCGCGAATGGGTCGTCGACATCCCAGCTCTTTTCGAGAACGGCCCTGGTCTGCGACTCGACGACGCGCAGCACGGAAACGGTTCCGCCCTGGCTGCGCGGCGTGATGCGCACCGCGTAGGCGGGCTCGAAGCCCAGCTCCCCCATCGCGGCCCGCGGCAGCGGCAGCTCGACGTCGCCCCCTCCGTCCACCGGCGGCGGCCCCGAGCAGTAGAACCAGAACTCCATGCTCTGCGACTCCAGCTCCGGGCCCGAGCGCGGGGAGTCGATGCGGACGTACATGTTGACTTCGTCGTTGCCGTAGAAGATCCGCTCGACCACTCCGGCGGGCCGATGCAGCGCGCCGAAGCCTGAGCCGACCAGGTAGTAACCCGCCTCGCCCCACGCGGGGTCATTCCTCGACCGCGGGCTGATCGACGCCGCGGGCGCTCCTCGGTCAGCTGTGGGGGCGCGCTTGATGATCGGCTGGAACAGACGCGCGGGCGCGCGCGCGCCCATCAGCTTGTAGACGTTGCGCAGGTGCAGGCGGAACTGGTTGTCCCAGATAGGGTCCATGCCGGAGTCGTGCTTGCGGCTGAACCACCAGAACCAGTCGCTGCCCTCGGTGATGAGGATCTCGCGCCAGGCCAGCGCCGCCTGCTGCGAATCCTTGGGACGCTGCTGCGACTGCGCGTCGAGCCAGTCGCGCGTCTCGGCGAGCAGGTCCCACGCGATGTTGTGCTCGGGGTCGCCGATCCAGGTGTCGAGGCTGGCACCGATCCAGCTCCCGGTGTGCAGGTGGTGGAGCTGCTGCTGCGCCGGGTGCTCGGCGAGGAAGTCAGAGACGGTCGTGGTCACGATGTCGGAGCTTGCCTCCAGCTCCGTATAGACCGCGTTGAGGAAGTCGTGCCCGTCGCGGGGGTAGAACTCCCACGCGTTTTCGCCGTCGAGTGCGATGACGACCAGGAAATCGCGGTCGCCCTGCGCCTCGCCGATGCGGCGCAGCCTACCCGTGAGGTCGCGGGCCGCGTCGACCGACGACAGCCGCTGGTAGTCGAAGCCGATGACGTTCGAGAGCTGCGAGTCCCGGAAGACCATCGCCACCGAGCCCCCTTCGCGGCCCACCCGCTTCGGCTGATAGAGGTGGTCGTCGCGCTCGAAGTGGCCCTCCAGGGAGCGAGCGAGCACCTCCTCGTCGCTGATCATCCAGTCGACCTTCGATTTCTCGGCCAACCCGATCACGGCTTCGCCGACCGCCATCTCCGACGGCCACATGCCCTTGGGCCGGCGGCCGAGCATCCGCTCGAAGAGGCCCATGCCGAGCTCGATCTGCCGCTCGGCGTCCTCGCGGTGCGAGAAATGGCGCTCGGGCAGCTGGATCTGTGGGTTGGCGCTCCGCGCCGAGTCGACATGGCAGATCAGCGGCAGGATCGGGTGGTAGTACGGCGAGAAGGTGAGCTCGGCCTGACCACGGTCGGCGAGCTCGCGGTACTTGGGGATGATGGTTCGCATGCGCTCGAGCTGCGCCGCGAGCACGACCGACTTGTCGTCCTCGGTGTAGTCGCGGTCCTTGCGCTTGAGCTCGGCGAGGCCCGGGTCGGACTCGACCCACACCGGGTCGCACCACGCGAGGTTGAACCACACCTGCAGGTCGCGCAAGTCCTCGTTGGTGAACTGCGCATCAATGGCGCGCGAGGCAAGCTCGAGGTACCGCGATGACTGCTGCACGCGCAGCGCGCGCGGCGACTCGCGCATCCAGCGCAGGACGAACTCGCGCTCCTCGGCCGTCAGGTCGGCGGCGGGCCGCTTGCTGAGGTTCAGGAAGAGGTCGACCGACTCCTCCTTTCCGTAGTCCTCGATCTGGGCCAGCAGCGAAGGCACGAGGTTGAACGTGGCGCGAATCTTCGGGTAGCCGTCGAGCAGCGCCGGCATCTTGTAGTAGTCCTTGGCCGAGCGCAGCCGGACCCACGGCAGCAAATAGGTACTGGTGAGGTCGTCCTTGTAGTACGGCTGATGCATGTGCCAGACGAACGCAACGTGTAGTGGTTTCATGTGCCTCTTACCGCGTGGCTCTGGCGGCCGAGTTGACCTCGGCCGCGACACGCGTCCCATAAGCGTCTCCGGGCGTCGTATGGGGACATCACTTCGTAAATCCCAACCTCATACCGAAGGTGAGCAGGGCCGCGAGCTTGCGAGCGGCCCGATGAGCGGAAACCTGGGGTTTCCGCTCATTTAGCTGGTGCATGTGCCAGACGAAGGCAACGTGTATTGGTTTCATGTGCCTCTCACCGCGTGGCGATGTGCAGCGGTTTCATCGGTTCAGGTCAATGATCGCAGCGTCCGTGGCCGGCTCACCCGCTTCCGCGGCGGCGCGGACGGCAACCTGACCGCCTGGCGTTCGGCGGCGAAGTCGACTCGATGCAGAAGCTGCTCGATCACCTTCTCCCAGACGTAGTCACGGGCCGTGATCCGGCCCCTCCTCCGCAGCTGGGCCGCGAGCTGGAGCTTCTCCTTGAGGACCGCCAGCTCGGTGACGATCTCGATCGGGTCGTCCGTCTCGAGCACCAGCGCATTGCGGTACGGCTCCGCGTAATCCTCGCCGGTGGAACCCGTGACCGCGATCCCGCCCGCCGCCATCACCTCCAGGCCGACGAGGCCGAACGGCTCGTGGCCCGAATTCGCCAGCACCGCCTCAGCCGCCGCATAGATGACGCGCACGATCGATTGGTCGATGAAGCTGGTCAGGTTGATGACGTCGGCATCGGCCGCATCACGCAGCAGCCCCACCAAGCCCTCCGTGTCGGCCGGCGCCGCCTCGTGCCTCACCGCCAGGCCCAGGTGTGCGGCGACGCCGAGCACCTCGGTGCCGTGCGGCTCCCGCCCACCCCGCATCAGGAGCTTTACCTTGCCGCCGCGACGCTTGATCTCGGCCGCGGCCATGACCGCCATCAGCCAGCGCTTGTCGGGGTCGAACCGTCCGATCTTGAACCAGAGGTGGTCGGTGCACGCTGCTTCCCTGACTTCGTCGACCTGATGCCGGTCGGGGTCGGCAATCGACTCCGCGGGGATCCCGTTCGGGACCACGATCGGGTTCTGGCCCCACTCCCACATGCGGAACTTCATGTAGCGGCTGACGGTGGTGATGGTCGCCGCGAGATTGAGCGACGCCCAGTCGACGCGGTCGAACCCGTATGTGTTGTTGGCGTTCCAGAGCATCACCACCCGGTCGCGAAGGCCGCGGTAGTACAGGGCGTCCGAGATCAGCCTCAGCGACCACGACGTGTGCCACTCCTCGCCGAGCACGACCACGTGCTTGCCCTCGTCCGCCGCGGGCGCGATCACGTTGTCGATCAGGCTTGGGGGCAGGCTGTGGTTCCAGTCGAGGATCTTGCCCTCCTCGTCGTCGTAGACGCCGTCGCGATGCTGGGCGGAAATCCACTGGCACCACCGCCGCAGGTGCAGCTTGCCGCCCTTCCGCTCCTCCTCGCCTGGCAGGTCAGGGTCGCCACAGAAGTAGAGGTATGTGGGGTAACCCATGCGCGCAAGCGACCGCGACAGCCCAGTCACCCGCACGCCGAGCCCGCCCGCCTGGCTGAAGACGTCCGGACCCTCGAAGCTGAGGATCACGAAGACGGTGCGGGCCGGATCGAGGTTCACCGCGCGGCCGTGAGGATCTGCATCGCCTCGGCGTGAAGCTCAGGGGTGGGCGCGCAGAGGAGGGTGGCGCGCGTCTCGAGGTCGCACCGCAGCCGTCCGACAGGCTCGCCCTCGACGGTTGTGGCGACGCCGCCGGTCTCGGAGAGGATCAGCAGGCTCGCCGCCGTGTCGAAAACGCGCACGGGCATCGGCGCGCAGAAGACGTCGAACGCGCCGGCGGCGGTCAGCGCGATCGAGATCGCCATCGAGCCCAGTATGCGGATCTTCGACGAGCGCTCGATCAGCGGACGCGCCACCTGCACGTTGCGCGGCGTGCTCTCCAGGGCGGTCAGCTGTATCCGGTTGCGCAGGCCGCGTTCCATGACGGTCAACGGAGCGCCGTCGCGCGTGGCACCCTGCTTGCGGACCGCGGTCCACGCCTCGCCAGTGTTGAGATTGAGGACAAAGCCGGCGTATGCGTCCGCGACGAGCGGGCCGTCGAGGACGGCGAGCATCAACCCGAAGAGCGGAACGCCTTGTTTCGCATTGAGGCTGCCGTCGACGGGATCCACGAGGACGAGCGGGTAGTCGGCGCCAAAGCTGCGAAGGCCGGCCTCCTCGGAGAGGACAGAGAACTTCTCCCCGCGCTCACCCAGGCCGGCAAGCTCGCGGAAGACCACCGCCTCCGCCGCGCGGTCGAGCTCCATCGTGGTGTCGCCTCCGGCGCCGACGCTCAGCTGAGCCCGGCCCGCCTCGGTGCCGGCCAGGGGAAGCACCGCGTCGCGCACGCCGTCGCCGATGCGCGAGAAGAGGTCGAGCCAGTCCCGCGGTCCCAGGGGCCCCTGCGAACTCACGGCGAAGCCTCTGAGTTCGTGGGGATTCGCTTCAGTGCGTCTCGGGCGCGGCGGCTTCGGTCGAGACCTTGCGCCGGCGGCGGCGCCTCCGCTCGACGACGATGGTGATGAGATAAGGCTGCTGCATCGCCCACACACGCTCGATGAGCTGCGGGATCGCAATCGAGTGCGGCTGCTCGATGCCGAGCATGACGAGCGCCTCCGCCACATGGTCGGGCAGCTCGGTCTTGTCGTGAAGATTCAGCTGTTCGAGGCTTTCCAGGATGTCGTCGAGACGGCGCAGGCCGGACCGCCGCTCTTGTTCCCCGCGCTGCAGCACGGTGACAGCTTACTTGGAGAGCGCGGAGGTCAGCGAGCGCGCGATTTCGTTCGGACGCTCAAACTGAAGCCAGTGGCCCGCGCCCTCCAGGACCTCGAGTTGGAACGCGCCGCGCACATGATCGGCCGTGCTCTCGGCCTGCAAACGTCCGAGCGCGGGGTCCTGGTCGCCCCACAGCAGCACGGTCGGCGCCGCGATGTCGAGGTCAGACCGCAGTCCACCCCACCAGTCGTCGCGTGAGAGGTTCGCCCGGTAGTAGTTGAGGCCCGCGGTCAGTCGCCCTGGTCTCGCGACCGAGCGCACGAAGCGATCCACGACGGTGCGCGGCACCACGTCGCGGAACATCGCGCGCAGCCGCCGGAAGTCGTCAGCTGACAGCACCGACTCCGCCTTGCCCTCCATCAGGAAGAGGCGGATGTAGTCCGAGCGCTCCTTCTGGTCGCCATCGGTCTTGACCGCATCGCCCAGCGCGGCCGGGTGACCGACTGACAGCACGGTGAGCGTCTCCGTCATGTCGGGATGGATGCCGGCGAAGTACCAGGCGACCATCGCGCCCCAGTCATGGCCCGCGATGTGGGCGCGGTCGCGACCGAAGGCCTTGACGATGCCGGCGACGTCATCGACCAACGCGGGCAGGCGATAGCTCTCGACATCGGCGGGTGCCTCCGTCGATCCGTAGCCGCGCATGTCAGGTGCGACCGCGAGCGCGCCGGCCTTCGCGAGGGCGTCGATCTGCCGCGTCCAGGACTCCGAACCCTCGGGGAACCCGTGGAGCAGGACGAAGAGCTCGCCGGTCGTCGGACCGTCGGCCAGCACCCGAAAGCGCAGTCCGTTGGCCTCGACCATGTGGTGGCTGGCGGTCATGTCATCCCTTCCCCGCTCGCCGGCGAAGGTGACCCGGCCCGCGGCGCGGTCGGATCGGGCGGCGCCTCATTCGATGTTCCCGTGTATGAAATCTGCCGCCACGTCGAGCGCCTGGTCGAGGACGGCGAGCAGGCCATGACCCTGACCCTTGAACACCTCGAGCCGGGCGTCGGGAATGAGCTTGATCTTCTTCTTGAGCAGCTCAAGGTTCGCAAAAGGATCTCGATCGCCGCTGAGAAAGAGGGTCGGGCAGCGGATCTGCGGCCAGTGGTCTGTGCGGAGTTGGTCGGGGAAGCCTGGACGGTGCAGCGGATACGAGAAGAGGACGAGACCGCCGAAGTCCGCCTCGACGGCGGCCATGCTCGCGACCCTTCCACCGAAGGACTGACCACCACCGACCACCTCATGACCGCGACCCGATGTCTTGATGAAGACCGGGACTGCTCTCTCCGCGTTGCCACGCGGAAGGTCCACCGCGATGGCATCGATTCCACGTCGTTTGAAACCGACGACGTAGGGTCTCATCGACGCCGCGTTGCCCGACGCGCCATGACCGAGGACGACTCGCATTACGTCTATCGTCGCAGTCTTGAAGAGGTCGCTCATCGTCGTCATCGCGTCGACCTCGCGAAAATTTTCCACAGCCCTCAGTGAAAAAATTTTGCGCGAGGCATTGACGTGAGTGGGTTGCATCGAGTATCACAACACCTTGTATGGCGATGCTGCTCGTGGTTGCCACCACAGAGGCGACGGACCCGACACGAGAAAGCGGTCCATCTCGACTAACCGCCAACGTCCCGGAGTCCTTATCAATAAGGGTCCGCGGCGAAACCCGTGGGGTTGCAGAGGAGGTGCGTGTAGGAGCGATCCTGACCACGTCTAACCACCACATGGAACCCGCCAAACCAATGGAACCTATCGGGTCCATATCTTTAGGAGAAGGAGGTACCGCATGATGGCAAAGAAGAAGGCCGCGAAGAAGCCAGCGAAGAAGGCCGCCAAGAAGTCCTCGAAGAAGAAGTAAGACACTTCTCTTCAATCGTTTCGTAGGTTCGTTACGCGCCGGGGTTCTGTGGAGCCCCGGCCCTTTTTTATCTGGAGCGGTTGATCAGCTCCGCCACCTGGACGGCCGCGAGCGGCGCCAGGAGGATCCCCTTCCGGTGGTGGCCTGTCGCCACGATGAGGTTGCGGACATCGCTGACGGCGACGATGGGCTTGCCATCGCGAGTTACCGGCCGAAGACCTGCCCACACGCGCAGCAGCGACGCTGCGTCGAGACTCGGGACGAGCTTTTGCGCGAGACCGAGCAGAGACTCGATGCCGGCGACGGTCGGGCGGTCGTCGAAGCCCGCGTCCTCTTCGGTCCCGCCGGCGATGATGGTGCCGTCGCCTTTCGGCACCAGGTATCCACCCGACCAGAAGACGCTGCGATGGAGGACGGTCGACGCGGGGTCGAGTGCGGCGAGCTGTCCGCGCTGCGGTCTGACGTCGACGTCGACACCAGCTTGCGCCGCAACTTCTCTCGTCCACGGGCCCGCGGCGACGACGACCCAGTCGGACTCGACTGCGCCTTCCGGTGTCTTCACCGAGCGGATCGACCGGCCGTCGCGCTCGAAGCCGATGGCTGGAGTGCCTTCGCGGATCTCCGCACCTCGCGCTGCCGCGGCACGCGCCAGGGCGCGTACGAATCGTGGCGGCGTCAGGTGCGCATGCTCGATCAGGGCTGCACCTAGCGCGTCGTGGCTCAACGCGGGTTCGGTGGTACGGCATGCGGCGGCGTCGAGCCAGCGACCTTCACCTGTCTTGAGGTTTCTGGCCTCCTCGTCGGTGAACGCCGGCCGGAGGCCTTGCTGGACGCGGTACTCGACGCTCATCGCGCTGTCCTTCTCGATCCTGGCCACGACCTCGGGGAACATGGCGAGGCTTTCCCTGTCCCCGGCCAGGTGTGACGGGCTCAGCTCGCCCGCCGCCGCACCCGAGGCGCGGCTCGCCAGCTGGTCGCGCTCGAGGAGGGTGACGTGGTGGTGCCGGTCGTGGCTCAGCCGCTCGGCGACGGCGCAGCCGATGACCCCTCCGCCGACCACGACCACACGCGACATATAAGGAAGATAGCCGCGGTCAGGTTGAGTTCTTGACTCTCGAACATTTGTTCGCTATCTTGGGACTCGCCTCGCCGTCACCCCTGCGTCTTCTCGCCGGAGGCACACCAAGATGCAGGGACAAAAGCTCGACCTGGCCATTGACTCGATCCGGCTCCGCTTCGGCAGCCAGGCGCTGACGCGGGCGGCCGAGCTGCCGCCGCCGCTGCCGTGGCGGAGCGGAACCCCGCTCGACAGCCTCACCGGCATCGGTGGGATGCCGCGCGGCCGGATCTCGCTGCTGACGGGGACCGGGACCTGCGGCAAGCTGACGCTCGCCCTGGCCTTGCTGGCCAGGGCCACCCACGAGTTCGCGCACGCGGTGGTGATCGACGGCGGCGGCTTCGACCTCACTTCGCTCACCTCCTTCTTCCCTGAGCTCGGCGCGCTGACCGTCGTCCGCGCGCCGGCTCCCGAAGTCGCGGGGGAGGCGACGGCCACGCTGGCACGGGCCGGCGCTGGTTTCCTGCTGGTGACATGCGCCATCCCCGAGCACTGGCTCGGGCCGCTCGAGTCAGGCGCCAACCGCTCGGGCACGGTCGTGGTGGGTGTGGTCGAGGCGGCGGACCGGGCCCTCGCCCACGCCTCCAGCTTCAGCCTTGGGTGCTCGCGCACCGAGTGGGTGTGGGAACGCGGCCTCCTGGTCGGCGTGCGTGTGTCGGCGCGATGCGTGAAAAACCGCGTCGCGCCGCCACTCGGCGGGACTGAGATCGAGATCCGTTATCCGCTCGGCACGCAGACGCCTGAAGGCTTCACCGCAGGCGTCACCGAGGTTCCGCTTCGTTACGAGGAGTCGCGACAACGAGCATCTGCTGTGGTCTGGTAGGCCACCTGGAGCTCGCCCGGCGGCCTGACCTGTATGGGACGCCGGTCATCATCGGCCGCTGGGACGAGCACGTGGTGGCGGCTTCCGAGGAGACGCTCCCGTTCGGCGTCGCACCGGGGATGGCGCTGCGCCAGGCCGAGCACCTATGCCCCCAGGCGACCTTCGTCCTGCCCGACGAAGAGGCGACCGCGCGCATTCGCGAGCTGATCGCCACCGCGCTGTACGACCTCGCGCCTGTCGTCGAGATCCGCGACGAGGGCATCGCGTGGGTCGACCTCGACGGCGTGGTCCGTCCCGGCGAATCGATCCGTGAGACACGACGGCGATTGCTGATAGCGATCGGTCGCGAGCCGCGGCTGGGTCTTGCGCCCGGTCCTTTCTCTTCGCGGCTCGCGGCCGCACGCGCGCGACCTGGCCGTCTGCTCCAGGTCGACGATGCGCGCGTGTTCCTCGCCCCTCTTCCCTCTCGCGAGCTCCCGCTCGACGCCGAGCAGCTCGAGCGACTCGACCTCCTCGGACTGCGCACGCTCGAAGCAGTCGCGGCGATCGGACCTCGCGAGCTCGAGAGTCAGCTCGGCCGCGACGGACGCCACGCGGTGCTGCTGGCGCGCGGCCTCGAGCCGGACCAGCTCGTGCCGTGGCGACCGCCTCTGTTCACGAGCGCCCACCGCCAGTTCGGCACGCCGGTCGAAGACCGCGAAGCGCTGCTCTTCGTCGCGCGCGCGCTGTGCGGCGACCTTGCCGAAGAGCTTGGACTGCGCGGCGCAGGCGCCAAGCATCTGCGGGTGCGGCTCGTCTTCGAATCGAGTGAGCACGAGCAGCGCGAGTCCATCGTCCGCCATCCGCTGAGCAGCAGCACCGAGCTCTTCGGTCTCGTCGGCGCCTGGATCAAAGGGTGGCGGCCTCGCGCGCCGATCACCGAGCTGTGGATCGAGCTGCCGGTGCTCGAAGGCGCCGGCCGCCGCCAGGTCAGGCTGTGGGCTGGTGGCGATGGGTCGAGCGAAGAGGTCGCGGCGGCGATGGAGCGGCTGCAGGAGCGCTTCGGCGACGACGTCGTATGGAAGCCCGGCCTTCCCATTCATGCGGAGGTGGCGCGCAGCGCCGGAGGTATTCCTCCCCATTCATGGGGAGGTGGCGCCGCAGGCGCCGGAGGGGCATGACCCGCGTCATCTCACCGTCGGTCGCGGTCGACGTCACGCTCGACCACGGACGCGCGCCCATCGCGATCTCGGGCGCCTTCAACGGTTCGGTCGAGCCCATCGCCCGCTGGAAGGTCGAGGGGTCGTGGTGGAACCGCGCGATCGACCGCGAGTACTGGAAGGTGCTGCTCAACAACGAGCTCCTTTGCGAGATCTACCTCGACGTCGCCTCCGGCCAGTGGTTCGTCGACCGCGTGTACGACTGAGTGGCAGCGCCGTATGTCGAGCTCCACAGCCACTCCAACTACTCATTCCTCGACGGCGGCTCGCATCCCTACGAGCTGGCGATGCGAGCGGCGGAGCTCGAGATGCCGGCGCTCGCGATCACCGACCGCGGCGGCGTCTACGGAGCGGTCAAGCATCTCCAGGCATGCCGGAAGCTGAGGGTCAAGCCGATCCTCGGCAGCTCGCTCGAGGTCGACGGCGAGGAGCTGGTCCTCATCGCGCGCAACCTGCGCGGTTACTCCAACCTCTGCCGGCTCTTGAGTATCGCCCACGCCGACCAGCCCAAAGGTGAAGCCCGCGCGACGCTGGCCACGGTCGCCCAGCACCGCGGCGACCTCTTCTACCTGAGTGCGACCGACCTCGAGCCGCGATTGCGCGACCTCCAGCAAGCATTAGGCCGCGAGAACGTCTTCAGCGAGCTGCACCACCACCAGCAGCCGGAGGACCAGTGGGTCCTCGAAGGCCGCGCGGCCATGGCCCGGCGCTGCCAGGCGCACCTCGTCGCCACCAACGAGGTCCACTACCACGTGGCCGCGCGACGGAGACTGCACGACGTCCTGGTCGCCATCCGGCACCGGGCGACGCTCGAAGAGGCGCGACCCCACCTCTTCTCCAACTCCGAGCATCACCTGAAAGCCGGCGCCGACCTGCGTCCGCTGTTCAAAGGCCACGAAGAGGCGTTGGCGATGCCATGGCAGATCGCGCAGCAGTGCGACGTCGACCTCGACTTCCGCAGGGTCCGCTTCCCCGGCTACCCGGTGCCCGACGGCGAGACGCCCTTCTCCTACCTCTACAAGCTCTGTTTCGAGGGCTTGCGCGAGCGCTACCACCCGATCACCTCCGCCGTGACTCGCCGCCTGCAGCACGAGCTGGAGGTCATCGAGAAGACCGGGCTCGCCGAGTTCTTCCTCATCAACTGGGACCTGATGCGGTTCGCACGCGACCACGGCGTGCCCGGCCAGGGCCGTGGCTCGGCGGCGGACTCGATCGTCGCCTATGTGCTGGGCATCACTCGAGTCGACCCCATCGAGCACAACCTCCTGTTCGAGCGCTTCCTGCACGAGGAGATGACCAGCACGCCGGATATCGACATCGACTTCTCGACCGAGCACCGGGAGCAGGTCATCCAGTACATCTACGAGAAGTACGGCTGGGAGCGGACCGGCATGGTCTGCAACGTCGTCACCTTCCAGCCGCGGATGGCGATCCGTCAGGTGGGCAAGGCGCTCGGCTTCTCCGACGAGCTGCTGGACCGCCTCGCCAAGGGGGTCGACCGCTGGTTCACGGAAGACGTCGAGGACTCGATGACCGGCGCCGTCCCGCCTCCGGACATTAGGCCGCAGAGCTGGCAGCAGTTCCTCGAGCTGTCCCGCGAGGTGATCGACTTTCCCCGGCACCTCTCGATCCACAACGGGGGCATGCTCGTCACAGGCGAGCCGCTCGTCGACATCGCGCCGGTCGAGCCGGCGACGATGGAGGGACGGCGCGTCGTCCAGTTCAACAAAGACGACGTCGAGGACCTGGGCCTGATCAAGATGGACATGCTCGGCCTGCGCACGCTTTCAGTCGTCGCCGAAGCCCTGGACCTGATCAAGGACACGACTGGCACTCGCCCGGACCTCGACAGGCTGGCGCTAGACGATCCCGCCGTCTACGAGATGTGCGGCGAGGCGGACACCATCGGTGTGTTCCAGATCGAGTCGCGCGCCCAGATGCAGACCCTGCCGCGCACGCGGCCGAAGACCTTCAACGACCTGGTGGTCGAGGTCGCGATCATCCGGCCTGGGCCCATCCAGGGCAACGCCGTGCACCCGTACATCCGCCGCAAGCAGGGTCGCGAGACGGTCACCTATGCCCACCCGCTGCTCGAGCCGATCTTGAGTGACACGCTCGGGGTGATCCTCTACCAGGAGCAGATCATCGAGATCGCAATGCACGTCGCGGGCATGAAGCCGGGCCGCGCCGACGGCTTTCGCCGCGCCATGACCCGCCACCTCAACCGGGTCGAGATGTCGTCCCTGGAGGATGAGTTCATCGGGGGCTGCCTGGCCAACGACGTGCCTCGCGAGGTCGCCGACCAGCTCTTCGCCGCGGTGCAGGGCTTCGCGGTCTACGGCTTCTGCCGCTCGCACGCGGCGGCGTTCGCGCGAACCTCTTACGAGACCGCGTGGATGAAGCTGCACCACCCCGTCGAGTTCGGCTGTGGGCTGCTGAACAACCAGCCGATGGGCTTCTATCACCCGAGCGTGCTCGTCGAGGACCTGAAGCGACACGGGCTCACGGCGCTGCCGGTGGACATCAACCGCTCCGACGTCCGCTGCCTCCCGGAGGGCGAATTTGCGCCGACTGCCGGCACTCGCGCGTTATCCGAGCCTCTGAATCACCCGAGTGCCGGCACTCGCATGGAATCGGAGCGCGACTCGCCTGATGGATACCCCTCCGGGGGCCCTCCCTTCGGTTCCAGGCCCCTCCCCCGCCTTCCAACCAAGTCCAGCGTATCCAGCCCGTCAACCCAGCCTGTTAAGACCGAACTGGCGATGCGCATCGGTTTCAACTACGTCCGCGATCTGGGCGAGGAAGGCCGCAAGGCGATCGTCGACGAGCGCAACCGCGCCGGCGCCTACACGTCGTTCGACGACTTCATCAACCGCCTCCGCGGCGGGCCGATCGGGCCGCGCGCGGTCCGCAACCTCGTCATGGTCGGCGCTTTCGACGCCCTCGGCCGGCCCCGCCGCGAGCTCGCCTGGGGCTGGCAGGAACGCTGGCACGGCAAAGGCCTTCGTCGCGGGATCGACAAGCAGTCGGAGCTCCGCCTCGGCGACACCGCGCCACCTCTGCCCCACGTCGACGAGTTCGACGCCAACCAGCTCGAGTACAGGATCTCCGACCTCTCGACCGGACATCACCTGATCCACTTCTGCCGCGATCGACTGCGGGAGCTGGGCGCGCTCGAAAGCAACAAGCTGCCGGCGGTTCGCGACCATCAGCAGGTCCGCGTCGCCGGCCTGGTCATCACGCGCCAGGCGCCTTCGACCGCGAAGAAGATTCGCTTCTTCACCCTCGAGGACGAGTTCGGCCAGGTCAACGTGACCATCAAGCCGGAGGTCTACGACCGCTACCGCCAGGTCGCCAACCGGCAGCCGATCCTGATCATCGATGGGGTGATGCAGCGGCAGGACGGCGTCCACTCCGTCCTCGCCAGCCACATCGAAGCCCTGACCGGCGTCCCGCGACCCGCGCAGCGATCGCACGATTACCGCTGAGACATAATCTCGGCATGGCCGAGAATCGCGAAGACCTTCTGCGGCACTATCAAAAAGAGCGCGCCACGCTTCTCCAAGCCATCGAGGGCCTCACCGACGAGCAGATGTCCGAGCCGACCATCGATGGCTGGGCGGTCAAGGACCATCTCGCCCACATCGCCCTGTGGGACGACCTGCGTGCCGACGACATCGAGCGGGTATCCGCGGGCTTCCCATCGGCATGGAAGATGACCGACGAGCAGGAAGACGCGTACAACGCGACCGCGCATGAGCTCAGGCGGTCGATGGCCCCGGCACAGGCACGGTGGGAGCTCGAGACATCGAGGCGCAAGCTGCTGGATTTGATCGAAGCCGCCCCACCGGCTGCTCTCGATTCCGGCCGTTATGGGTCGGCCGGCCTGCGGACCAGCCACGAGTCGGAGCATGCGGGCTGGATCGCCCGCTGGCGCGGCGAAAAGGGCTTCTGACACAAGGACTTCCTTACTTTCTGTAGCCGCAGATGGTGCTTTTGCGCCAAGCTATTCACCTCGACCGAATTCATCGCAGCAACCCCAGAGGAAAAAGCCGAGCAACCAAATGTCGATCGCCCGAGAAATCGAAGACATCGCGCGTGACCTGATCAAGCACCAGCACGACCATCCCCCGGTGCGCGACATCAACCGCGAGGTCGAGCGGCGGCAGACCTTCTCTGACCGCGTCGCGGACGACTTTTCGCGCCTTGTCGGCAGCTGGGTCTTCGTGCTCGTCCAGCTCGGGGTCATGGTCATCTGGGTCGGCCTCAACGCGCTGAACCTGATCCGGCCGTGGGACCGCTACCCCTTCACCTTCCTCAACTTCATCCTCAGCCTCGAGGCGGCGATCTGGGTCTCAGTCGTCCTCATGTCGCTCAACCGCATCAACGACCGCGACCGCCTGCGCACGCAGCAGGAGTACGAGCTCAACGTCAAGGACGAGGAGGAGCTCAAGGCGCTGATGAACCACCTGATGCACCAGGACGAGATCCTGCTGCAGATAGTCAACCGCCTCGACCGCGGCGACCGCGAGATGAAGCGCCTGGCGCGCAAGCTCGAGGAGCTGATCGAGACCAACAAGGCGGCCGCGCCAAAGCCGGCGCCGGCCGCCCAGCGGCCGCCAGTCAGCCTGCCGGCGCCCTAGAGGCGACCAGGAGCTTCGCGCCCAGCTCGCGCACGACCTCGACGATCATGTCGACGTCCTTCTCGGTGGTGCGCCAGTTCACGATCGCCGGCCGGAATGCGACCTTGCCCGCGTAGTCGGTCGTCCCGAAGAAGACGCGGCCGTCCTCGAGCACCATCGCCCCAAGCTTCCGGTTGAGCTCGTCCAGCTCAGACTCGGGCGCCTCGAATGGATGGAACCTGAAGCAGACGATGTTCAGGGGCACGTCGGCCAGCCGTTCGAGATCGGGCGCCGCATCGACCTGCGCCGCAACGCGCTGCGCCAGGGCAAGATGACGCTCCAGCATCGTCTCGTAGCCCCTCCGGCCGTAGGCCCGAAGCGTTGCCCATACAGGAATCGCACGCGCGCGTCTCGACATCTCTGACGCGAGGTTGCCGAACACTGGCCGCTGCAGCGCCTCCGTACCGAGATATGCGGCGCTCGAGGAGAACCCGCCGGCATGAAGACTCGGGTCGCGCACGAATGCAAAGCCGGTGTCGTACGGAGCGTTCAGCCATTTGTGCCCGTCGACCGCGATCGAGTCTGCGGCCTCGATGCCGTCGGTGAGGTGACGTGTTGACGGCGCGACAGCCGCGTACAGGCCAAAGGCTCCGTCGATGTGAAGCCACGCACCGTACCTGCGCGTCAGGGACGCCATCTCCCGAATCGGGTCGAAGTCACCCGTGTTGACGTCACCCGCGGTGGCCAGCACGATCGCGGGTTTGCCCTGGAGAGCGCGCAGGGCATCCTCCAGGGCAGCGAGGTCGAGGCGACCCGCCGGGTCGCGGGTCAGGATCGTCGGCTGCTTCCGTCCGAGGCCGAGCATGCCGGCCGCCTTGATGGCGCTCGCGTGCAGGTAGCCGCCCGCAAACATCGGGACAGCAGGAAGACCGGAGAACCCCATCTCGTCGACGTCGACCCCGTGCTGGAACCCCCACCAGCGTCTGGCCGACGCAAGTCCCACGAGGTTGGCGGTAGTCGCCGCCGAGGTCATCACGGCGCTCCACTCGGCGGGAATCCCGAACAGCTCCTTCATCCAACCAAGCGCCACCTGCTCGATCCGCGACGCAAGCGGAGAGCTGATCCAGTTGTAGGCGCTCTGGTTGAGGGTCGAGGTGAGCCAGTCGGCACCCAGGGCCGCAGGCGTGACACCGCCCATGACGAAATGGAAAAAACGCGGCCCCGTCGACCGGGTCGCTCCGGCAATGGCCGCCGCGACGAGCTCGGTCAGCGACTGCAGGGTGCCACTTCCATCCACCGGCAAGGCGCCGTCGACCTCCGGCTGACCGGGAGGTCGCACCAACGCGTCGTCGACCGTGGCCAGGTAAGCCTCAGCCTCGCGCTCGATCAGGCGGAGCGCATCGACCATCGCGTCGCGATCGAGCAGCGGGTCAGCCACGGCGCAAATCTAGCCGGTACACGGCATAGTCGTCGTCGTCGTAGACCTTGGTCGCGTGCTCGTCCCAGTACGCGCGGCTACCGCCCCGCGGTATCTCCTGCGGCCCGATCATCACGTAGTCGACGCGGTACTTCCGAGCCAGGTCGAACGCTGACGCGTCCCCGCTGAGGATCTTGCTGTTGTCGTCGCCCTTCTGCACGTAGTCGGCGAGCCCATAGGTCCACAGCCAGCCCGAGTAGCCGATGAGCTCGCGGCGCCCGGCCAGGGTCGGGATGGGACTGTTGTGCTCGCCGGCGACGGCAAAGACCGCGTCCGGGCTGGTGTTCTTGCGTACCCAGTCGGCGACCTTGAGACCGCCCGGGTCGACGAACTGGAAGGCGCTGACGCTGTAGTCCGAGGCGCGGGCGAGGTCGAGGGCGCCTGAAAAGCCGAGCAGCACCAACGAGACCGCCGCGAGGACCGCGGTCACCGGCCGGTGGCGCAGCATCTTCGACAGGAGCGCACCGACCAGGATGCTGCCCAGCAGCAGCCAGAACACGAAGAACTTCGTGTTGTCCCAGACCCACGGCTGGAGGACGACGAGGTTGGGGACCGCGAACCACAGCCACATCGGCGCGAACCACGTCGGCAATGCCGTCGCAAACGAGCGAAGGACGATGTGCGCCGTCAGCAGGAGCAGGATCAATGCGGACGTGTTCCAGATCCAGAACAGGAGCCACTCGAGCCCGAACATCAACGGGCCGTCGCGGCGCAGATCGCCCGGGGCGAGCCAGCCTGGCTGGAGGCACAGGCCGGCGATGGACGCGTTCGTTCCACACATCGAGGTGTTGTCCGGCGGCCACATCCACGCGAGGATCGGGACACCGACGACCAGCGCCGGCACGAAGAAGGCGGCCCATTCCCGCCGACGGTTGAAAAGGGCCCAGAAGGCGGGGAGCGCGACGACCGTCCCGTAGGCATGGACGTGAAACACCGGCATCACTGCGGTGACCAGGCCCGCAAAGAGGAACGGCTGCCATCCCAGCCGCTCCCGGACCGCGATCCACAGCACCACCAGCACGATCAGGGCGAGGCTGAAGCCGAACAGCGTCGAGCGCTGCGGCACCAGGTACGCGAGCACTGGGTTGAGCCACTGCAGGTTCACCTCGCGGTTGAGCGTGTACTCGTGCGGGAGGTGTGACAGCACGGCGAGGCCACGATCGCGGAGGTCGCCGAGGAAGTAGACGAAACCCAGGCCGCCGCTGAGCACGAAGACGAAGACGGCGATGACCGATGCGGCCCTGCCCGCGGTGAAGCGGAGCGCCGCGACGTACAGGACTGCCGGAAACGCGAGGCCGAGCATCGTGCTCGTGGCGGTGAGGGCCTCGGTGAGGCGAGCGCCGAGCGGAACGAGGTCCGCCGCGAAGAAATCGATCATGAATGGGTAGCCGAGGTGATGGCCAGGGTCGATCGGAAACTCGGGCGGGAAGTTGTGGGCGTACGCGAAGGAGCCGGCGAAGCTGAGATGCGCGGCCCAGTCGCCCCAGATGTTCACGTAGCCGGCGTACAGGCCGGCCGGCGTGTACGTATAGGCCTGGTGCATGAGGTGGACCGTCCACGCGCCGCAGATCGCGAAAACCGCGAGCAGGGGCCACGGATGCACAGGACCGCGCGGCGAGGCGAGCCAGCGGCGGCGGGCATCGGCCCAGTCGGCAACGACTCGGTGGCGACCGAGATAAACGCCGATCGCGGCGACGAACAGGGCGATGGCCAGGCCGGCTCCATCGGTCAGCAGCGTCACGTCGCGGACGAGCAGCGAGAGGACAAAGGTCGTCACCGACACAGCCATCGCGCCGAGGACCGAGCCGAATACGATCCGCTCCTCGAGGTTGAAGGCAACGCCCGAGAGGTAGGTGATGCCGACGCCTGCCACCGCGCAGGCGGCGAGAAAAACGCCTAGGGCTAGTTCCAACAGAAGAGCTGCGGCTTCTCAGGCGGCCAGTTGACATTGCCCGGCGCGCAGCCCGCCAGGAGCCACATCTTGGGCCCCCACGGCGGCGTTCCCTGGTCGAGGAACCACGCCGACTGCGAGATGGGCACGCCAGTCCAGACCGGGTAGAAGTAGCCGAACGTCGCCACCGCGGCCGCGAGGTGAAACGCGACCAGCGCCTCCCGGCTCGGCGTGGGCAGCTTGTTGGCGAGGTACGCCAGGACGAAGGCGAGCGCGAGGACCATGAAAATCAGCCCGCCGAACATGTGGTACATGAACAGCACCCTCGTGATCCGGAACCAGGGCTCGTACTGCGTGACGAACCCGAGCAGGATGACCGCCGCCGGGAAGCTCCGGTGACGGACGATGAAGTAGGGCAGGGCCGCCACGCACGGAAGGCTTGTCCACCAGATCCACGGGTTGCCCATGTTCGAGATCCGCGCCCACAGCACCTGACCCGTGAAAACGTCGTTGCCCAGACCCTCGTACTGCGCGTAGTAGAGCACCGGCCGCGCTAGGAACGGCCACGACCACGCGGGCGACCCATACGGGTGCGTCGCGGTCAGAAAGCGGTGGTACTGGATCGACTGGAGCTGGTAGTCGACGATGTCCGTCCAGACATGAAACTGCCCGCGCGCGAAGAACGGGTACCACGAGACCATGTAGATGGCGAAGGGGATGACGACAAGCGCCAGCACGCCGACTGAGAGGTAGCGCGGCCAGAACAGCTCTCGCGGTGCGATCACCGGCGGGCCCCACCTGATGCCGAACGCGTGCAGCCCCAACCTCACCACGAGGAAGAAGACGATGGTCAACCACGCGGCAAGCACGATCCATTTGGCTGCGATGCCGATGCCGAGCACAGTCCCCAGCGCAACCAGCGACAGCAGCGAGGCGTTGGTCGTCTTGCTCTGAACGTGGACCAGGAACAGGTAATACGCGGCGAGGATGAAGAAGATCGGGAAGATGTCGATCATCCCGATCCGCGACTGGACGAAGAACATGCCGTCGAAGCACACGAACGTCGCGGCCGCGATGGCGAATAGACGATTCGGCCACAGCCGCCGCGCGAACAGATACATCATCGGGATGCACAGCGTCCCGAAGAGGCAGGCCGCGATTCGCCAGCCGAAGGTGTTGAAGCCGAGGTCGGCGTAGCTGCCGGAGGCTCCCGCGAAGTGGGCCCTCCACCACCCGTAGCTCCACATCCCCGCGGCGATCAGCTCCTTGCCGAGCGGCGGTTCGGGGTCGAAGTAGTTGAACTGGCACGCGTCGCCCGAGTAGCCGCTGGGCAGCGACGAGTTGCACTGCTCGAGGCCCTTCATGTCCTTGAAGGCGAAAACGCCAAACCAGATCTCGTCGAAAACCTGGCCGTTCGGCGGCGACAGCTGGCCGTTGGAGTCCGGGTAGCCCTTGTTGAACGGATAGGCAAGGCCGCACAACGTGCCGAGGTCGCCGGTCGGATCGACTGGAGTGCTGGAGACGCAGTTCGTGATCGGCGAGCCCTGGAAAGGATGCGCGAAGAAGTCCGGGAGGATCGGGCTGAAGAAACGCAGGATGAAAGCGACCGCGGTGAGGATGAGAACCGCGGTCAGGTCAACTCTGTCGAAGTAGCTCGTCTCGGGTGTCGGGTTGGTCGGCGCATCCTGGACTTCGACACCGCGCGCGCGGCTCACCGTTTGCGCTTGCGTCGTCGCGCTCCGCCCTGGTTCTGCCCGAGGCGCTCGGGCAGGTGGGCGCTGATCTCCCATACGACCGTGTCGGCGTCCGGCACCGGGATGGCGATGATGTCGCCGTCCATCAGACGCGAGCGAAAGATGCCGAGGCGCTTCCTGGTCTCGGCGAGCTCCGACTCGTCGCCGCGGACCTTCAGGAAGACCGCGGGCTTGTCGATGTGCTGCTTCATGATCGGCGCGATCATCCGGCTGCGCTTGTCCTGGAAGTGCTGGCGCAGCGGCAGCGCCTTCACCCATCGGATGTTGTCGTAGTCGATGACCACGTTCGAGAACATGCTCGAGATCTGGACGCCGTTGTCGAGCACCCGGAGGCTGCTGCGCCAGCGGTAGAGCAGGATCGCGCCGCCGAGGAGGAAACCAGTCGGTATGTAAACGAGCCACACCGCAAACGTCGGCGAGAAGAGCTGGCCCTGGTAGATAGCGATGCCGGTCGCGACGATGCCCGCGGCCACGAGCAGCCCGGCGAAGAATCGCTGCTGCAGCCAGAGGTGGTGCGCGTAGAGGTTCTGATGTCGCGACGGGCGCGACGCGGCTTCTGTGCTCAAGGAACCCTGATTATCGGGTAGCTAGTTCTTGGGTCGTTCCCAGGAGCGGCTGCGCTCCACCGCGCGGCGCCACTCCGCCTGGGCGTCGTCCGCCTGGTCGCGCGACATCTTCGGTTCGAAGTCGTGGTCGGGCTTCCAGAGCTGGGCCAGGTCGCTGTCCTTCCACACTCCCGCGCCGAGGCCGGCCAGGAACGCCGCGCCGAGCGCGGTCGTCTCGGTCTGCCGCGGGCGGCGCACCGGTATCCCGAGCAGGTCCGCCTGGAGCTGGCACAGCACGTCCATGACCGCCGCCCCGCCGTCGACACGCAGCTCGCTCAGCTTCCGGCCGGTGTCGCGCTCCATCGCCTCGACCACATCGCGCGTCTGGTATGCCATCGCCTCGACGGCCGCGCGGACGATGTGGGCGCGGCTCGTGCCGCGCGTGATGCCGATGATGGTTCCGCGCGCGTAAGGGTCCCAGTGCGGCGCGCCGAGTCCAACGAACGCGGGCACGAGAAAGACGCCGCCGGCGTCGGGTACGGATGAGGCGAGCGGCCCGGCCTCGCTTGCGCTCGTGATGATGCCGAGGCCGTCGCGCAGCCACTGGAGCGCGGCGCCGGTGATGAAGATCGCGCCCTCGAGCGCGTAGCTCAGCTTGCCGTTTCGGCGCCAGGCGACGGTCGTCAGCATCCCCGACGTGGAGGCGACTCGCCGTTCCTCTGTCTGCATCAGCACGAAGGAGCCGGTGCCGTAGGTGTTCTTGGCCATGCCTTCGGTCGTGCAGGCCTGGCCAAAAAGCGCGGCCTGCTGGTCGCCCGCGACCCCGCTGACACCCGCAGCGATCGCGCCACTGGAGTCGACGACCTCGGGCAGGTTCGCAAGCGAGACCCCGAACAGCTCGGCCATCTCTTCGCTCCATTGCCCGCGCCCGATGTCGAAGAGTAGCGTGCGTGATGCGTTCGAGGCATCGGTGACGTGGGCGTGGCCCTCGGACAGCCTGGCGATGAGCCAGGAGTCGACAGTACCGGCCGCGGCGTTCTTCGCGCCTTCGATGTTCTTCAGCGCCCAGGCCAGCTTGGGCGCCGTGAAGTAGGGGTCGAGCACGAGGCCGGTCACCTCGCGCACCCGGTCCTCGTGGCCCGCCTCGCGGAGACGCCGGCATTCGTCCGCCGTGCGCCGGTCCTGCCACACGATGGCCGGGCTGATGGGCTCCAGCGTCTTGCGGTCCCACAGCACGAGCGTTTCGCGTTGGTTCGTGATGCCAGTGGCGACGACGTCGGACCTGGTGACGCCGGCATGCTCGAGGGCCGCATGCGCGCTCGCCTCCACCGCCGACCAGATCTCATTCGCGTCGTGCTCCACCCAGCCGGGCCGGGGGTAGTGCTGCGTGATCTCCGTGTATCCCTTGCCGCGGATCTCGCCGTCCGTGCCCACCGCGATCGCGGTCGCGCCGGTCGTGCCTTCGTCGAGGCTCAGGACGACCTGGCTGATCTTTCGGGTTTCCAGGTGCGGTTGAGGCTCCCCGTGGAGTAACCCTCGAGGTCCGCGCTGACGAACTTGTAGCCGGCGTCGCGCACCGCCGCCGTCACGCTCGCGCGCTCCGCGATCAAGCGCGCGATCTCCGCCTCCTCGACTTCGATGCGGGCGACGTCGCCGTGATGGCGCACGCGCACCTGGCGGAAGCCGAGCGCCTTGAGCGCGTCCTCGGCGGCTTCGATCTGGCGCAGCGCGGCCACGGTCACCGGCGTGCCGTGCGGGATGCGCGACGAGAGGCAGGCGAACGATGGCTTGTTCCAGTTCGGCAGGCCGAGCGCGCGCGCGGCGGCGCGGATCTCCGACTTCGGCATCCCCGCCTCGAGGAGCGGAAAGCGCACCCCGCGCTTGACGGCCGAGGCGTGACCGGGCCGGTGGTCGCCGGCGTCGTCGGCGGTGGCCCCGTAGACGAGGTGCGCCAGTCCGAGCTCGCGCTGCACCGGCTCCAGCGTGTCGAACAGCTCTTCCTTGCAGTGGAAGCAGCGGTCGGGGTTGTTGCGGGCGTAGGCCTCGAGCTCGACCTCACTTGTGCGCACCTCGACCAGGCGCGCATTCATCGCGTGCGCCATGTCCCGGGCCTCAGACTGCTCGGATTCCGGGTACGCGGGCGAGCTCGCGAGCACCGCGACGACGCCGCCTGGGAGCTCGTCCATCGCAAGCCGCAGCAGCAAGGTCGAGTCCACGCCACCCGAGTACGCGACGAGCGCAGAGCCGAGGCCGCGGACGATCTCACGAGCCGAATGCAAACGCGCCGGTTCGTAACGATCGAGCTGGATCATGCCCAGCTTCGAAGGTTAGCTGGCCCTGGCTTCCGAGGGCTCCATCGCCGGGGTGCCGCACCACGCCTCGTAGTCGATGAGGCCATGGACGGTCGGGTTGTCGCCGCACAGCGGGCACGCCTTGTTCTGGCGCAGCCGCAGCTCGCGGAACGACATGTCCTCGCCCTCGAAGAGGAGGTAGCGGCCGATCATCGGCCGGCCGATGTCCAGCAGGTACTTGATCGTCTCGAACGCCATCATGCTGCCGATGATTCCGGGCAGCACCCCGAACACACCTGCCTCGGCGCAGCTCTGCACGCTGCCGGGCGGTGGCGGCTCGGGGAACAAGCAGCGGTAGCAGCCCGTCCCCTTCGCCGAGTCGAACAGCGCGAGCCTGCCCTCGAAGCGAAAGATGCTGCCGTGCACAAGAGGCTTGGCCAGGAAGTGGGCCGCGTCGTTGGCCAGGTACCTGGTCGGGAAGTTGTCGGTGCCGTCGACGATCACGTCATACGGCTCGAAGATCCGCATCGCGGTCTCTGAGTTCAGGTGCTCGTTGATGCCCACGACCTCGACGTCGGGGTTGAGGTTGCGCAGCGTCTCGGCGGCCGACTCGACCTTGGGCCGGCCGATGTCGTCGTGGCCGTGCAGCAGCTGGCGCTGGAGGTTGGACGCGTCGACGACGTCGAAGTCGACTATGCCGATCTTGCCGACGCCCGCGGCCGCCAGGTACATGGCCGCCGGCGAGCCGAGCCCGCCCGCGCCAAGCAGGAGGACGCTCGAGTTGAGCAGCTTGCGCTGGCCGGCGCCGCCGACCTCGGGCAGGATCAGGTGGCGGGCGTAGCGGGCGACCTGATCAGGCGTAAAGGGCTTGTTCTGGGGCATGTTCTACAGGGACTATACCCAGGGCCGTTCGCCGGTTATTCCTATATTGGGAGGCCCATGGAAACCGAATACCTCGACGAAGAGCAGGTCATCGCCCTCTACAACAAGGTGCGGACCGGCAAGAAGACCTGGCCCACCGGGATCTGGAGCTCCCCCGCGGCCCTGCAGTACGCGGTCACGGTCTTCGATTACTGGATCCACAACGTCATGGGCTGGAAAGGCTGGCCCGACGCCCGCGGCAAGGTGACTCCCGCGCTGCTCGAGGAGCACCGCCTGGCCGACCTGGTCGAGTCCGTCTTCGTGCCGGAGTTCGGCGACGACTGGCTGGATTTCGAGGTCGTCCTCAACGAGAGCATGCGGTTGTCCGAGGACGAGGCGTGGGCGCCTGAACTGACGGATCGCCAGGAACGCGTCGAGGCGGCGTTCGAGCACGCTTTCGAGAAGCTGATCGGCTCGTCGAAGCAGCAGCCCAAGCTTCTTCCGACCTATCACCGTTTCCGCAATCACCTCTTGCGCATGTGGAGCGCTTTTCAGGAGGCGCAGGCCGAGCACGACAAAGCCGAGCGCGAGTCGGCCGAGCGATTCTGGGCGCAGCTGCGGCTCGTGCGCAGCAGCCGGGGCCAGGCCGCTGAGGCGTGGTCGATCGTCAACAGCGAGGACGAGCGACGCGGCGAGGTCGTGATGGTCTGGGGCGAGCCTCACCCGTACTGCGTGGTCGTCCTCGACGATGACATCGATGTGGGCGGCTGGGAGCAGGTGATCTACCGGCTCGAGCAGGAGGTGCTGGTCGATGAGCCGGGGGTCGTCAGCTACGCCGTGTGGCACAAGGGATTTGTCGGCGAGTACTACCGCTGCGCGGACTGCGGTGAGCTGCACAGCCAGTTCGACGAGGACCAGGGCAACGGCCTGCGCCTCGACGACCTGGAGCCGCCCGAAGAGCGCTAGCTGGTTTTGGACTCCTCCCCATTCATGGGGAGGTGGCGGCGAAGCCGCCGGAGGGGCTGGAGGGACTCCTCCCCATTCATGGGGACGTGGCGCCGAAGGCGCCGGAGAGGCTAGTCCACCGTAAGCGAGAAGTTCCTTCCCTCCCACCCTGTCATGTAGTGCGCCGTCCACTGGAATTCAGTGCCAACCGGGAGCTGACTGCACGGCACCTCCGCCACCCACACACCGAGCGTCGTGTCGATGGCATCCACCTCCGCGAACGACTGCCAGTTGTCGAACGTGTAGTGAACCGCGCCCGGCCTGGGCAGCTGGACGCGCAGTCGCCGTCCCGCCGCGATGCGGGCGATCTGGTGCTTGTGCGACCAGACGAAGGGCGGATCCTGGGCGACGCCCTCTGTATAGCGGCGCCGCGCGGGCATGACGATGTCCGGGAAGCCGGCGAGGGCGATCGTGACCAACAGCTCGAGGTACTCGGCGTGCGCCCAGCCCAGCGGACACGCCGCGCCATTCGGCTTGCCGAACCCCAGACCGCGCTGCGGCATGTCGGGTCCGTCCCACAGCTGCTCCGCGAGCATGAGCGCCTGGCCCGCGAACCCTTCGAGCGTTCGCACCAGCTCCGTAGCGGGAAGGCCCATCGAGAAGAAGTGGCGAGCGCGCTCGCCGGTCAGGACAGGCCACGCGCGACCGCGGCCGCTTCCGTCCCATGGTGAGCCGTCCTCGTGCTCGCCGTACTGGTCGCCGACGTAGCGGCGCCAGCTGGGCCCGGCCGGCAGGCTGACTTTGAGCGAGGTGTCCACGCCCTGCAGGCTGCGCAGGACGCGCTCGTCCTTCGGACGGCGGAGGCCGTAGCGGACCAGCTCGAGGAACTCGGGTCCGATGGCGCCTTCAGCCGGCCGCTTGTCTGGGTCCGCGGCGAGCCGGACGTACTGGCCGGACGGCAGCGTGCACCATGACTCGACGCGGTCGTTCCAGTAATCGGCAACGGCGCGAAAGTGGCTGGCTGCGATGTGCTCACCGGCGTCGCCGGCGAACTCGGCGGCCACGATGAGCGCGGCGATGGACGCGGCCAGGGTCGACGGGGAGAGGCCGCCGGCGTCCTCCCACCTGTCGAGCGCCGTCGTCGGACCCTCGCGGATGAGGAACTGCGCCGCCGGTCGCACCATCGTCGAATAGGGGTCGTGATCGAGGCACCCGGCCACCCCCAGCCGCCACGCCAGGAGGATGGGAAGCGCGACCTGGTCGAGCTCGGTCGACTGCCAGTGCGGCGTGCCGTCGAGCGACCAGTTCTGGTACCAACCGCCATCGGGGCGCTGGCGCGCCTGCAGGTGCCGAAACGCGCGCAGGGCCGCGTCGCTGTCACCCGCGTCGAGAAGCGCCGTCGCGATGCGGCACAGGTCGCGCGGCCAGACGAGCTGGTAGAGGTGGTCGCCGTCGTGGTTGTTCTCACCCCAGGGCGCGCATGGGGCCGCGATGAACGCGCCGGCGTGCGACTTGTCCTCCAGGCAGTGGAGGATGGCGAACGAGGCGCGCGCGAGCATGCCTTCATCGCCGCTGACCTTGCCCAGGGCTTGCGGGATCTCGACCTGCGCCTGCCACGCACGCTCGAATGCCTGGCGGACGTTGCCTGCCCCTTTCTGCAAAGCGGTCCGCGCGACCTCTTCCGCGTCCGCCCGGGAGTGAGCGAAGCCGATAGCGAGCTGGAACATGCCGGCCCGGACGCCGATCTCGGAACCGACTGAGACGTTGCCCGGCCCGGCGCGGTCGTACATGTAGGTGAGGTAGCCGTCGGCGTCGCTGAGGTCGATGTGGACGTCCGAGCTCCGGTAATAGCCGGCCGTGGCGCGGCTGAAGGGGCCGACCATGCAGATCCAGATGTCCTGCTGCTGGAGGAGCAGCGCGGGTGGGTGCGTGTCGATGACCCAGCCGTAGTTGCCCTCGGCGCCGGGCTGCCAGTGCGCGGACGCCTGCATGTAGAGACGGAGGTCCGGCAGCTCCGGCGTGAACTCCGCCGCCACGAGAACCGCGTTTTCCTCGGGGTCGGAGAAGAACTCCTTGGTCAGCCGGTACTCATGGTGCGTCGACTCGACGCGGAAGGCCGGCACGCCGGGATGGAGCCAGCTGATCGTGTGCTGCGCGTCGACAGCGTCATCGACTGGGGGAGCGCCGCCGGCCGAGACGAAGAAGCGGAGCTCGTGGAGGGCGACGTGGTCCAGGAAGGGAAAGAGAACCTCGCTGAGGTTGCCGTCGGCCAGGGTGTACCAGACCTTGCTCCTGGAGCCGGGCGCCGCGCCGAACGCCATCTTGCGTCCGGGGCCCCACATGGGGGGTGCGCCGGGGCCGCCGGGTGCTTCCATCGGCGCATAAGTATGGGGAGCGTTCGCGGCCGATAGAATCGAACGGCGACCCCGCGTTGTCGGGGAGGTGGCTGAGTGGCCGAAAGCACCCGCCTGCTAAGCGGGTAGGGGGTGTAAAGCTCCCTCGAGGGTTCGAATCCCTCCCTTCCCGCCATTGGCAGTCTGTGTCCGAGGTCGACCCTTTGCGCGCCAGCCGTACTCGGGTTGTGGGACGCTGATCGATCCAATGGCCTGGGCAGCGGCCACGGCCGCCGCCGTGTCACCGCGAACTGGCCCGGCATCGTCGAGCGCGATGTCTTCAACCTTTCGCCGGCCCATGGCCGCATTCCAGCCTGGCCCGGTTTGCCAGCTCAGAGTTGGCAATGCTGCGGACACACGGCCGGGACACTGACGATTCGAACCTGATCCTGCGCCTGATCCACGGCGGGGCCAACAACCGAAATGGACTTCCGGTCACGCTACCTTTCGGCTGGTCGTGCATCGGGACGTCGACGTCGGGGACGCAGCTCACGCCCGATCGTGGGTCGGTCATCCGGCCGCTGGACGACGGGGGCAGCAGGTCGATCACTGACTTGACAGTCGCCGCAGGCGAGGAGTACGACACCATGCGCAAGCACCTGGCGCGGATGGCTGAGGCGGGGCCGGTTCGTCGGGTTGGGGGAGGCTACTCCCTCATATCAGTGTCCGAAATGTCCGGTCAGTCCTCCGAGTCCGACTGATCTGGATCCTGCACACCGGACATACCGGACACTCAGCACACATAAGACATACAGGACACATAGGACAATGGGAGGAGGAGGAGGAGGAAAGAGCGGGTCACCTATTCGTAGCGCCTTAACAAGCGCGTCGAACCGAAACTCCACCGCAGCCAAAGAGTTTGCTCAACATCCCAGAACACTGGAGCGGTCAATCCCCGCGACGTTTCAAAACTAAATCCTTGAGCAGCAGCAACTGCCCGTGCGGTCAGGTGTACGGCCGCAAAGTCCGCGGCCGCTCTATCCCACTCGGGATGGAGCATGTCGCGCACCGAATAGCCGTAACGATCGACAAATCGGGTCCAATCGGTGGCGCTCGTGATTTCTGCGACGGGGCAATCAGGAACCTCTAACGCCCAAACTGCCCAAGGTCTAACCGGCGCGCCCGATGGAAACATGTCGAGATAGATCTCCCACATCCCGTTTCCGCTTTGACTCGCAGGCGAACATGTGTACAAGCCCGATGTCCGAAAAGCCTGGCTTGCAGGATCAGCGCTTTGTATTACGCCGGGTCGCACAAAATTGGATGGCTTCGGAACCGGCAAGTCCTCGTTTGGGGCTCGATGACGACCGGTGATCAACCAATGTTGCTCAACGGACAGGGGTCCGTCCGCGATGTTCGGATCTTCGTTCTCGATTTCTGAGATCAATCGCGAAGAGCTTATAAGTCGGTCGGCTTCGGATGCCGACATGACTGCCCACCCCGTCGGGACTCCGTTCGTGTCCACATATGTATCCATCACCCAAATGAACTGCATGAGGTGGCGATCTGGATCATCGCCAAAGCGCTGCGGTACGTCTTCGTCGAGCTTTGCGATGCGTCGTTGCAGAATGTCAATCGGCCGGCGTATTGCCACTTCAGCCGAATACGGTACGAAAGAAAACCTCCCGTCCCCTTGACGCGACCTCCAATCCGCCGGTGCATCGTCAGCGAATCGAATTTGTGAGAGGGCGCCTTCCCGCTAGGCCGGGTCGAACCTGAATACCGACCCTCCGAGGTTGACCACATAGAGCTCGCCCGCCTCGTCCTCGCCAAAAGACGAGATGAGCAGCGCCGTGTCGACCAGCGTCGCCATCGTCCACTTGCCGCGGAAGTTGATCAGCGTCCGGATCGTCCCCGAGCAGTAGTCGCCGAAGACAAAGAACCCATACATCGACGGGACTTTGGTTCCGCGGTAGACGTATCCGCCGGTGATCGAGCAGTCCGAGGCGTGCGAGTACTCGGCGAGCGGTTTGACGTCCCCGCTCACCTGGACGTCGGTTCGATAGCGATGCGTGCCCTCGAACGCCGGCCAGCCGTAGTTCTCCCCTCCCGTGCTCGACGCCGAGCGCACGTCCACCTCCTCCCATGCGTTCTGGCCGACGTCAGCGATGTAGAGCGCGCCGGTCGCCCGGTCGAAGCTGAACCGCCACGGGTTGCGGAGCCCATACGACCAGATCTCGCGGCGCGCGCCGGCCCGGATACCCGGGTTCGTCGCCGGCACGATATACGGCCCCGTTGGCAGCACCGCGATGCGCAGCATCTTGCCCAGAAGCGTGGTCAGGCTCTGTCCGTTGCCCTGCGCCGCGTGGCCCGCCCCTGAGTCCCCGCCCGCCCCGCCATCGCCCATGCCGATGTAGAGGAAACTATCGGGACCGAACTTGACCAGGCCGCCGTTGTGGTTTGACTGCGGCTGGTAGATGGTCAGCAGCGTCTGACCGGACGACCTGTCGGCGACGTCCGACGACGGGTCGGCGCGATAGCGGGCGATCACGGTGTCGCCCGCGTGCCCGTACGAGCGTGTGTAGTCGACGACGAAAACGCCGTTGACGGCGAAGTCAGGGTGGAAGGCAACGCTCAGCAGCCCCTGCTCGCCGCCGGAGCGCACCAACGAGCGTATGTCGAGGAACGGGGTTGGCAGCACGCGCCCTCCTTTCATGACCAGGATCCGGCCCGCCTGCTCGACGATGAAGAGTCGACCCGAGCCGTCGCCCGCGCCGGTCAGATAGATCGGGCTTCTCAGGCCCGAGGCGACCTTCGTGAGCTTGAACGAGCCCCTGGCGACGGTGGCCGAGGTCGGGGATGGTAGCGGCGATGGGCTGGGCGATGCCAACGGAGTCGCACTCGCTTCGGGAGAAGGGCTGGGCGTTGGCCGCTGCGACCTGCCCTGCTGACCCGAGCACCCGGCCACCAGCACCATCGCTATGACGAGAGCGAACCTGCGCATGGGCTGGATAGGGTGACGGAATGCGGCTCCCGGCGCCACTTTTGAGATGTGAGTGCCAGGCGGCCGAACGAAGAGCAACTCTCGGTAGACTGCCCTAGGTGACGGGTCGCGTCGCAAAGGTCTTGCCGCTCGTCACGATCCTGGTCACCACGTGCACGTTTGGCACGTCCACCGGGCAGCACACCCCGACTCCGAACTCTTCGCCTGAGCCGGGAACCATCGCGTGGACGGACTGCGGCGGTGGGTTTCAGTGCGGGACGCTGCAGGTGCCGCTGGACTACGAGCATCCGGACGCACGCAAGATCTCACTGGCCTTGCTCCGCACCAGGGCCAAGGACCAGGCGAAGCGCATCGGCTCCGTCCTCATCAATCCCGGCGGACCGGGCGAGTCGGGCATCGAATACCTGCGCGGTGACGTCAGGTCGATGAGCAACCTCAACCGGCGCTTCGACCTCGTGACCTGGGACCCGCGCGGGGTTGCGGCGAGCACACCGGTGACCTGCGTCGACGGACCGCAGGAGGACGCCTACCTCGCGCTGGATACCGTGCTCGACGATCCGCAGGAGAAGAGCACGGCGATCCAGGCGCTGAAGGATTTCGCCGCGGGCTGTCAGAAACGGAGCGGCGATCTTCTTCCCTTCATGGACTCGGCGAGCACGGCGAAGGACATGGACCAGATCCGCATGGCCGTCGGCGACGAGAAGCTCACCTACCTCGGGTTCTCCTACGGCACGTACATCGGCCAGTGGTATGGGCACCTGTTTCCGACCCGGGTGCGGGCGATGTCGCTCGACGGCGTCGTCGACGCCACCGTACCGGCCAACGAGGCCCTGCTCGGCCAGGTCATTGGTTTCGAGCAAAACCTCCAGTCGTTCCTCGCCGACTGCCGCTCACGCCCGAGCTGCGGCTACGGGCGATCCGGCGACCCCGGCACCAAGCTGACTGCGCTCATGGCCCGACTGGACCGCACACCGCTGAAGGTCGGCGGCCGCGAGCTCACTCGTGCGCTCGCCATGACCGGTCTGCTGGTGACCCTGTACGACCAGAGCCTGTGGACGTACCTGGACCAGGCATTGACCGCGGCCCAGAACGGCGATGGCCGGATCCTGCTTCTGCTTGCCGACGCGTACAACCACCGCAACCCTGACGGCACGTACGCGAACCTCTTCAACGGCGCGTTTCACTCGGCCTACTGCCTCGATTTCCCCGTGCCGACCGACATCGCGGAGTACGACAGGCTCGGCCCCACCTTCGCGAGGGCATCGGCCCTGTTCGGGCCGTGGAGCCAGTACTCGAACCTGCAGTGCGCGTACTGGCCGGCGAAACCGAAGCATGGCCAGGCGCAGCTGACCGTCTCCGGCGCGCCCCCAATCCTGCTGGTCGGCGGCACACACGACCCGGCGACGCCATATGAGGAGTCGGTGGCCGTCAGCAAGCAGATCGACGGCTCGATCCTCCTGACCCGCGAGGGCAACGGTCACACGTCCTACGACTCGAGCGCCTGCGCGCACGCAGCCGAGGACGCTTACCTCATCGACCTGAAGCTGCCGGCGCCCGGGACGACCTGCGCCAGCTAAGCGACCGACGCGCCAGACCTGGCCTTGACCTTCTCGAAGGTCAGCGCGCCGTCGCCCGCGTCCACCTCGACCACCTCGCCGTCGGTGAACTTGCCTTCGAGCAGGCGCATCGCCAGCGGGTCCTGGACCATGCGCTGGATCGCGCGCTTCAAAGGACGCGCCCCGTAGACGGGGTCCCAGCCGTGCTCGATGAGCAGGCGCTTGGCCGCGTCGGTGACGACGAGCGTGATCTTGCGCTCGTCGAGCCGCTTGCGTAGCCGAGCCAGCTGGATGTCGACGATCGCGCCGAGCTGCTCCTGGGTCAGAGGCTTGAAGACGATCACCTCGTCGACACGATTCAGGAACTCGGGCCGGAAGTGGTCGCGCAGCACGCCCATCACTGCCTCGCGGACCTCCTCGAACGGGCGCCTGGTCATCTCCTGGATGAGCTGGCTGCCGAGGTTCGAGGTCATGATCAGGACGGTGTTGCGGAAGTCGATCGTGCGGCCCTGGCCGTCCGTCAGGCGACCGTCGTCGAGGATCTGCAGAAGGACGTTGAACACGTCCGGGTGCGCCTTTTCGATCTCGTCGAACAGCACCACCGAATACGGGCGGCGGCGCACGGCCTCTGTGAGCTGGCCGCCTTCGTCGTAGCCGACGTAGCCGGGCGGTGCACCGATCATCCGGGCGACCGTGTGCTTCTCCTGGTACTCGGACATGTCGAGCCGGATCAGTGCCTGCTCGTCGTCGAACAGGAACTCGGCGAGCGCACGCGCGAGCTCGGTCTTGCCGACGCCGGTCGGGCCAAGGAAGATGAAGGAGCCGACGGGTCGGTTCGGGTCGGCGAGACCTGACCGCGAGCGGCGGACGGCGTTGGCCACCGCGCTGACGGCCTCGTCCTGGCCGATGACACGTTCGTGCAGCCGGTCTTCCATCTGGATGAGCTTGGCGACCTCGCCTTCCATGAGCTTGGAGACCGGGATGCCCGTCCACTTGGCGACGATCTCCGCGATGTCCTCCTCGCTGACCTCTTCCTTGAGAAGCGGGTGGCCGCCCTGGAGCTCGCCCAGGCGCGCATTCGCCTCGGACAGCTGCTTTTCGATCTCGACGACCCTGCCGTAGCGGAGCTCGGCCGCCTTGGCGAAGTCGGCCGCGCGTTCGGCCCGCTCGGCCTCGATACGGACCTCTTCGAGCGTGACCTTGAGGCTGCGGATCTTCTTGATCGCCTCCTTCTCCTGGTCCCATCGCGAGCGAAGCCCGCTGCGCTTTTCAGACAGCTCGGCAAGCTGCTTCTCGAGCGCGGACAGGCGGTCCTTCGACGCCCGGTCGGACTCTTTCTTCAACGCCTCACGCTCGATCTCGAGCTGGCGGATCTGCCGCTCGAGCTCGTCGAGCTCGGCGGGCATGGAGTCGATCTCGGTGCGCAGGCGGGCCGCGGCCTCGTCGATGAGGTCGATCGCCTTGTCGGGCAGGAAGCGGTCGGTGATGTAGCGGTTCGAGAGCACTGCTGCGGCGACGATGGCCGAGTCCTTGATGCGGACGCCGTGGTGCACCTCATAGCGCTCGCGCAGTCCACGCAGGATGCTGATGGTGTCCTCTACCGAGGGCTGGTCGACGAGGATTGGCTGGAAGCGCCGCTCGAGCGCCGCGTCCTTCTCGATGTGCTTGCGGTACTCGTCGAGCGTGGTGGCGCCGATGGCACGCAGCTCGCCGCGGGCGAGGGCCGGCTTCAGCAGGTTGGCGGCGTCGATCGCGCCTTCCGCCGCACCCGCTCCGACAAGCGTGTGGAGCTCGTCGATGAACAGGACCACCTGGCCATTCGAGCCTTCGATCTCCTTGAGCACTGCCTTCAGGCGGTCTTCGAACTCGCCGCGGAACTTGGTGCCCGCGACCAGGGCACCGAGGTCGAGCCCGACCACACGCTTGCCCTTGAGGCCCTCGGGCACGTCGCCTTGAGCGATGCGCTGGGCCAGGCCCTCCGCGATCGCGGTCTTGCCCACGCCGGGCTCGCCGATGAGGACGGGATTGTTCTTGGTCCGGCGAGAGAGGACCTGGATCACGCGGCGGATCTCTTCGTCGCGGCCGATCACCGGGTCGAGCTTGCCGTCCTTGGCCAGCTTGGTCAGGTCGCGGCCGTACTTCTCGAGGGCCTGGTACTTGGACTCGGGGTTCGGGTCGGTCACTCGCTGGTTGCCTCGGACCTGGCGCAGCGCTTTGAGGAGCGCGTCGTGGGTCGCGCCGGCGTCCTTTAGGACATTGTGGTCGCTGAGGGCGAGCAGCAGGTGCTCGGTCGAGATGTACTCGTCCTTGAGCTTCTCCGCCTCGCGCTCGGCCTGCTCGAGGACCCTTGTCAGCGCCTCGCCCAGGTAGGGCTGGCCGCCGCTGACCTTGGGGAAGCGCTCGACGGCCGAGACGAGTGCAGGTTCGAGGGCCTGGACCGACGCCCCGGCACGCTCGAGAAGTGTTCGTCCGACGCCATCGTCCTGGCGGACGAGCGCGAGCAACAGATGCTCAGGCTCGACGGCCTGGTTACCCGTCTGGCGGGCCAGGGTGGCCGCGTCCTGGATGGCCTCGAGGGCCTTTTCAGTGAAGCGCTCTTGTCTCACCCATTGAGGTTTCCACGGGCTGTTGGGGGCCAAACGGGGTTTCCCACGTATGTTTTTTCGGCATGCCCGAGCTGCCGGAACTGGAAGCGCTGCGGATTCGCATCGGCCCGCGGGTCGAGGGCAAGCTCATCACGGCCGCGACCGTGAACCCGAAGAAGGCCCACCTCCTGCGCTACCCCGTCGACAACTTCGCCCTGGAGCTGCCGGCGCGGCGGATCACCTCGCTGACGCGGCGTGGCAAGCACATGGTGTTTGCGACCGAGCTGGGCGGAGGGGGCGACCAACGATGGCTGGTCATCAACCCGATGCTCGGCGGGCGGTTCCAGATGGCCGACGCCTCGACCCCGGTACCGGCGACCGAGATCTTCACTCTGCGCGTCGAGGGCAAGCAGGAGCTGCGCTACCTGGACTTCCGCGACATGGGCCGGATCTACTGGGTGCGGGACTGCTCGAAGGAGGTGCCGGCGTGGGACGGGCAAGGCCCGGAGGCCGACTCCATCGATTCGATGGGCCTGGAAGTGTTCCGGAAACGGCTACGGCGGTTCCGCGACGAGCTGAAGGACCTCTTGCGCAACCAGGAGTTCCTGGCCGGGATCGGGAACGCGTACTCGGACGAGATCCTGTGGGAGGCCAAGCTGCTGCCGCTCCGGAGGCGGGCGTCGTTGAAGCCGGTGGAGGAAGAGGCGCTGTTCGAGGCGATTCCTAAAGTGCTGTCGCGGGCGGTCGAGGCGATCCTGGCCAACCCGAATTACGAGGAGTCGAAGCAGGACCGGAAGTTCATGGCCGTGCACATGAAGGGGGGCCAGACATGCCCGCGTTGCGGGCACCGGATCAGCCAGCTCGGGACCAACCGAGAGTCGCTGAACTTCTGCCGGGGGTGCCAGCTCTAGGCGGCGGCGCCCGGGATTCCACGCGAGTGCCGGCACTCGCACGTTTCGGGTGCCGAAATTACCTCCGAATGCCGGCGTTCGATCGCCTCGCCGCTCAAGGCCGCGTCTTGGGGGCCCTCCCCTTCGGTTCCGGCGCCCTCCCCCCGCCGACCAGCCTCAGATCAGGCTACGACCGGCCGTCAACCCCGCCTGTTAAGACGCGTGCGCGTGGGTGTGGGCGTGCCCGTGCTCGTGAGCGTGCGCGTGCGCCCCAGGCAGGTTCACGGCAATGCTCTCCAGCAGGCGCTGCGACGAGGCCGCGATCTCCCCGACCGCCACCTCGAACGCGGCCTCGTGCCGCGAGGATGGCTTCGTGAACCCGCTCACCTTGCGCACGAACTGGCGCGCGGCGGCCCGGATCTCGTCATCGGTGGCAAGGACGTCGGCGTGGCGCAGGGTCTTGATGCTTCGACACATGGCTCACAACGATAGCCAGCGTCACGGTTCCCGATGCGGCGGCAGCTCGGGCAGGTCCGGCGGCGCCAGCCGCGTGGGGTCGAGGCCGGCCCGTTTCAGCATGGCGTCCGCCAGGCGCTCGTACCGGTGCTCGACCAGGTCCCCCACCGGGTCCGCGCTCGCGCTCATCAGCTGGCGAAAGCTGAGCGACGACACGGCGCGATAGGCGAGCACCGCCCGCGCCGCGTCGGCCCGGCCCGTGATCGACGCGATCCGCACGAAGGCCAGCGCCGCGCCGGTCTCACGCATGTCCCGCCAGCGCCACCCGGCGTACGGCAACAACACAAGTAGGATCGGCGGCAAAGCGACGAGAAGGGCCAGGATCACCGCGACCCGAAAGATCGCCTCGTGGATGTTCTGCCCCGCCGACATCAGCGGGTCGCCCGAGTAGTGCCGGAGCGTGTCGGCGAAGTTCCTCAGGAAATCGGTGAGCAGCGGGATGTCGCTCGGCACCGCCTGCCGGAACGACGCGATCCACTCGTTGAACGTCGCCCCTGTGTTGCGGATCCCGTCCGCGATCACCTCGAGCCCCATCACCGTCGAATAGATCAGCCAGCCGAGGTAAGCCCACGCGATCGTCCACAGCACCACGACTGTGTCCGCCAGCCCGCGTAGAAACGCGGGCCACGCCGCATCCGGGTAGGGCTTCAACATCACGACCCGCGCACGATAAGTCACCGGACGCGAAACCGGGCCCGCGCGGGCCCGTTTGGCGAAATCAGAACAAGACGGGGCGAACCGGGTCAGGCGATCGCGTAGTCGACCTCCACGCTGACCTGGACGTCCAGGTCGCCGACGGGGATCTGAGTGACGGACGCCTTGTCGGCCGCGCCCGCGTAGCTCATTGGGTAGGGCACCCGGGTGCTCACCGACTGGTCGCTGACGCGGATGACCGGGCCGAGCTGCACGCCGGCCGCCGATGCCATGGCCTGCGCCTTCGACCTGGCGTCCGCGATGGCGAGGGCGCGTGCCTCGGCCTGCGCCGCCTTCGGGTTGGCGAGGCCAAAGCCGACCGAAACGTTGGTCGCGCCGCCCTGCTGGACGATCGCGTCGAGCATCGACCCGACCGAGTCGACGGTGTGCCACTTGACCTGCAGCTGCTCGGAGGCGCGATAGCCGGTGATCGTTTGCCCGGTCTGGCCGTAGACAGGCCCGATCCAGTAGCCGGACGTGCTCAGATCCTTGTCCTGCACCCCGAGGGCTTTGATGCGGTTGATCAGCTTCTGGGCCTTCGCTGCGAGGTCCTTCTGGGCTGCGCCCGCGGTGCTCGCCTGGGACTCGAGGCCTGCGCTGACGATCGCCAGGTCGGGCTTCTTGGAGACGGTCGCGTCGCCACCAGCGAGGATGCCGGCGTCAGGGGTAGACGAGTTGGTGGCGGAGCGGACGTTGACGAAGATCGGGGGCCGGTTGGCGACGATAACCGCGGCGATCACCACCGAGACGAGGATGGCGGCCGCGATCGGGATGATGAGCAGGCGCGCGTTCTGGGACAAATTTGGATGGACCTCCTTTTGCCTCAGGAACGCCGCCCGCCCGGCGCGGGTAACAAGCAGGCCGTTTCTTCACGCAGTGCACGGCCCTACCGACACGACCTGGCTCTAACCTCCGCCGCCTGGGCCTCGGACCAGTTGTAGGCGGCGGGCGTTGGCGCGTACGTCTTCGGCCCGCTACACGCCGCGTCGGTGACCTGCTGTCGCAACGGCGCTTCGAGCGATGCCAGCGACGCGAGCAGGGCGGGAGTCGCGTCGCTCGAGAGCTCCGCGAGGTACTGGCTGTCGACCTTGTGCGTGACCCGGGCGTGGTCGGTGTTGAACGCGACGACGATCGCCTCCGGGTTGGCCACGTTGAGCACGAGCAGCACGGCGGCGGCGGTCGTCGCGGTCGCGCCGATGAACCATCGACGGCGCCGCCCCACACCGAGGAAATCGGCCGCCAGCAGAAGAAAGACGACTCCGAGCCACACCGCGAAGACCTGGCTGTACAGGCGCAGCATCGTGAAGCCGTAAGCCTCTTCGTAGAGGCTGAGGCGCCGGAACGCGACCACGTCGACCATCAGGGTCAAGGCGATTGCGCACTCCGCGAGGACGAGGAAGGCCAGCCGGCTGCTGCGCTCTTTGAAAGAGCTGATGCGGCTGAAGAAGATCAGCAGCGCGAGCGTGATGCCGCTGACCCAGAGCAGCTGGAAGAACCCGGACCGAGCGTAGTCGGAGTAGGTCACGCCGGCGGTGCGCAGCGTCTCCGCGGCGGCGCCGGTCGCGGCGAGCACCTGGGCCAGCGCGAAAGCCGCGAAGACCGCGTCGAGGACGGCCAGCACGACGAGCGCCTCGGTGGCGCCGAGGCGCCAGCTCGGTCCGTCGACGCGGTCGAAGGGTTCGGCGGCGGCGAGCCTGAGGAGGCCGGCGGCCACGACGGAACCGATGAGCACGAACACCACGTCGAGCAGGAGCTGGCCGACGTCGATGTTGAGGTTGAAGAAGGAGGCGAAAACCGGGTCAGCCGACGCAAGCAGACCGGCGATGAGCACGGCAACCGGAGCTGCGATCAGGACGCCGCGCACAACTGGGAACGCAGCGCTGACTCGCCCTCGGACCCGGAGCACCGGGCGCACCACGAAGGCGGCACCCGCCACCAGCTGGAGAAAGGCCTGAAAAGAGCGCGCGGCGACATCGGCGACCGCAAGGTCGAACAGCGAACCACGTGTCGCCAGCGACGCTGCCGTACCGAGCAGACCCAGCGCGGCCAGCAGGTCCGGCCACAATAGCCACGGACTGGCGCGCAACGAGAACGAGGCCGCGAACAGGACCGCGCAGCTGGCCAGCAGCCTCGACTCCAGCCGCTCCAGGCGCCCAAACCAGACCAGCGCGACCGCGCCGGCCGCGAAGGTGACCGAGGCGGCGAGGCCCGGCTGACCGCTGCGCAGCGCCTGGTCGGCGACCAGCCCCACCACGATCGCGGCCACGAACGCCGGCCAGCTGGCGTTGGAGCGAACCCGGATGGTCGTCCAGGCAGGAAGAGGTCCCGCCACTGGGCGCCACGCGGCGCCGTCCCATCGCCAGCGGCCGTCTGCCGACAGCTGACCCACATCCGTAGGCGTGACGTCGGCCACCGCTCAGGTGAACTTGGACGACCGGGGAATGGTTACGCCGGCGACCACGGCGACCAGGCAATGCGTTGGTATGAGCGTGGTTTGGTGAAAGCCCGCCACCCCTCTCCCCAGCCTGGGGAGAGGGCTGCCCACCGGCTCCAAACACGCGAGTGCCGGCACTGGGTGGATTGAAGAAGCGAAATCAAGCGCGAGTGCCGGCACTCGGCGAATATGGCGGAGGGGCAGGGATTTGAACCCTGGATAGGCTTGCACCTATAACAGTTTTCAAGACTGTCGCCATCAACCGGACTCGGCCACCCCTCCAACTGGGGCCGTGCGATTATCGCGCGCCGATCAGTTCTACCCCGCCCATGTACGGCTTGAGCACGTCCGGCACCGTGATCATCCCGTCGGCGCGCTGGTACGTCTCGATGATGGCGTCGATCGTCCGCGTCAGCGCGAGCCCTGACCCGTTGATCGTGTGCGCAAACTTCGGCGACGCGCCGCGGCCGGGCCGGTAGCGGATGTTGGCCCGCATCGCCTGGAAGTCGTTGAACGTCGAGCACGACGACACCTCGAGGTAGCGATCCAGGCCCGGCGCCCACGCCTCCAGGTCGTACTTCTTGTACTGCGCGAAGCCCATGTCGCCGGTGCACATCGAAAGCACGCGATAGTGCAGTCCAAGGCGCTGCAGGATGTCCTCCGCGTCGTGGGTCAGCTTCTCGAACTCTTCCAGCGACGTCTCGGCGGTCGTGACCTTGACCAGCTCCACCTTGGAAAACTGGTGCAGGCGGATGAACCCGCGCGTGTCTTTGCCCGCCGCACCCGCCTCGGTCCGCCACGATGGCGCGTAGGCCACGTATTTCAGCGGCAAGGCATCCGCGTCGAGGATCTCGTCGCGGTGGAAGTTCGTGACCGGGACCTCCGCCGTGGGGATCAGCCACAGGTCGCGTGCCTCGACCTTGAACGCTGCGTCCGCGAACTTCGGCAGGTTCGCGGTGCCGACCATGGACGCCGAGTTCACCAGCATCGGCGGCCACACCTCCGTGTAGCCGTGCTCGCGCGTGTGCACGTCGAGCATGAGCTGGACGAGCGCGCGCTCGAGCCGCGCCCCTTCGCCGATCAGGAAGGCAAACCGCGACCCAGACACGCGCGCCGCGTGCTCGAAGTCGAGGATCCCCAGCGCTTCGCCGATGTCGTAGTGAGTGCGCGGCGGAAATCCGAGCTCAGGCTTGTCCCCCCACTCCCTGGTCAGGACGTTGTCGTTCTCCGTCTTGCCGACTGGCACGGACTCGTGAAAAAGGTTGGGCACGCGAAGCAGCAGGTCGTCGAGCTCGCGTCTGACCGCCTCGGCGACCGCCAGCTCGCTCTTCGCTGACTCGGCCATCTGCCGAAGGCGCTCCTTCAGAGCTTCGTCGCGGGACCTCGCAAATTCTTTGGAGAGCTCGTTCTGCTCGGCCTTGATCGTCTCGGCCTTGTGCAGGTGCCCGCGCCACACGCCGTCCAGCCTCAGGATCTCGTCGACCGGCGCCGGCTCCCCCTTCAGCTCGGCGGCACGCCGCACCGCATCGGGGTTCTTGCGGATGAACTCGAGGGCGAGCACGCCTACTACGCCTCCGACTTCATGACCGGGAACAGGATCACGTCGCGGATCGAAGGCTGGTCGGTCAGGAGCATGACCAGGCGATCGACGCCGATCCCCAGCCCACCTGCCGGCGGCATCCCGTACTCGACCGCCCGCAGGAAGTCCTCGTCCATCGGATGCGCCTCCTGGTTTCCGGCGGCTCGCAGCGCGGCCTGCGCTTCGAATCGGGCCCGCTGGTCGATGGGGTCGGTCAGCTCGGTGAACGCGTTCGCGTACTCGCGGCCCAGGATGATCAGCTCGAACCGCTCGACGAACCGCGGGTCGTCTTCGCGCGGCCTCGCCAGCGGCGAGATCTCGACCGGGTAGTCGATGACGAACGTCGGCTGCCGCAGCCGCGGCTCGACGTGCTCCTCGAACAGGTCGTTCAGCTCCTCGCCGGCTGCATGCCGGCCGGTGTGCTCGAGCACGAGGTCCGCCATCCGCTCCCGGCGATAAGGCGGCGTCAGGTCCACGGACTCACCCTGGTAGGTCGTCTCGAGCGGCCGCCCCGCCGCCATCGCCGACACGACCATCAGGTCCTCCACGAGCTGCATCACGTCTTCGTAGTCGGCGTAGGCCTGGTACGTCTCGAGCAACGTGAACTCCGGGTTGTGACGCGGCGAGAGGCCTTCGTTGCGAAAAACGCGCCCGATCTCGTACACGCGCTCGAAACCACCGACGAGCAGGCGCTTGAGGTGCAGCTCCAGGGCGATGCGCAAGTAGAGGTCGCGGTCGAGCGAGTTGTGGTGCGTCAGGAAAGGCCGCGCGTGCCCGCCGCCGGGGATCTCCTGCAGCACTGGCGTCTCGACGTCGATGAAGCCGCGTTCGTCGAGAAGGCCGCGGATGGCGGTGATGATCTTCGTCCGCGCGCGGAAGACATCGCGGACCTCGGGGTTCGCGATCAGGTCGATGTAGCGCTGCCGGTAGCGGATCTCGACGTCCTTGAGCCCGTGCCATTTCTCGGGCATCGGCCGCAGCGACTTCGTCAGCAACGTGAAGGACTGGACCTCGACCGTGATCTCGCCTCGCTTGGTGCGAAAGATCGGACCGGTGACGCCGGTGATGTCGCCGAGGTCCAGGTCCGCAAAGCGCGCGAACTCGTCGTCGCCCAGGAGGGAGCGATTCGCCATCAGCTGGATCCGGCCGTGGCCGTCCTGCAGGTCGGCGAACACCAGCCCGCCCTGCTGCCTCTTCACCATCAGCCTGCCCGCCACCGAGACCGGCGGCGTGCGCTCCTCGTCGCCGATCAGAGCTTTCGCGGCGGCCGAGCTGTGGGTGGGCTTGAAGCCGCGCGCGTAGGGGTCGATGCCCGCGGCGCGAAGGCGTCCGACTTTCTCGAGCCGGTCGTGGAGGAAGTCTTCCGTCACGATCGGACAAGGTTAGCTACAGAGCTAGATCCTGTTCCTCCGCCGCAGGGAAGGAGTTCACGTCGGACCCGCCAGTGGCGCGATGGTTGCCCAGCGCCTCTTCGATGAGCGCGTCGACGTCGGTGTCGGAGTGTAGGGGGTCGTGGTGGAAGAAGGCAAGCTCTTTGACGCTGGCCTGCTCCGCGAGCGACAGGGCCTCCTCGTACGTCGAGTGGCCGAAGCCTACGTGCGTCTTGTACTCCTCGGTGCTGTACTGCGCGTCGTGGACCAGCAGGTCCGAATCCCGGCACCAGTTCGCGAAGTCGTTGAGAGTGCCGTTGGTGCCGTTCTTGAAGAGGGCGATCTCGTTGTCAGTGGCAAACGTGAAGCGCGACGACCCCTCATCGATTCGGTAGCCGAACGTCGGGATCGGGTGCATCAGCAGGTGTGGCGTGATCCGCAGCGCGCCGACCTCGAACGTCTCGCCCGGGTTGCGCTCGATGAACTCCATCTCCGCGGGCATGTGGCTGAGCCGGACCGGAAAGTAGGCGGGGTCCGTCTGGTCGGCGAAGGCGGCCTGCAGTGATTTGGCCGAGCCGGCGGGGCCGACGATGGTCAGGTGGGTGCCCTGCACGAAAGCGGGCAGGAAGAACGGAAAGCCCTGGATGTGGTCGAGGTGCGTATGCGTGATCAGCAGGTGAGCCTGCACCGGTTCGGTCGGGCTGAACATGTTGCCGAGCTCTGCGATACCCGAGCCCGAGTCGATGATCAGCAGGTTGCTCTCCTTGTCGCGCACCTCGACGCACGTCGTGTTGCCGCCGTAGCGCAGAGTCCGGCGACCCGGGGTCGGCCGCGTGCCACGAGTCCCCCAGAACTTGACCCTCATTGCGCCGGCGCGTAGATCTGCCGCGTCACGAAGACGTCGAGCAGCTCGCTGTCCAGCTTGCCCTCCCTGGCTTCGGCGTGGAGGATGTCGAGCGCGACCACCGGCGGCACCGCCCGCTTGTAGGGCCGGTCCTGCGCTGTCAGCGCGTCGTAGATGTCGGAGATGGTCATCATCCGGGCCTGGAGCGGGATCTGCTCACCGGTGAGCCCGCGCGGATAACCCGAGCCGTCGAGCTTCTCGTGGTGCCCGTACGCGATCTCGGGGATGCCTTTCATGATCGGCGTCCAGGGGATCTTGGTCAGGAAGTGGAAGCTGTGGGTCACGTGTGACTCCATCTCGAGGCGCTCCTGCGGGTCGAGCGTGCCCTTGCGGATGCTGAGGAAACGAAACTCCTGCGGCTCGAGCATCGGATGCGGCCGGCCCGCGATGTCGACGTAGGTCTGCTGCGACAGGAACTCGATCGTCGAGGCCTTGTCCTCGGGCAGAACGGTCGGTTCATTCGAGGCGACGACGCTCTGCGCCCACTGCTCGAGCTGCGCCATCTCTTCCTGCAGCCGGCGGTCGATCTCTTCCAGCGTCGCGCCCTCCTTGCCGGCGCGCATAGCCTCGAGCTTGTCGGTCGCGTACTTCACCTGCACCGACCGCTCGATGAACTCGAACCGTGACTGGATCACCTCGAGCTGGCCCGGCACGAGCTTCTTCGCCTTCACGAGAATGTGCTCCCGCACGCCGACCTTGCCGAAGTCGTGAAGGAGACATGCGTAGCGCAGCTCCTTCATCTGGTCGTCGGTGAAGTGGATGTCCCGGTACCTGCCGGTCGCGATCTCGGTGACCGCTTTCGCCAGCCTCGTGGTCAGGCCCTCGACGCGACCTGAGTGACCCGCCGTGCTCGGGTCTCTCTGCTCGATGGCGGTGACGCTGGCCTGGACGAAACCGTCGAACAGCGCCTGGATCGACTCCAGCAGCGTCTTGGTATCCAGCGCCACGGCGGCCTGGCTGGCGATGGACTCGATCATCTCCACGTCTTCCGGGTGGAAGTTGATTACCTCAGTGCTCACGTTGTCGACGGTGAGGCGCGTCTCGAAGTTCTTCTTGGCGTTGATGAGCTGCACCGCCCCCACGACGTCGTTCTTGTAGTCACGCATCGGCACGGTGAGCATCGACTTCGTCCGATAGCCGAACTGGGCGTCGAAGCTCTTGCCGCCGGGCGGCTTGCCGGCGGGCGGGTTGTACGCGTCCTCGTAGAGCTGGCTCTTGCCGGTCGAGACCGTGTAGCCCACGACCGTCTTCTCGTCGACCGGCACCTTGAACGCCGAGTACGTGTTCTTGTCTATCGAATCGTTCTGGCTCGAGGCCAGGAACAGCTTCGACTCCCCGTCCTCCTCCTTCGTGCGGAGCCAAAGGCTCGCCCCATCGGCGTGCGTGAGCTCGCGCATCGTGGTGAGGATGAAGGCCTGCAGGCGGTCGCTGTCCTTCTCGGCCGAGAGCGCCACGCCGATCCGGTTGAGCTCGCGGAACTGACGGAGCCGGCGGTGGGCCTCGCTCTCCAGGTCGGCCACCTGGACCTTGAGGAGGATGTTCTCGCTGGCGATCCGGATCAGCTCCTTGACCATCGCGGGCGGCGCGTCGGCCGGGACCTCGATCGAGATCGGCTTCAGGTCTTCGGGCACGTCCTGGCCGGGGGCGAGCAGGACGAGCGCCGGCTCCTCGATGAGGCTCGGGTCGGCGAGACGCTCGGGCTCCAGCCCGCTTTCCGCCAGGCCGGCGATCTGGCCGGCCTCCATCACGTAAAGGTGGAATCGCGGTGCCGTCTGCATGGAGGGGGCTACGTTCTAGCACCCCCGTCCGCGTTTTGCGAGTAGATAAGGCGTAAACCATCGAGGGTCAGCAGCGGGTCGGTGGTTTCAATGACGTTGGTGAGGTCCGCCACCAGCGCCGCCTGGCCGCCGGTGGCGATGACCCGGGCCTTCCCGCCCAGCTCGTCGACCATCCGCTTGACCATGCCCTCGACCTGGGCGACGAAGCCCCAGACCAGGCCTGACTGGATGGAGGCGACGGTGTTGCGGCCGATCACCGAGTCCGGCGCCACCGGCTCCACGCGCCGGAGCATGGCTGTCTGGGAGACGAGGGCGTCGAGCGAGATCTCGACTCCCGGCGCGATCGCCCCGCCCAGGTAGTCGCCGTCGGCGTTGATCGCGTCGTAGGTCACGGCGGTGCCGAAGTCGATGACGACGATCGGGCCGCCGTATTTGGTGAAGGCGGCCAGGGCGTTGGCGATCCGATCGGCGCCCACGTCTTTCGGGTTCTCGTACCGAATCCGGACGCTGGTCTTGACGCCCGGTCCGACCATCACCGGCTCGCACTTCAGGTAGCGCCGGGACGCCTCGACCAGGGCCGAGTTGACGGTGGGCACGACGCTCGCGATCACCACCCCGCTCACCACCCTGAAGTCGAAGTCTCGGAGCGCGAACAGGTCACGCAGCTCGGTCGCCACCTCGTCGGCGGTCCACTCACGGCGCGAGGTGACACGCCAGTCCGCGGCGAGGCGGTCGCCGTCGAACAGGGCCAGTGTGACGTTGGTGTTGCCTACGTCGATGGCGAGGAGCACGGCGGAAGCCTAAATCTTCACGCGGGCGACTTTCCGCCGGAGCGCTCGCGCCCGCCTGACGACTTCGAATCGGCGTTTTGCGATCGAGGTCTTGACGTCCCACGGCGGCTCGAAGGCCCCGTCGCGCACCTCGCGGCCCACCTCCTCGTGCGCCCTGCGGAAGGGAGCGCCGGCGCGGACCATCTCGTCGGCCGCGTCCGTCGCCAACAACAGAGGGTCTGCCGCCGCCGCTGCCAGCCGTTCGCGGTCGAACTCCAGGTGATCGACGAGCAGCCTGGCCGCCGCCAGCGAGTCGAGCGCGTTGTCCACCGTCGCGAAGAGGGCTGGTTTGTCCTCCTGGAGGTCGCGGTCGTAGGCGAGCGGAAGCCCTTTCAACACTGTGGCCAGGGCGACCAGGCCACCAATCGACCGCGCGGCACGGCCACGCAGAAGCTCGGCGATGTCGGGGTTCTTCTTCTGCGGCATCAAGCTCGAGCCGGTGGCGATCTCGTCGGCCAGCCGCACGAAACCGAACTCGGAGCCGGCCCACAGCACCACGTCCTCGCCGAGCCGGCTCAGGTGGATCGAGGTGGCGGTGCACGCGAAGGCGAGGTCGAGCGCAAAGTCGCGGTCGGAGACGGCGTCGATGCTGTTTTCGGTCAGGGCGGAGAAACCCAGCTCGCGCGCGACGACCTGTCGAGCTTGAGGCAGGGTCGAGCCCGCGAGCGCACCGGACCCCAGCGGCATCGCGCCCGCCGACTGGAACGCGGCCTGGAACCGCCGCGCGTCGCGCAGCAGCGGCTCGGCATGAGCCAGCAGGTGGTGGCCGACTGTCACCGGCTGCGCGCGCTGGAGATGCGTGTATCCAGGCATCGGCCAGGCCGCGTGCGCCGACGCCTTCGCCGCGACCGCGTCGATCATCTCAGCCAGGAGCTCGATCGCCTCGCGGGCGGCGGCGCGACAGTAGAGACGCAGATCGAGGGCGACCTGGTCGTTCCGGGAGCGCCCCGCATGGAGGAACGCGCCCGCGGGCGTGATCTCGGTCAGGCGCCTCTCGATGGCCGTATGGATGTCCTCGTCGGTGGACTCGAACTTGAACTCACCATCGTCGAGCTCGCGCTTGACCCGCCTCAGCCCCCGTTCGATGGTCACCAGCTGGCCCGCTGACAGAAGTCCCACCGCCCGGAGGCCACGCGCGTGCGCGACGCTGCCCGTGATGTCGTACGGGTAGAGCTCGAAGTCGACCTCGAGCGAGGAGGCGAAGCGCTCGAGCTGCGGCAGCATGGGCCGGCTGAACCGGCCGCCCCACATCTTTTTGCCGCCCGACTTGCGTGCTATTGGGCGAGCCTCTTGACTTCGCCCAGCAGCGCACCGAGGTCGCGCTCCTGCAGCCGGCCCTGGACTTGGGCCGAGGTGCGCACTCCCATGCCCCACAGCTTGATGAAGCCGGCCGCGGCGGACTGGTCGAACTCATCGCCCTTGCCGTAGGTGGCGAGCGACAGCTGGTAGAGCTGGTGCGGGCCTTTGCGGCCGACGACCTGCGACGAGCCCCGATACAGCTTCAGTCGCACCTCGCCCGTGACGTGGCGCTGCGTCTCGGCGACGAACGCGTAGAGGGCGTCGCGCAGGGGTGAGAACCACAGGCCGTCGTAGACCATCTGCGCCCACTGCTGGGCGACCAGGTCCTTGAAGCGCGCCACCTCCTTGGGCAGCGTGATGTCCTCGAGCGCCTGATGTGCCTGCAGGAGCAGGACCGCGGCCGGGGCTTCATAGATCTCGCGCGACTTGATGCCGATGAGCCGGTTCTCCAGGTGGTCGATGCGGCCGACTCCGTTCTCTCCTCCCACCCGGTTCAGGGTGGTGACGATGTCGAGCGCGCCGGCCGGCTTGCCGTCCAGCGCGACCGGGACGCCCTCCTTGAAACCGACCTCGACGTAGGTCGGCTCGTCGGGGCACTGCCGCGGGTCGCGCGTCCACGCGTAGACGTCTTTCGGCGGCTCGGCCCATGGGTCTTCCAGCACGCCGGCTTCGATCGATCGTCCCCAAAGGTTCTCGTCGGTCGAGTAGGGCGAGCGCGTCGTGGCCGGCACCTCGATGCCGTGCTCCGCCGCGTATTCGAGCTCGTCGTCGCGGTTCATCCCCCACTCGCGCACCGGCGCCACCACCTGCAGGTCGGGCGCCAGCGCGGCGGTGGCGACGTCGAAGCGCACCTGGTCGTTGCCCTTGCCCGTGCACCCGTGCGCAACCGCCTGCGCACCCTCGCGCCGCGCGACCTCGACCATCATGGCCGCGATCAGCGGCCGGCCCAACGCGGTGGCGAGCGGGTACTCCTTCTCGTAGACCGCGCCGGCCTGCAGCGACGGCCACACAAAGAGCTGGAGGAACGGCAGCCTGCCGTCGGCCACGTAGGCGGCCGACGCGCCGGTCTTCAGCGCCTTCGCCTGGATGGCGTCGAGGTCCTTCTTCTCGCCGAGGTCGACGGTGAAGGCGATGACGTCCCAGCCCCGCTCCTTGAGCCATCGGATCGCAACCGAGGTGTCGAGCCCGCCCGAGTAGGCGAGGACGAGCTTCCTGCTATCCGGCATTGGCAAGCAGTTGCTTCAGCGCGCGGCCGGCACCGGGCTTGCGCAGCACGGCGATGATCGTGTCGTCGCCGGCGACCGTGCCGGCAACCCCGGGCAGCGCGGCCTCGTCGATGCGCCGGGCGACGAGGTTGGCGGTGCCGGGCGGCGTCTTGATCACCGCCACCGGCTCGACCAGCTCCACCGACAGGACGAGCTCGCTGACGAGCGCGGCCGAGCTCCGGTAACCCGCGCCGGAACGGACGAGGCCGAGCTCCTGGATGTCGCGGGAGATCGTGGCCTGCGTGGTATGCATGCCGCGCCGGGCGAGGGCGGCGGCGATGTCCTGCTGCGTGTGCACCGACCCCCCGTTGACGAGCCGCAGGATCGCGCTGTGACGCTGCGCCTTGGTCGTGGTCATCCCGCCGCCGCCTTGCTCATCAGGTCATGCGCGTGGTCGACCTGCTCCGCGGTGATGACCAGCGGCGGTACGAGCCGGACCGTGTGGTCGTCGACGGCATTGACCACCAGGCCGGACTCCAGGCAGGCCTGTTGAAACGCCTTCGCCTTCGGCTGGTCGAACTGAAAGGCCTGCATCAGGCCAAGGCCCCGCGTTTGCGACGCACCAAGGTCCTGGATCGACGCGTGCAGGAGCTCTCCCATCTCCGCGGCGTGACCCACAAGGCCGTCGCGCTCGACCACCGCCAGCACCGTCGACGCGACCGCGCACGCAAGCGGGTTGCCGCCGAACGTCGAGCCGTGGTCGCCGGGCTCGAATATGTCGGCGCGCGCGTTGGCGAGGGTGGCGCCGATCGGCACGCCACCGCCCAGGCCCTTGGCAAGCGTCATCACGTCGGGCGTGACGCCCGCGTGCTGGTGCGCAAACCAGCGCCCGGTGCGGCCGAGGCCGGTCTGCACCTCATCGAGGATGAGAAGCAGATCGCGCTTGTCGCACCACTCGCGCACCCGCTTCAGGTAGCCGGGCGCCGCGGGGATCACGCCGATCTCGCCCATGACCGGCTCCAGCATCACCGCCACCGTCCTGTCGCTGGTCGCGGCCTCGATCGCCTCGGCGTCGTTGAACGGGACGTGGACGAAACCTGGCGGCAAAGGCTTGAACGGGTCGGAGTACTTGCTCTGGCCTCCCGCCGTGACCGCGGCCAGCGTCCGCCCGTGAAACGAGCCGGTGGTGGTGATGATCTCGAACGCGCCGTCGCGGTTTCTCGCCCCCCACTTCCGCGCCAGCTTGATCGCGGCCTCGTTGGCCTCGGCCCCCGAGTTGCAAAAGAAGACGCGCGAGGGAAATGCGAGCTCGACCAGGCGCCGTGCCAGCTCGACCTGCGGCTGGGTGAAGTAGAGGTTCGACGTGTGGATGAGCGCCGCCGCCTGCTTCGACAGCGCGGCCACGACGTCCGGGTGCGAGTGGCCGAGGAGGTTGACCGCGATGCCGGCGACCATGTCCAGGTACTCACGCCCGGCCTCGTCGTAGACAAGGCATCCGCTCCCGCGCACGAACGTCACCGGCAGCCGGCGCCCGGTCTGCATCAGGTAGCGCTCGGCCAGCTCCGCCGTGGTCACGAGCTCGAGCTCCGCACCCTCGGATAGTCCGGACTAACCGGGCACGACCCCACTCGAAAAACCCGGATAGTCCGGACTATCCGGGGATGGTTCGCGCCGGCGACGCTTTTCAAGGCGTGACCATCGTCCCGATGCCGGCCTCGGTGAAGAGCTCGAGCAGCAGCGCGTGCTTCGTGCGGCCGTCGACGATGTGCGCGAGCGGCACGCTTTCGAGCGCGCGCAGGCACGCTTCGAGCTTCGGGATCATGCCGCCGCTCACCTCGCCCCTGTCGATGCGGTTGCGGGCATCCTCCCTGGTGAGCACGGCGACTACCTCGCCGTCCACACCCTGGACGCCGGGGACGTCGGTCAGGAGGATCACCTTGGCGGCCTTGAGCGCGACCGCGATCTCCGCTGCGACCGTGTCCGCGTTGATGTTGTAGGCGTGGCCGTCGTAGCCAAGTCCGATCGACGCGATGACCGGGATGTAGCCTCGGCCTAGCAGCGCGGTGATCGGCTCCTTGTTGACCTGCGTCACGCGGCCGACGAAGCCCATCGCGTCGTCGAGCGGCTCGGCGATGATCGTCGGCCCATCCTCGCCGCTCATGCCGACGGCCTGCCCACCCAGGCGATGGATGGCGGCAACCAGGTCAGGGCTGACCTTTCCGGTCAGCACCATCTTGACGACCTCCATCGTCTTCTCGTCGGTGACGCGAAGCCCTTGCTTGAACTCGGGCTTGAGGCCAAGGCGCTCGCTCATCGCGGAGATCTCCGGGCCGCCACCGTGCACCAGCACGGGCTGCATGCCGACGTAGCGCAGCAGGACGACGTCGAGGAGCGTCTCGTCGCGAGACTGCTCGATGGCGTTGCCGCCGACCTTGATGACGACGACCTGGCCGTGGAAGCGTTTAATGTAAGGCAGCGCCTCGACCAGGACCTTGGCGCGCTCCGAGACGGTGAGCGTCATGTGGTGTAGTCGGCGTTGATTCGCACGTATTCCTCCGATAGGTCGCAGCCCCAGGCCTCGGCGCTTCCCTCCGCGAGGCCCAGCCTGGCCACGATCTCAATCTCCGGCTGTTCAAACGCGCGCCGGACGGCCGCGAGGTCGACGTCGACTCCGGAGCCGCGCTCGAACACGACCATGCCGCCCACCGTGAGGTGGAGGCGGTCGAGCGCAAGCTCGGCGCCACTGTAGCCGAGCGCGCAGACGATGCGACCCCAGTTCGGGTCGCCGCCATGCACTGCGGTTTTGACCAGGCTCGACGACGCCACGGTGCGAGCGGCGATTCTCGCCTCCTCGTTCGAGACTGCGTCGAGGACCTTGACCGTGATCAGCTTGGTCGCGCCCTCCCCGTCGCGCGCGATCGACCTGGAGAGCTCCTGCGCGACGTGGACCAGGGCCGCCTCGAGCTGCGCCGCCGCCACGCTGCCGGCACGCACCGGCTCGTTGCCCGCCGCGCCGTTGGCCAGGATGAGGAAGCTGTCGTTGGTCGAGCTGTCGCCGTCTATTGAGACGAGGTTGAAGCTGCGGTCCGCGATGGGTTTGACGAGGCTGGCCATCAGCCCGGGCTCCACCGCGGCGTCGGTCGTGATGTAGGCCAGCATCGTCGCCATGTTGGGGTGGATCATTCCCGAGCCCTTGCACATGCCGCCGATGCGGACGGTCACCCCATCGAGGTCGACCTCGGTGTGCGCCATCTTCGGCCGGGTGTCCGTCGTCATGATCGCCCGCGCCGCCGCCTCGCCCGCTTCCGCGCTGAGCGTCTCGCACGCCTGGGCGATACCGGTCTTGACCGCGGCCATGGGCAGGTAGCGGCCGATGACGCCGGTCGAGCTGACCAGGACCTGGTCGGGGTCGAGGTCGAGCCTGTCGGCCGACAGCTTGGCCATTAACAGCGCGTCCCGGAAGCCCTGCGCCCCGGTGCAGGCGTTGGCGTTGCCGGAGTTGATGGTCAGCGCCTGGACCCGGTTCCGCTGCAGGTGCAGCTGGTCGATCACGACCGGCGCCGATTTCACCTTGTTGGTGGTGAACACGCCGCCCGTGTCGCACGGGTACGCGGAGTGGATCACGCACAGGTCCTCCCGCTGGCCGGTCGGGATGGATGACGCCCCTGTCGTGAAAGCCTTGATCCCACACGCCGCGGTGCCCGCCCGAAAGCCTCGGGCGAAGGTCACGGCCACTGGACCGCTCCGACAAGCGCTGTCGTGCGCTCGAGGCCAAACGCGATGTTGAAGCACTCGACGCCCTGCCCCGAGGCGCCCTTGACCAGGTTGTCCAGCGCCGCAGTGACGACCGCCTTGCTGCCCTGCGCCGCGACATTGACCAGGCACAGGTTCGAGTGGGTAGCCAGCTTGGTCGCGGGCGTGCGGTCGACGACCCGAGTGAAAGGCTGGCCTGCGTAGAACTCGCGGTACGCGTCCTGGAGCTCGGCCGGCGAGCCCTTGAGGTCGAAGTAACAGGTCGCCAGGATGCCGCGTGTCATCGGCACGAGGTGCGGTACGAAGGTCAGATGCAGGTCGCTGCCGTCGGCGATCAAGCCGAGCTCTTGCTCGACCTCCGCCAGGTGGCGGTGGCCCTCGACGCTGTAGGCGCCCAGAGACTCGTTGACCTCGCTGAAGTGCGTGCCGAGACCGGTCGAGCGGCCAGCGCCGCTGACGCCTGACTTCGCATCGATGACGATGTCCTCGCCGGCCAGTCCCGCCGCGACCGCCGGCGCCAGGGCGAGGATCGAGGCGGTGGAGTAGCAGCCCGGGACGGCGACCAGGCTCGCGTCGCGCAGCTCCGCTTCGTGCAGCTCGGGCAGTCCGAGCACGGCCTTCGCCAGCAGACCTGGCTGCGGGTGCTCCTGCCGGTACCACCTCGGGTACTGAGCGGCGTCTTTGAGCCGGAAGTCCGCGCTCATGTCGATGACCCGGATCCCGGCGTCGAGCCACCCGGGCACCAGGGCCGCGCCGGCGTTGTGCGGGAGGCAGCTGAAGATCACGTCGAGACCGTCGGCCTGCGGCTCGGAGACGAAAGAACCCTCGACCTCAAGCAGCGGGAAGACCTCGGCGTACGGCTTACCCGCGTACGACCTCGAGCTGAGCTGTGCGAGCTCGACGTCGGGGTGTCGCGCCAGGAGGTGAACCGCGGTCATGCCCGCGTAGCCGTTGGCGCCGGCGACGGCGGCTTTCAGCTTATGGGTCACGAGCGCATGAGTATACAGTCAGCCTGCATAAACATGCATCAGTCGACGCTGTTGAAGAAGCACGACCTCGCCCCGGTGTGGCAGGCGGGGCCTGCCGCGTTGACCCGCAGCAGCACCGAGTCGAGGTCGCAGTCGAGGCGAGCCTCGACGACCTCCATGGTGTTGCCCGACGTCGCCCCCTTCTCCCACAACCCGCGCTCGCGGGAGTGGAACCAGGCGCGGCCCGTTTCGCGCGTGCGCTCCCACGCCTCGTTGTCCATGTAAGCCAGCATCAGGACGTCGCCCGTCGCGGCGTCCTGGACGACCGCGGGGACGAGTCCCTTCGTGAAATCCGGGCTCATTGCCTAACCTCCAGGCCCATCGCCGCCAGCTCGCGCTTGACGTCGGGAATCGAGAGCTCGCCGAAGTGGAAGATCGAAGCGGCCAGAGCCGCGTCGGCGCCGCCCGCGGTCATCGCCTCGTAGAGGTCGCGCGCCGACCCGGCGCCGCCGGACGCGATCACGGGCACCCGGACCGCGCTGCTCACGGCGGCGGTCAGCTCCAGGTCGTAACCGGCGTGGGTCCCGTCGCGGTTCATCGAGGTGAGAAGGATCTCCCCCGCCCCGAGCATCTGGCCCTCGACCGCCCACTCGACCGCGTCGCGTCCGGTGCCCCTGCGTCCCCCATGACTGAACACCTCCCAACCCGGGCCGTCCTCGCGCTTGCGGGCGTCGATGGCGAGCAGGACGCACTGGGAGCCGAAGATCTCGGCGCAGCGCGTGATCAGCCCGGCGTCCTGCAGAGCCGCGGTGTTCACAGAGACCTTGTCCGCGCCGTGGGTGAGCAGCTCGCCCATGTCCTCGACGCTCCGCACGCCGCCGCCGACCGCGAGCGGGATGAAGACCTGGTCCGCCGTCCTCGCCACCGCGTCGAGCAGGATCTTGCGCCCGCCGGACGACGCGGTGATGTCGAGGAACACGATCTCGTCTGCTCCGTCGCGGTCGTACGCGGCGGCCAGCTCTGCGGGGTCGCCGGCGTCGCGCAGGTTCTCGAAGCGCACGCCCTTCACCACGCGGCCCTCGGTCACATCCAGGCAGGGGATGACCCGCTTGGCGGGCATCAGGTGGAGAGGCCCACGAAGTTCGCGTAAAGGCGCAGGCCGTCGGGGCCGCTCTTCTCGGGGTGGAACTGGGTGCCCATGACGTTGCCCCGTGCCGCCGCGGCGGCGGCGGAGTGGTCGGCGCGCGCGATCGCCTCGGCCGAGCGCTCGGGCGTGTACGAATGCACGAAGTAGAAGTAGGCCTGGTCCTCGATGCCCTGCCACAACGGGGAGGCCGCCGACTGCCTGAGGCGGCACCACCCGATTACGGGCAGCCGGCTGCTGCCTGACACCTCGACGACACGGCCGCTCAGCAAGCCAAGGCCCTGGTGCCGGCCATGCTCGGTCGACTCCTCGAACAGGAGTTGGTAGCCGAGGCACACGCCGAGCACCGGCTTGCCCTCGCGGGCCAGCTCGACGATGCGGCGGCCGAGGCCGCGCTCCTCCAGCCTGGCCAGGGCGGGAGCGAAGGCCCCGACTCCTGGGAGCACGATGCCGTCCGCGACCGCGAGCTGATCGGGGTCGGAGCTCAGCCTGACCTCCGCGCCCACGTGGACGAGCGCCCGCTGGACCGAGCGGATGTTGCCGACGCCGTAGTCGACGATGGCGATCAACCGAGGATTCCCTTCGATGACCGGACGCCGGTCGAGCCCGACGGCGCCATCGCGTCGCGCAGGGCGAGGCCGAGCGCCTTGAACGTCGACTCGGCGATGTGGTGCCGGTTGCGGCCGCGGATCAGGTCGACGTGCATGGTCGCGCCAAGGTGGATCGACAGTGCTCGCCAGAACTCCTCGATCACCTCTGACTCGACCTCGCCGATCCGGCCGCGCAGGGCCACGTTGTAGGAGAGGTATGGCCGCCGGCCGAGGTCGACCACCACTCTGCTCAGCGACTCGTCGAGCGGCGCGTACGCCGACGCAAAGCGGACGATGCCCGCGCGATCGCCGAGCGCCTGCGACAGCGCCTGGCCGAGCACGATGCCGGCGTCTTCGACGAGGTGATGCGTGTCCACCTTCAAGTCGCCCACACCGCGAAGCGTCAGGTCGAACCCGCCGTACCGGGCCACCTGCTCGAGCATGTGATCGAGGAAGGGAAGGCCGGTCGCGACCCGGACGCGGCCCTTGCCGGCGAGGTCGACCCTGGCGGTGATCTGGGTCTCCTTGCTCCTGCGCACGACCTCGGCCGTCCTACTCAAGGCGCACCTCTATGGCGTGTGCGTGCGCGCCCAGGCCTTCCATGGCTGCGATGCGCACCGCTGCATCCTTCAAGCCTTCGACATCGGCGCGGTCGAGGCGGAGCACGCTGGTGCTCTTCAGGAACGTGTGCACCCCCAACGGCGAGGCAAACCGCGCCGCGCCCGACGTCGGCAGCGTGTGGTTCGGCCCGGCCACATAGTCGCCCAGGGGGACCGTAGCGTACGGCCCGACGAAGACAGCGCCCGCGTTGCGGAAGCGGGCGGCGATGCGTTCGGCGCCATCGGCGACCACGAGCAGGTGCTCAGGCGCGAACTCTTCCGCGACCTCGACCGCCTCGTCCATGTCTGTGGCCACGATCAGGCAGCATGTCGCCGCGCGGATGACTTCGGCTCGCTCCAGCCCTCGCACGAGGTCCGCCAGCTCGTGCTCGACGCGGCCCGCCAGCTCGGCCGAGTCGGTGACCAGGACGCCCCAGGCCAGCGGGTCGTGCTCGAGCTGCGCCGCGAGGTCGGCGGCGACGAAGTCGGGACGCGCGCGCGAGTCCGCCAGGACCAGCACCTCGGTGGGGCCGGCGATGCCGTCGACTCCGACCGAGCCGAACACCTCGCGCTTGGCCAGCGTGACGTAGATGTTCCCGGGGCCGGCGACGACATCGACGCGGGGGATGCTCTCGGTCCCATAGGCAAACGCGGCGATCGCCTGCGCGCCGCCGACGCGGTACACCCTGTCCACGCCCGCGATCTGCGCGGCGGCAAGGATGGCCGCCGGCACCGACCCGTCCTTGCGCGGCGGCGTCGCCAGCACCACTTCCGTGACCCCCGCCACCCGCGCCGGAATCGCGGTCATGAGCACGGTCGACGGGTAGGCGGCGCGGCCGCCAGGGGCGTAGATGCCGGCCCGGGTGACGGGGCGGGCAACAAGCTCGAGCCCCCCTCCCCGTCCGTGTTGAGGGGAGGGCACATGCCGCTCGTGAAACTCCCTGATCCGCGCGGCGGCAAACGCCAGCGCCTCCCTATCGGCTTCATGGATGGCCGCCCCGGCGTCGATCGCGAACGACTCGCCGGCCGCCGGCGCCCAGCCGTCGAACCGCCGCCCCAGGTCCCGCAGCGCAGCATCGCCCTCAGCGAAGACCCTGGCGCAGATCTCGGCGACCGCCCTGCGCTCCTCCGCGAACGCCGACGGGTCCCAGCCGCGGCGCGAGCCCGGCCACGCGCGCCAGGCCGCCACGTCAAATCTTCTAACCGGCACGGTTCGACGCCTCGCGCAGCCGCGCCACGACCGACTGCACGGCGGCCGTCCGGGTCTTCAGGCTCGCCTGGTTCGCGATGAGCCGCGCCGTCGAGCTGCCCAGCTCGGCGGCGACCCGAAGGCCGTTCTCGCGCAGCGTCCGGCCGCTCGCCGTCAGGTCGACGATGCCGTCGACCAGTCCGACCTGCGGCGCCAGCTCGACCGAGCCGTGCAGCCGGACGACCTCCACGGCCTGACCGAGCGCCTCGAACCATGCGGTCGCGGTGCGCGGGTACTTGGTCGCGACGCGGAGCGTCGGCGGCCAGGTCTGCGGGCCGTCGAGGCTCGAGCCGTTCGGGACAGCGAGCACCAGCCGGCATCCGCCGAAGCGGAGATCGACCAGTTCGTAGTGCGCGCCCGGCGTCTCCCACAGGATGTCCTTGCCGACGATGCCGAGGTCGGCCGCGCCATGGTCGACGTAAGCAGGCACGTCAGCCGGCCTGACGAGGATCACGCGCACCTCGTCCCCGTCGATGAGGAGCTGGCGCCCCATCTCGGCTTCACCCAGTGACGCGAGATGTGTCCGTTCGAGGAGGTCGCGCGCGCCGTCGAGGAGCGCGCCGGTCGGGATCGCGATCGACACCTTGCCCTCCATCACACAATGCCTCCCGCCAGCCGCGCGGCGACCTGCTCCGGCGGCAGCCTGCGCGCACGCTGCCCCGGCACCGACCACGTGACGTTCGCACCGTCCGTGCAGTGGACGAGGTTGGCGGCGCCCACCGTTTGCCACCACGACCGCGCCGCGTCAGGCGATCGCGACTCGGTGTCGACGACAGCGCGCATGCCGAAGAGGCGCAGGGTCGAGCCGACGCGCAGCGCGGTGCGAAGCCCGCTCTCACCGCGCCATGCGACCGCGGCGTCGATGCGGGGCATGGCGGGCGGTCGAGGCGCGCGGGTCAGCATGTCGGACACCAGGTCGAGCTGGACGACAAAGCCGGTCGCGGGGGCGGGCCGGCCGAACCTGGCGAGCAGCCCGTCATAACGACCGCCCTGCGCGATGGGCCGCCCGAAATCCGGCCCGTAGCCTTCGAAGATCACGCCGGTGTAGTAATCGAAGTCGCGGAGCGCGCCGAGGTCGAGGTGGACTACATCGCCGAGGCCGTGGTCGACGAGCAGCGCGTGCACGGAACGCAGCTCAGCCAGCGCGCGCTCGGAGCGCTCGTTGCGAACGAGCCCGGCGGCCGCATCGAGGATCTCGACCCCGCCGCGCAGCGCGGGAAACCTGAGCAGCAGCTCGTGCTCGGCCGAGCGCAGCGGCGTGTCCTCGAGCAGGGCCTCGACGCCGACGAAGTCCCGCGCACCGAGCGCCGCGCGCACCGCCGCCTTGACGTCGTCGGGAAGGCGGACCGCATCCATGATCCCGTGGAAGAACTCGGCGTGGCCGACGTCGATCTGGTAGCGGCGAATCCCGGTCGCCTCCATGCAGCGCGCGGCTAGCGCGATGACCTCCGCGTCGGCGACAGGACCGGAGGCCCCGACGAGCTCGGCGCCGACCTGGTAAGTCTCGCGGCGGTGCTGGAGGCGGCCCTCGTCGGTGGAGACGACTGGACCCGCGTAGCAGAGCCGGAGCGGGAGCGGTGCTCCGCGAAGCTTGCCCGCCACCAGGCGCGCGACAGGCACGGTGCGCTCGCCGACGAGCGCGACCACGTCGCCTCGCTGGTCGGTGAACTTGAAGAGCCGGCGCCGCTGGTCGCCGCCGAGGCCGAGGTCGAGGACGTCCATGCTCTCGACCAGAGGCGTGATCACGTGGCGGTAGCCCCAGCGCCGCATCTCGGCGAGCAGCGACTCCTGCGCCTCGCGCAGGACTTCGGCTTCGGAAGGTAGGAGGTCGCGGAAGCCCGGCACACCGCCGAGCTGGGGTGTGGCTACCGAGGGGTTAGCCCGGGTGAAGAGACCTCCGGGCCGCGGCCTGCTGAGCGTGCTCAGCTTTCATCTTCGTCCTCGCTGTCGCCGTCGTCCGCGTCGTCGGAGAAGTCGACGGCCTCGCCTTCTTCCTCGACCGCGTGCATGCCTTCTTCGATGTCGTCGCTTACCGGCTCCTCGACGACCGCCTCGCCCTCGTCCTCTTCCTCGGCGAACGGCTCGACCTCGCGGGCCAACAGGCTTTCCTTCGTGTACGGCCGGAACTCGACCTCACGCTTGCGGCGCATCGGGAAGCTGGGCTTGCCGGCGAACCGCGGGTCCTGGTAGGTCTCGCGGACGATGAGTTTGACGGTGTTGCCGTCGACCGAAGTCACCCCGGCCTGGTAGCGGTTGCCGCCCCGCATGAACTTGATGAGCCGGCGCGCAAGCTTGGGCTCGAGCTGGCCGATGCGAACTCCGCGCGATGTCTCGGCGACGATGCCGTCGCCTTCGACCTTCAGCTCGGCCACGTCGCCCGCGGCGACCTTCGAGGATATGTCGTCCTTCGCCGGCGCATCAACGGTCGTGATGACTGTCTTGCCCATCTCCTCGACGAAGAGGTTGAGATCAACCCGAGTGCCGCCGACCTTGAGGCCTTCCTTCTGGTGAAGCAGCGCGTTGATGCGCGCCGCGTTCTTCTTGGCGATCGAGTTCATCGGATTGAGCTTGAGCGCCGCCTCATAGGACGCCTTCGCCTCTTTGAGCTTGCCCATCTCCGACAGCGCCTTACCCAGCCTGTTCTGCGTCTCCTCATCCCCGCCGAAGCTTTCGATGATGAAGCGGTTGAGCTTGACGGCCTCGTCCCACTTGCCGGCGATGGCAAGCTGGACGGCGTCGTCGGCGTACTGCGACCTCGGCTTGAGGTGTTCGCTGGTCTCGGTCTTCAACAGGCGCGCTCCTATGGTCGGCTTGAGAGGGAGAAAGGAATGCTGAGTATAAGAGGGTCATGAACCGTGCATGGGCGGCGTTGGTCCTGCTGTGCGTCGGCTGCACCCTCGGCGGTCAGGCAGCGCCCGCGGGCAAGGTGCTGCGGATCGGGGTCGACCTGCCTCTGACCGGACCTGAGGGCCGCGCCGGGGCGACCGCGCTCAACGGGATCCGCTACTTCGTCCGCACCCACCCCATGCTCGCCGGCTTCACTGTCTCGCTGACGGTCGCCGACGATGCCCAGGCGGGGGCGGCCAGCCCGAGCCGTGGCCTGGCCAACCTCCAGACGTTCCTCAAGGACGCAGGGGTCGTGGCGATGATCGGCCCCTTCGACGCCGCCGTGGCGCGCTTGCAGATTCCCACCGCGAGCGCCGCCGGCTTCGCGATGGTGACGCCTGCCACCAGCAACCCCTGCCTCACGCGCGACACCTACATGCCCACCCTCCTGACGCCGAACCGGTCCGCCGTCACGTGCAAGCAGGTCGGGCTGCCCGCCGCTTCGGAGCTTCGACCCGGCCACACGAACAACTTCTTCCGCCTCACGACCACCGACGAGCTACAGGGAGCGGCCGCGGCGGACTACGCGTTCGACACGCTTCACGTCTTGCGCGCGGCCGCCATCTCTGACCACGAGCTCTACGGCCAGGGCCTCGCGGGAGCGTTCACGGCCCGGTTTCAAAGACGGGGCGGAACCGTGGTCGGCCGCGTCGACGTCGATCCGGCCAACGCCGACGCCTCCGATTTCCTGGACCGTGTCAAGCAGGATGGAGCGCAGGCGATCTACTTCGGCGGCGGCGCGGGGGCCGGCTGCGCCATCCGGGCCCGCATGGCGGCGATCTTCCCGCCGGGTGACGCAACGCCGTTTCTCGGCCCCGACGGGATCGCGCACGACCCCGATTGCATCCGGGCCGCCGGGAGCAACAGCACGGGCATCATCGCGACCGTCCCCATCGTCGACGCCTCCTCGAGGGCCGAGGCCCAGGCCACCATCGACGAGTTCAAGAAGGCATACCCGAGACAGGCCGACTTCGGCCCGTACACCATGCTCGCCTACGATGCGACCGCCGTGCTGTACGCGGCGCTCGACAAGGCCATAGCGGGCGCCGGCGGCGGGCTGCCCGCCAGGGACGCCGTGATCGCGGAGCTGGCGAAGACGAAGGCGTTCCAGGGGACTACGGGCACGCTTGGATTCGACCAGGCGGGCGACAACACGAACCGACTGGTGTCGCTGTTCGCCGCCCCAGGCTCCGACCCGGCCGCCCGCTGGCGCCTGGCCGGCACGGTGGACTACAGCGCCCGCCTACCTTATTAGGTAGAGCCTCCGGAGGCACCCCAGCAGCTTCGACTTGACTTGCAGGGGCCTTCGAGTTGACACTTTGCCTCGGAGTAGCAGTTCGGCCATCCCATGTGGCCGCACTCGCCGCCGGCGCACTCTCGCCCCGACTTCGAGTTGGGAAGAGGGCGGCAAGTGATGGGGGGCGTCAGGTGTGGTTTGCGCATTTGCCTCCCAACAAGCACAAGGGGGAACCATATGGTTCGAGCTAGGGGACTCGTAGTCCTCACCGCGGCGACTCTTGTCGCCTTCGCGTGTGGAGGCGGCGGCGGGGGTGGCGCCAACAAGGGCACCCTCAAGATCGGCTCCGACCTCCCGACCTGTACCGTCGGCGGCAAGGCGACCGAGAACGGCGCCAAGTTCGCGGTCGACCAGAAGAACAAGGCAGGCGGGGTCGAAGGCTTCACGATCCAGTTCCAGGGCTTCGACGACTGCCGGCAGGGCGCCTACAACGCCGACGCCGGGGTCGACAACGTCCGCAAGATGCTGGACGACAGCGCCTTCATGGGCATGGTCGGCCCTTACAACTCCGCGGTCGCGAAGGCGGAGATCCCGATCGGGGCGCCAAAGAACTTCGTCATGATCAGCCCCGCCAACACCAACCCGTGTCTGACCAAGGACATCGCGGGCTGCTCGTACCACCCGGCGGACCTTCGCGCGGGCAACCCGAACAACTACTGGCGCGTCGTCACGACGGACGACTACCAGGGCCCGGCGATGGCCGATTACCTCTACAAGGAGCTGAAGGTCACCAACGTCGGCATCCTCGATGACAGCACCGTCTTCGGTGTCGGCATCGCGGGAAGCTTCGAGGCCGAGTTCAAGAAGCTGGGCGGCACGGTCGCCAAGCACCAGTCGTACAAGAAGGAGCAGACCAGCGACTTCAAGACCATCCTTCTTGGGTTCAAGAACGCGGGCGCCAAGGCCGTCTACGTCGGCGGCACCGACGACCAGAACATCTGCATACCGCGCAAGCAGATGAAGGACATCGGCTGGGACGCTCCGTTCACCGGCGGTGACGGAATCGAGACCGCGGACTGCATCAACCAGGCATCCGGCAACGAGGCCGGTATCTACGCCACGTCCGCCGGCGCCGACGCCACGCAGGTGCCGGGTGCGCAGCAGTCGATCAACGACTTCCGCGCGGCGTTCACTGGCCCGAACGACTTCGGCGGTTACACGATGCAGGCGTACGACGCGGCCAACATCCTGATGACGGCCATAGGCAACGCGATCAAGGGCAACGGCGGCAACAAGCCGACCCGCAAGCAGGTTCGCGACGAGATGGCCAAGATCACCACGTTCCAGGGCGTGATCGGCAACTACGGCTTCGACCAGAACGGCGACACGACCCTCAAGATCGTGTCGATCTACATCGTCCAGAACTCCCCAGATCCCTCGAAGACCACCGGTGTCTGTGGCGTGAAGGCCAAGAACCAGTGCTTCGTGTGGAAAACTCAATTCGACTTCGCCAAGAGCAGCTAGTAGTCTTGTAGCCCACCGATCCAGCGAGGAGGCCACCGGGCCTCCTCGCCCTTTAACTCGTAGGGAGGGAAGCAGCTGGGTGCAGGCGTGGTAGGAAGTGGAGCGGCCGGCCTGAGGAGGTTCCGCTCGACGCGGCTCGGAGGCATGAGTCTTCCCGACTACGGCTTCTACGTCCTATGCGGAACCGCCATCCTCCTGCTGGCCGCTCAGGCCGTCACCCATCCGACGGACTTCCTCCAGGTGACCATATTCGGCTTGACCCAGGGCGCGATCTACGCCCTGGTCGCCCTCGGCTACACGATGGTGTACGGGATCATCGAGCTGATCAACTTCGCCCACGGCGACGTGTTCACTCTGGGCGCCTACATCGGCGCCACGATCCTCGGGTTTTTCGCCATCGACGAAGGGACCTTCACGACCGTCAACCTGATCGCGTTGCTCCTGGTGTTCCCAGCCGTGATGTTGATCATGGGTGGAATCAACGTGGCCATCGAGCGGGTCGCCTACCGGCCGCTGCGCAACGCGCCCCGCCTCGCGCCCCTGATCACCGCCATCGGCATGTCGTTCTTCCTCGAGGGCGTCATGTTCTTCTGGCGCGGCCCAGCGACGGTGCACTTCCCCGATATCCTGCCCCAGAGCTCGACGACCATCGGCGGGGTCTTCTTCGGATTCAAGGACGTGTTCGTGGTCGCCACCGCGGCGATCCTGGTCGCCCTGCTAGCCGTGTTCATCAACCGTACGAAACTCGGCAAAGCGATGCGGGCGACGGCGCAAGACCGCGACGCCGCGCAGTTGATGGGCATCGACATCAACCGCACGATCGCGGCGACGTTCTTCATCGGTGCACTCCTCGCCGGCGCAGGCGGAATGATCTGGGGCCTTTACTACAACACGATCTACTACCAGCTTGGGTTCAGGAGCGGCCTGATCGCCTTCACCGCGGCGGTCTTCGGCGGCATCGGCAACATTCCGGGTGCTGCGCTGGGCGGACTTCTCATCGGCCTCACCGCGGGGTATAGCGACGCCTACATCGGCTCCAAGTGGACGCAGGTTGTGATCTTCGGGATCCTGATCGGCGTGCTCGTGTTCCGGCCTACCGGCCTGCTGGGCATGCGGGTACCGGAGAAATGAGCCAGCCGAAGGCAGGCGCACCGCCCCGCTCCCCCTTCGCTCGCTTGAGGTTGCGGGAAAGAATCCGCGATCGGGACGCGGCCGTCTACGGCATCCTGGTGATCGTCGCCATCCTCTTCCCCATCGTGGACATCTACGCAACCGGCGGCACCGCCGACGTCTCTCAGGCGACGCGGGCTGGGACCTTTGTCCTGCTCGCGATCGGCCTCAACGTCGTCGTCGGTTTCGCCGGCCTGCTCGACCTCGGCTACGCGGCGTTCTACGCGATCGGGGCGTACACCTACGCGCTTCTCGCCTCACCCCAGCTCGGGGCTTCCCCCGCCCACCACGCCGTCCACGGCAACTTCTGGATCCTGATCTTCGTCTCCATGTTCGTCGCGGCGGCCTTCGGAGCGATTCTCGGATTCCCAACCCTGCGCCTCCGTGGCGACTACCTCGCGATCGTGACCCTGGGATTCGGCGAGATCGTGCCCCAGCTCTTCTACAACTTCGACCAGTGGACCGGCGGCATCAACGCCATCGGTCTCATCGACCAACCCCATCTCCCATTCTGGCTCCAGGGTCCGTGGTCTGGCGACGGCCCGGTCGCGATCGTCACCAATTTCAACTTCAACAGTGATCCAGTCGCCTTTTACGTGCTGATAGTCATCCTGATCGCGATCGCCGTCATCCTCGTCTCCAACATGTACAAGTCGCGGTTGGGACGGGCGTGGATGGCGATCCGCGAGGACGAGGTCGCCGCGGCGGCGATGGGGATCAACACCGTGACCACCAAGCTGCTGGCCTTTGGCATCGGGGCCTCTTTCAGCGGCTTCGCCGGCGCGTACTACGGGGCGAACATCGCCCTGGTGAGCCCGGACAACTTCCTATTCATCGTCTCGATCACCGTGCTTGTGATGGTTGTGCTCGGCGGGATGGGGAACATCAGCGGTGTGATCGTCGGAGCGCTGGCCCTGTACTTTGTCGTCTTCTACCTGATTCCGGGCCTGCCGGACAACGTGACGAACCTCGCCGGCAGCATCGGGCTCAGCCCTGAACTCACGAGCAACATCGCCGACGCGACGACGCGCCTCAACTTCATCATCTACGGCCTCATCCTGGTCGCCATGATGCTGCTACGCCCGCAGGGCCTCCTGCCAAGCCGCGTCCGTGAGGCGGAGCTGAAGCACGCCGCTGTGCAGGAAGAGGAAGCCGCAGTGGAGATGACGCACGCCGGATGAGCGATCACAGTCCGGACAACATCCTCGAGCTCACCAACCTGACCAAGCGGTTCGGCGGTCTGGTCGCCGTCGACGACGTCAGCTTCAGCATCAAGCGAGGAGAGGTCTTCGCGCTGATCGGGCCCAACGGCGCCGGCAAAACGACCTTGTTCAACAACGTCACCGGTCTATACACGCCGACCAGCGGCTCCGTCACATTCGACGGGCGCAACATCACCGGCAACAAGCCACACCAGGTTGCCCGCCTTGGCATCGCTCGGACGTTCCAGAACATCAGGCTGTTCGACTTCATGTCCTGCCTCGACAACGTGCGGGTGGGTCGCCACGTCCGGATGAAAGCCAAGGTCTGGGACTCGCTCTTCAAGCTGCCGCGTGAGCGACGCGAGGAGGAACGGGTGACCGAGGAGGCGATGGAGCTGCTTCGCTTCGTCGGCATCCACCGGCAGGCGAACCAGTACGCGCGCAATCTTCCCTACGGCCAGCAGCGCCGGCTGGAGATCGCTCGTGCCCTGGCCACTGAGCCCAAGCTGCTCCTTCTCGACGAGCCCGCGGCCGGGTTCACTCCTCAGGAGAAAGTCGAGCTGATGCAGCTCGTGAAGAAGATCCTGACGCGCGGCATCACCGTGTTCTTGATCGAGCACGACATGAAGGTTGTCATGGGCATCTCCGAGCGGATCGTGGTCCTCGACCACGGCGAGAAGATTGCCGAAGGTCCGCCCGAAGAGGTCCGCAAGGACGTGAAGGTGATCGAAGCCTATCTAGGCAAGTCGGCCTAGCCCGAGCATGGCCCTCCTAGAGCTCGAAGGCGTCGACGCCCACTACGGGCGGATCCAGGCTCTTCGCGGGGTCACCATGAAGGTCGAGAAGGGTGAGATCGTCGCCCTGATCGGGTCGAATGGCGCGGGTAAGACGACGTCGCTGCGCACGATCTCCGGGCTGATGCATCCAAGCTCGGGCAAGATCAGCTTCGACGGCCAGGACATCACGCGCACGCGGCCATCCCGGATCGTCGAGCTCGGGATCTCGCAATCGCCTGAGGGCCGGCGCCTCTTTCCGCGCATGTCGGTGCTCGACAACCTCTTCATGGGCGCGTACTCGCGCAACGACAAGGCGGGCATCGCGACCGACATGGAACGCGTGTTCCAGCTCTTCCCGCGCCTTCAGGAGCGGAGGACACAGATCTCGGGCACGCTGTCCGGGGGCGAGCAGCAGATGCTGGCGATGGGGCGCGCGCTCATGGCGAAGCCGAAGGTGATGCTGCTGGACGAGCCGTCGCTCGGCCTAGCGCCGATCCTGCAGGAGACGATCTTCAGCATCGTCCACGAGATCAACTCGCAGGGCACGACCGTGCTCCTGGTGGAGCAGAACGCGACCAAGGCGCTCGAGGTCGCGCACCGCGGCTACGTGCTGGAGACAGGGGTCGTCGTCCAGAAGGGAACGGGCAAAGAGCTGCTCGCTTCTGAAGAGGTCCAGAAAGCCTACCTGGGAATGTAAATGAGAGGAAACCCGGATGGTTTCCTCTCATCGGCCGGTCGCTTCGCGACGGGCCTGCTCTCCTTCCGGTATACGGTTTGGACTTGTCTGAGTCGCCTTCCACCTGACACACCTGGTGGCCAAGGACAGGTGCGTCGCGGCCGGGCAAAGCCCGGCCGCCCTTGCGGCCCTGGTTAGATGTAATGAGAGGAAACCCGGATGGTTTCCTCTCATCGGCCGGTCGCTTCGCGACGGGCCTGCTCTCCTTCCGGTATACGGTTTGGACTTGTCTGAATTGCCTTCCACCTGACACACCTGGTGGCCAAGGACAGGTGTGTCGCGGCCGGGCAAAGCCCGGCCGCCCTTGCGGCCCTCGCTAGCGGCTTGGTTGGTAGCTTGCGACGAACAGGTAGATCAGGACCACCGCGAACGCCCCGTACTCAAGGACCACGTTCCTCGTGAAGCTGTCCTCGACGGTGTGCCGCACGAGGCCGCGGTTGATGTACCAGGCGAACAGCAGCATGACCGCGAACGTGCCCTCATAAACGACGAGGTACAGCGACAGCGCGGTGACCGCCCACGCCAGGAACGTGACGACCTGGCCGACGAAAAGGGCGAAGATGAACGCGCGCCGCGGCGCGATCGCGCTGCCGTTGATACGGAAGCTGCGGTAGGACGCGAGGAACGTGATGGTGAAGATCCACAGCAGCTGCAGGATCGGGTTGAAGTGCAGCGTCACGACGACCAGGTACGCGCCAAAGACGACGACGACGAGCATCACCTCTTGCAGCACGAGGTGGCCGCGCTTCTCCCGGTCGCGGAGGCGCTGGTAGTCGAGGCGCGCGGCGATCACGAAGCCGGTGCCGAAGACCGCGGCGGCGGTCGCGTACTTCCACAGCTGGACGTCGGGGAACAGCGACAGCCCGGCGAGCGTGATGGCGCCCAGCGCAACCGGGATGTAGTGCTCGATGCGCGGGAACTCCTCGGTGCCGCGCAGGTAGCCGAGGAGCGCGGGCGCCGCGATCACGACCAGGCCAAGGGCAAGCGCCCATACCTGGCCCGGGCCGAGCAGCTCCGACTTGAAGCCGAGCGCGATCGCCACGAGCACGACGCTCGCGAAGATCAGGAAGCTCCGGTCGCGCTCGGACCTGGCCGCCGTATCGGCTGGGGCGACCTTCTCGACCAGGACCGGTGGCAGCTTCATCTTGGCCTCGGCATTCTAGACACGGCCGTACCTGTCTTCCAAGCGCACGACGTCATCGATCTCGGGCGTCGAGACCTCGAAGATGTCGGTGTCCTCGACGGCCGTGATGCGATGCCGCGTGCCCGGAGTGATGTGCAGGGTGTCCCCCACGCCCATCCGGTGCCGGGTCAGCGCACCGTCCGCCCCGCCCACCTCGATGTCGACGCTGCCTTTCATCACGTACTGGTACTCGTCCTTGCGATCGTGGTACTGGAGCGAGAGGGCCTCGCCCTTGTTGACGTGGAGGATCTTGCCCGCGTAGCGCTCAGTCACGGCCCACCGAAGCTCGTAGCCCCAGGGTTTGTCGACCTTCGTGCTCTCGATGCGGCCGAACTCAGCGGGCCCCGGCATGCTGCCTCGGCGGCGTGGCGGGGTTGGGCGGCGAGAGATTCGGCGAACAGGCGGCCCGGATGCTAGGCGCGGACGAGCATCGCAGCGAGCGCATCCGTCGATGCGTGAGCGAGAAGCGGAGTCCGCAACGACGCAGACGGGCTGCATGGGCGCCGAAGATCCGCCGTCTATGCCCCGACACGCTGCCGAACCCCCACGATATCCTCCAGGGCGCGCAGCCGGGCGTCGACCGCCTCCTGGTCGGCGGCCTCGGAGTAGATCCTGATCAAAGCCTCGGTTCCGCTCGCGCGCAGCAGGACCCAGCTGCCGTCGGCGAGGTAGAACTTGAAGCCGTCGTCGGAACGCACGCGCTGGACCGCGACGCCGGCGATCTCTTCGGGCTCGTTGTGCTGGAGCGTGTCGAGGATACGCTTGCGGTCCTCGTCGTAGGTCTCGCGCGGAAGGTGGATGTCGTGGCGCGCGTAGGCGTGCGGCCCGACGCGGTCCTCGAGGCCCTTGAGGATCTGCGAGATCGGCTTGCCCGACTTGACCATCATGTCCGCGAAGAGGAGCCCGACCAGGATCCCGTCTCGCTCCGGGATGTGGCCGCGGATCGCGAAGCCGCCTGACTCCTCGCCGCCCAGGACCGCGTTGGACTCCATCATCTTCGGCGCGACGTTCTTGAAGCCGACCGGCACCTCATAGACGCGCTCGCCGAATTCGGCGCCGAGCTTGTCGGCCATGGCGGTCATGTTCACCGTCTTCACCACAGGCCCACGCAGCCCGCGAGTTTCGAACAGGTAAAGCATCAGGAGCGCGAAGACCTGAAGCTGGTTGATGAACCGCCCTGTCTCGTCGATGATCCCGACGCGGTCAGCGTCGCCGTCGGTGCAGATGCACAGGTCCTGGTTGCCGACCTTCATCACCGCGATAGTGGAGTCGATGTTGGGTGGGATCGGCTCCGGGTTGATGCCTCCGAACAAAGGGTTGCGCTGGTTGTGCAGCTCGGTCACGACCGTCCGGCCGCCGCCGATCATCTCGGAGATATAGCCGTACCCCGACCCGTACATGCACTCGTGGACGATGCGGAGGCCGGCGTCCTTGATCGCGTCGAGGTCGACCAGCCTCGCGACCTGGGCGTAGTAGGGCTGCCGTGGGTCATACGAGCTGACGAGGCCGTGGGCGCCCTTGCGGTCCGGCGCCGGCACGTCTTCCAGCCCGGCGATATACCGCTCGAGCTCCGAGATGACCTCGGGCGAGGCCGCGCTGCCCGTCTCGGTCTTGTACTTGTAGCCGTTGAACATATAGGGGTTGTGGCTGGCCGTGATGGCCACGCCGCCGGTGCCCTTGCGGTCGATCACGGTCCACGAAGCGACCTGCGTCGGCGAAGGCCGGTCGAACACGAGGGTCTGGATCCCGTTGCTCGCGAAAACGTCGGCGACCGCCTGCGCGAAGTCTTCCGAGGCGAAGCGGCAGTCGTAGCCGACGATCGCCAGCGGTTCGTTGGAGCGCGACTTCATGTACTGGGCCGTGGCCTGTGCGACCCGGCGCACGTTGCCGAACGTGAAGTCGTCAGCGATGATCCCGCGCCAGCCGTCCGTGCCGAACCTGATCGGTGGAGCTGCCATTCGAACCTAAAGGTATCTGGTCTTACGGGCGCGCTTCAGGGCGTCCACGACCTTGCGGACGTCCTGGGCGCGGGAGCGCGGGACCACCAGGACGGCGTCCTCCGAGTCGACGATGATCATGTCCTCGAGGCCAATCGCGGCCACCAGCCGGCGGTCGCCGAAGATCAGGCTGCCCGTGGTGTCGACGAGGACCGCCTCGCCCTCGACCGAGTTGCGATGCGCGTCGGCGTGAACGCGGTCACCGAGCTCGGCCCAGTTGCCGATGTCCGCCCAGTTGAAAGAGGCGGGCACGAGCAGCAGACGGTCGGTCTTCTCCATGACGCTCCTGTCGATCACCTCGACCGGCAGCCTGCGATAGGAGGCGGCCGCGGCCGCGTCGTCGCCCGCGCTGCGGGCGGCCAGCACCTTCCGCAGCCCGGCCAGGTGTCGAGGTGCATGCCGCGCGAGCTCCTCCAGGAATGTGTCGAGGCGCCACGAGAACCAGGCGAGGTTCCAGTAGTAGCCGCCCTCGCGCAGGAAGCGCCGGGCCGTCGCGGCGTTCGGTTTCTCGATGAAGCGCCGCACCTTCAGCGTGCCGCGCGAGACGCGGCCTGGGGCGTGGATGTAGCCCAGGCCGGTGGACGGAAACGTGGGCTTGAGGCCAACCGTGACCAGGCTGCCGGTGGACGCCGCCGCGTCGACGGCGGTGCGCACCGCCTTCGCCACCTGGAGGCTGCCGTGCACGACGTGATCGGCCGGGAGGGCGATCATGACCGCGTCGGGCATGCGCTCGCGCAGCGTCAGCGTGGCCAGGCCGTACGCGTTGGTCGTCCCCCGCGCGGCCGGTTCGAGGATCAGGTGCGAGTCGTCGACCTCAGGCAGGACGCTCAGGATCAGCTCGCGCTGCCGGACCTCGGTGAGGACGAAGACCTCGTCCGCCACCTTCTTCGCGCGGTCGTAGGTCGCACGCAGAAGCGGCCGGCCGCGATCGCCTAGCGGCAGCACATGCTTCGGCCGTGTGGTCCGCGAGCGCGGCCACAGGCGCGTGCCGGCGCCTCCGGCGGGAATCACGGCGACAGTCTTCACCGCAACTCTTCGGCCAGCTCTTTCGCGCGGGCTGTGGACTCCCACGGCGCATCGATGTCCGTCCGCCCGAAGTGACCATAGACCGCGGTCTGGCGGAAGAGCGGGCGGCGCAGGTTGAGCTCCTTGATGATGCCGAGCGGGCTCAGGTCGAAGAGCTTGCTCACCGTGGCGGCGATCGCGGCGTCGGGAACCTTGCCCGTGCCGAAGGTATCGACCCGGACGGCGACCGGCTTCACCACCCCGATCGCATACGAGACCTGGAGCTCGCACCTGCTGGCGAGGCCGGAGGCGACGATGTTCTTCGCCACGTACCTCGCGCCGTAAGCGCCGGCGCGGTCGACCTTCGTCGGGTCCTTGCCTGAGAAGCAACCACCCCCGTGTCGCGCGTAGCCACCGTATGTGTCGACCATCACCTTGCGTCCGGTCAGCCCGGCGTCGGCGACCGGCCCGCCGACAACGAACCGGCCGGTCGGGTTGATGAACGTCCGCACCGAGCCGTTGCGCATCTCAGCCGGGACCACGGCGTCGATCACGTGCTCGGTCACGTCCGAGCGGAGCTGCTCGATGTCCACCTCGTCGTGGTGCTGGGTCGAGACGACGACGTTGTCGATCCCGTCGGGTTTGCCGTCGTCGGCGTAGCGGATCGTCACCTGGACCTTGCCGTCGGGACGGAGGTAGCTGAGCGTCTTGTTGCGGCGGACCTCCGCCAGCTTGCGCGCCAGCCGGTGAGCGAGCGTGATCGGCAGCGGCATGAGCTCGGGCGTCTCGTCGCACGCGAAGCCGAACATCATCCCGGAGTCGCCGGCACCCCCGACGTCGACCCCCTGGGCGATGTCGGGCGACTGCTCGTCGATGCTGCTCATGACACCGCATGTCTCGGCGTCGAAGCCGTACTTGGCGCGCGTGTAGCCGACCTCGCGCACGGTCTGCCGGATGATCCGCGGGATGTCGACGTAGCAGTCGGTCGTGATCTCCCCCACGACGATCACCAGGCCGGTGGTGACGATCGCCTCGCACGCCACTCGGGCGAGCGGGTCCTTGGCCAGGATCGCGTCGAGGATGGCGTCGGAGACCTGGTCGGCGAGCTTGTCCGGATGGCCTTCGGTGACAGACTCGGACGTGAACACAGACGGCACAGCGGGTCCTCCTTTGAATCTCCCACGCCGGCAAGGGCTCGCAGCCGTCTACGCTCGCCCCCAGGCGCCAGGGTCATACCTCTTGGGACGGGGCAGATCCTAACTCAGGGGCAGGTAGTGGATCCCAGAGTGCCGGAAGAGTCTCGAGCCGCGCGCGTGCAGCAGCGCCGCCATCGCCTTGCGCGACGACTCCATCACGCGCTCGATGTGCTCGCGCTTCATCTCCCAGGTCGCGGTCGGCGCCGTGATGGGACAGATGACGACGATCCGGCAGCGCTCCTGCAGGCGCTCGTAGTCGCTGAGCATCTGATGGTGCAGCGCCAGCTGGAGCGTCCGCGCGATCAGCTCGCCGAAGCCCGCCGGCGCCTCCTCGCGCTCGCCTCCCGCCATCAGGCTGATGGCGAGGATCTCCCTGGCGCCGGCGTCGATGGCGGTGTTCAGCGGGGTGTTCTCGACCACGCCGCCATCGAGGTGCTCGCGGTCGTTGATGCGTACCATCGGAAAGACACCCGGGATGGCGGTCGAGGCGAGAAGCGCCGGCGTCAGCGCGCCCGACCTGAACACCGCCGGCTTGCCCGCGTTCAGGTCGGTGGCGACGACGGTGAGAGGCACCCGGAGCTGCTCGAACGTCGTCACGCCGGTCAGGGCCTGCGCCCGGTCGATCAGGCGGCGCACGTTCGCCTGCGGGAACGCGCTCAGCTGGTCGCGACGGATGCCCGAGACGACCAGGCCGAGCGGGTGCGCCTGGAAGACGCTGAGCGCGGGCCGCGACATCCAGACCTCGCGCAGCATCATCGTCCCCGCCAGCGAGGGGTAGGCGGCGATGCACGCGCCGTTCAGGGCGCCGACGCTGGTCCCGACGATCGCCGCCGGGGCCTCCAGGTTCGCCTCGAAGAGCGCCTGCAGGACTCCGACCTGCGCGGCTCCTCTCGCTCCCCCGCCGCCCAGCACCCAGGTGCGCCGAGCGGGACCGAACATCTGTGACCCCTAGGTTAGGTGCCTTCCTCCCAGGAAGATAGGTATCTGCGCTGTTCGTCGGTCAGGGTGTCGATCTGGATGCCCATGGCCCGCAGCTTCAACCGAGCCACCTCGGAGTCGATCGCGGCCGGCACGTCGTATACCTTCGGCTCGAGCTCTTTGGCGTGGGCGGCGATGTACTCGGCGCACAGGGCCTGGTTGGCGAAGCTCATGTCCATGACCGCGGCGGGGTGCCCCTCGGCGCTGGCGAGGTTGATCAAGCGTCCCTCGCCCAGCAGGTAGAGCCTTCGCCCGTCGCCGAGCTTGTACTCCTGCACCGACGGCCTGACCTGGCGCACGCCCGTCGCGATGCTGTCGAGCGCCTTGAGGTTGATCTCGGAGTTGAAGTGGCCTGAGTTGGCCAGGATGGCGCCGTCCTTCATGGCCTCGAAGTGCTTGCGGTCGAGCACGTTGACGTCGCCGGTGACGGTGACGAAGATGTCGCCCTCGCGCGCCGCCTCGGCCATCGTGAGCACGCGGAACCCGTCCATCGCCGCCTCGAGCGCCTTGACCGAGTCGACCTCAGTCACCACGACGTCGGCGCCGTGGCCTTTCGCGCGCGACGCGAGGCCGCGGCCGACCCATCCGTAGCCCGCGATGACGAAGGTCTTGCCCGCGATCAGGACGTTGGTGGCGCGGATGATGCCGTCGATCGTCGACTGCCCGGTGCCGTACCGGTTGTCGAACATGTGCTTCGTGTCGGCCTCGTTGACGGCGACGATCGGATAGGTGAGCACCCCATGCTCCGCCATCGCGCGCAGACGGATCACCCCGGTCGTCGTCTCCTCGGTGCCCCCGATCACATCGGGGAGCTGGTCGCGGCGCGACTTGTGGAGGACGGAGACGAGGTCGGCGCCGTCGTCCATCGTCACCTGCGGCTTGTGGTCGAGGGCGGCCTCGATGTGCTCGTAGTAGGTGTCGTTGTCCTCGCCTTTGACGGCGTAGGTCTTGATCCCGTGATTTGACGCCAGCGCGGCGGCGACGGCGTCGTTGGTCGACAGCGGGTTCGAGGCGCACAGGGCGAGGTCCGCGCCCGCGGCCTTGAGCGTGAGCATCAGGTTTGCGGTCTCGCTGGTGACGTGGAGGCACGCGGCGAGCCGCAGGCCCTTCAGCGGCTGCTCCTTCGCGAAGCGCTCGCGGATCAGGCCGAGGACGGGCATCTCACGCGCGGCCCACTCGATGAGGTCCTGGCCGGACCCTGCCAGGTTGGAATCTTTGACGTCGCTGCCTTTGGTGCTGACTTTCAAACCTTTCTCCTAGTAGACGATCTCACTGACCAGCTTCACATCGCTGAGGCGCTGCCGGCCCTCGAGGTAGCCGAGCTCGATCAGGACCTGGACGCCGACCACGGCCGCGCCGAGCTTGCGCATCAGGCGAACCGCGGCGGATGCGGTGCCACCGGTGGCAAGCACATCATCCACGATCAGCACGCTCTGGCCCGGCTGGACCGCGTCGGAGTGCACCTCGAGCGCGTCCGTCCCGTACTCGAGGTCGTACGACTCCCTGACCGTCGTCCATGGCAGCTTGCCGGTCTTGCGGATGGGCACGAAGCCGGCGCCGAGCCTGACCGCCATCGCGGCCCCGGGGATGAAGCCCCGCGCTTCGATGGCGGCCACGAGGTCGGGCGGGTTGGCCGTCCAGGCCCGCGACATCAGGTCGACGACCTCGGCGAAGACCTTCTTGTCGCCGAGCAGCGGCGTGATGTCCCGGAAGACGATCCCCTTCTGCGGGAAGTCGGGAACGTCGCGGACGTATTTCTTCAAGTCCTCGGGAGTCGTCATAGCACTGACCGAAAGTATTCAAGAGTTCGGCCCAACCCGTCTTCGAGGCCGATCTCTGGCTGCCAGCCGAGGACGTTGTGGGCGCGGCCGATGTCGGGCCGCCGCTGCCTGGGATCGTCGACCGGCAGCTCGCGGTGCTCGATGGGGCTCTTCGATCCGGCAAGCCGGACGATGGTCTGCGCCAGCTCGAGCACGGTCACCTCCTCCGGGTTGCCGAGGTTCACCGGCAGCTCGTCGCCTCTCTCCAGGTCGGCGATCACGCCGCGCACGAGGTCCGACACGTAGCAGAGGCTTCGGGTCTGCGAGCCGTCGCCGTAGACGGTCAGCGGCTCGCCGCGGATGGCCTGGGCCATGAAGTTGGGTACGGCGCGACCGTCCGACACCTGCATCCGAGGGCCGTGGGTGTTGAAGATGCGCACGATCCGCGTGTCCACCTGGTGCGCGCGGTGGTACGCCATCGCGAATGCCTCCGCGCAGCGCTTGGCCTCGTCGTAGCAGCCGCGAGGGCCGATGGGATTGACGTTGCCCCAGTACGTCTCCGGCTGCGGGTGGACGAGCGGGTCGCCATAGACCTCGGACGTCGACGCCAGGAGAAACGTCGCCTCCTTCGCGCGGGCGAGGCCGAGCATGTTCATCGTGCCCATCGTGCCGACTTTCAACGTGTGAATCGGATTGGCGTCGTACTGCGGCGGCGACGCGGGCGAGGCGAAGTGCAGCACGTAGCGGACATCGCCACCGATGAAGATCCCGTGATTGATGTCCATCTGGCGGAACTCGAAGTCGGGGTTGCCGTCGAGGGCGCGCAGGTTGGTGGCCGAGCCCGTGATGAAGTTGTCGAGCGCGAGCACGCGCATGCCGCGCGCGAGAAGGGCCTCGCAGAGGTGCGAACCGATGAACCCGGCGCCGCCCGAGACTACCGCCCTGGGCTTACTCCCGGCCAATGCCGCGGTACGTGAAGCCCAGGTTGCGCATCGCGACCGGGTCGTAGATGTTCCTGCCGTCGACGACCACGGGCCGGCGCATCAGCTGCTTCACACGCGCCATGTCCAGCTGGCGGAACTCGTTCCACTCCGTGATCAGGACGATCGCGTCGGCGCCGGAGGCGACCTGGTACGCGTCCTTCAGAAACTCGACCTCGGGGAGGATCGCGCGCGCGCGCTCGATCGCCGCTGGGTCGTAGCCGCGGACGTCGGCTCCGGCCGCCAGCAGGACCCGTGCGATGTCGATGCTCGGCGCGTCCCGCATGTCGTCGGTGTTGGGCTTGAACGCGAGGCCGAGCAGCCCGATGACACGACCTGGGAGCTCGTCGAGCGTTTCTTTGAGCTTGTCGATCACGAGCATCCGCTGGTCACGGTTGATGTCCCTGACGGCGTGCAGGAGCTCAGGGTGATAGTCGAAGCCTTCGGCGACCGCGGTCAGGGCGGAAACATCCTTGCCGAAGCAAGAGCCGCCCCACCCGATCCCCGCGTCGAGAAAGTGCGGGCCGATGCGCTTGTCGAGGCCCATGCCCTCGGCCACGAGCTTGGCGTCAGCGCCGACGCGCTCGCTGATCCGCGCGATCTCGTTTATGAATGAGATGCGCGTGGCCAGGAACGCGTTCGACGCGTACTTCACCATCTCGGACGTGTAGATGTTCGGCGTAATCAGAACAGGCGCCTGCAGCGGCTCGTAGAGCTTGGCCACTTTCTCCGCCGCCTCGCGGTCGTGGCTGCCCACGACGACGCGGTCCGGGTGCATGAAGTCCTGGATGGCCGATCCCTCGCGGAGGAACTCCGGGTTCGAGACGACCGGCGCGGCGTGCCTGGTCTGCCGCCGCTCGATCACCTTGGACACCATGTCTCCGGTCAGCGGCGGCACGGTGGACTTGTTGACGACGACGAGCGGCCCGTCCATCGCGTCCGCGATCGAGGACGCGGCGGCCTCCACGTAGGAGAGGTCGGCCTCCCCGCCCTCGCCTTCCGGCGTGCTGACGGCGATGATCGCGTACTCGGCCCCGGGCACCGCGTCCAGGTAGGAGGTCGTGAACCGCAGGCGACCAGCGGTGATGTTCCGCTCGACGAGCTCCTGCATCCCCGGTTCGAAGATCGGCACCTGCTTGCGCTTGAGGAGGGCGATCTTCTCGTGGTCGATGTCGACCACCGTCACCTGGTTGCCCAGGTCGGCCAGACACGCCGCTGTGGTCAATCCCACATAACCCGCGCCGATCACCGCGACCCTGCTCATGGCTGGCGAATCATCTCAAAAGGGATTCGTAAGCCGAGATGGTGTTCTTCGCGGCACGGTCCCAGGTGAACTTGCGCGCCCGCTGCAGCCCGGCCCGGCTCCAGCGCTCGCGGTCCGGGATGACCTCGGCCGCTGCCCTGCCTAGGGCGGCGCCGTCACCGTCCTCGACCAGCACACCAGCGGCGTCGACCACCTCGGGGATGCTGGAGTTGCGAAACGCGACCACCGGGCAGCCGCACGCCATCGCCTCCAGGCACGGCAGGCCGAAGCCCTCGTAGCGGCTCGAGAAGACGAGGCACGATGCCGCCGCGTAGAGGTCGGCGAGCGAGGCGTCGTCAACATGGCCGAGCTGCATCGCGCCGGCCATCGCAGGCGGCGCCTGCCGGCCGGGCTCGCCCGCGATCACGAGCTTGAGCTCTGGATGCGAGGCGCGCGCCACCTGGTAGGCCTCGAGCAGCGCCCGGGGGTCCTTGCGCGCGTCCAGCGCGCCGACGAATAAGAGGTATGGCGGCGCCAGGTCCCACCGCTGCTCGACTCGATCGGCGGCGCCCTCCCGCGGCCCAAAGACGGGGTCCGCCGCCTCAGGGATGACCCGCACCCGCTCGCGCGAGGCGACGCGGAGCCGCGCCGCGTCGCCGGCCGTCGCATGGGAGACGGCGATCACCAGGTCGGCGCGGCGAAGCAACCGGAAAGCGGCAAGGTAGCGCAGCCGCTCGCCGCGCATCCGCGGGCCGCCCCACGCCCACGGGATCAGGTCGTGGAGCGTGACCACCAGGGCGCACGGGCACCGCCCCGGCAGGTGGAAGTCGATCGCGTGGTAGACGTCCGGCCCGATGCGCTTGATGTCCGCGGTGAGCGCGACGGCGTCCTCGTACGCGGCGAGCTGGCCGTGGCTGCGGCGACGGCAGCCGGCGAGCCGGTAGCGGCCCTCGGGCAGGGCCGGCTCGTCGAACGCGACGTCCAGCAGCAGCGTCAGGTTGCGGTCGTAGCCCGCCCGGATCAGTCCGCCGAGCAACCCCCGTGCGTAGGCGCCCACGCCTCGGGCGCCGCTCGGGCCCTGCAGCGGCCTCATGTCCAGCAGCACCGTCGGGCGACCCGCGCCCTTCCGGGGTTGGTTCATGAGTGCGGAGAATCATAATTTGGCCGCCATGACAGACCTGGACCTCGTGATCGTCGGCGGCTGCGGCCACGTCGGCCTGCCGCTCGCCCTCTCGCTGGCCGAGTGCGGCTACACCGTCGGCATCAACGACATCGACCAGGAGAAGATCGACCAGGTCAAGGCCGGGCGGGTGCCGTTTCGCGAGACCGGCGCCGAGGAGCTGCTGGCGAAGCTGCTGCCGACAGGGCGTCTGGAGCTGTCCCCCGACGCCGCGATGCTGCGCCGGACCAGGACGGTGATCCTCGTCATCGGCACCCCGATCGACGAGTTCATGAACCCGTCGGTGCGGATCTTCGAGCGCGTGCTCGACGAGCTCACCCCGCACCTGCAGAACGGGACCCTCGTCGTCCTTCGCTCGACGGTCTACCCCGGCACGACCGAGACCGTGGAGCGCCGGCTGCGCGCTGTGGGCATCGAGGCGGAGGTCGCGTTCTGTCCGGAACGCATCGCCGAGGGCCACGCCCTGGAGGAGCTGCGCACGCTGCCCCAGCTGGTCGGCGTCAACTCCGACGCCGCGTTCGACAAGGCCAGGCAGCTGTTCGAGCGCCTGGGGGTGTCCGTGGTGCGCACGACGCCTCTCGAGTCGGAGCTCGCCAAGCTCCTGACGAACACGTGGCGCTACATGAAATTCGCCATCGCCAACCAGTTCTTCCAGATCGTCAACCGCTCAGGCCTCGACTACAACCGCGTCCTCGACGCCATCCGTCACGACTACCCGCGCGCCCAGGACCTCCCGGGGCCTGGCTTCGCCGCGGGCCCCTGCCTGCTGAAGGACACCATGCAGCTCTCCGCCTTCACCGCCGACCACTTCCCGATGGGCCAGGCCGCGATGCAGGTCAACGAGGGGCTGCCCAGCTACATCGTCGACACGCTGAACTCGCGCCGCCCGCTGCTCGGCCGCACCGTGGGCATACTGGGCATGGCCTTCAAGGGCGAGTCGGACGACCCGCGCGCGTCGCTCAGCTACAAGCTGCGCAAGCTCGCCCAGTTCAAGGGCGCGAAGGTGCTCTGCACGGACCCGTACGTGCCCGACCCGTCCTTCGACTCGCTCGACCGGGTGCTCAAAGAGTCGGAGGTCATCGTGGTCGGCGCGCCGCACCGCGCGTACCGCGGCCTCGAGCTCGACGGCCGGGAGGTCGTCGACATCTGGGGCATCACGGGCCCCATCCGTCTCTGAAGAATCGTCGCCGGGCGCCAAAACCACGGATAGTCCGGACTATCCGTGGGTTTGCGCGGTTGAAAACATCGGTTAGTCCGGACTATCCGGGATGAAGGTCCTCGTCACGGGGTCGGCCGGATTCATCTGCGGCTACCTGGTCGCGGAGCTTCTCGACGCCGGCCACGAGGTCGTCGGCGTCGACAACTTCAGCAAGTACGGCCCCGTCCGACGCACCTTCGACGACGACCCGCGTTACCGGCTCGTCGAGGGCGACGCCAAGGACGCGGCCCTCCTCACCGAGCTGGCCGCGGACTGCGACCAGGTCGTCGCCGGCGCGGCGATGATCGGCGGCATCTCCTACTTCCACGAGTTCGCCTACGACCTGATCGCGGAGAACGAGCGCATCACCTCCGCCACCTTCGACGCGGCGCTGAGCGCCTTCCGCGACGGAAGGCTGCAGAGGATCACGGTGCTGTCCAGCAGCATGGTCTACGAGTCGGCCTCTGTCTTCCCCACGCCGGAAGGCGCGCAGCTCACGAGCCCTCCGCCTCGCTCGACCTACGGTTTCCAGAAGCTCGCCACCGAGTACTTCGCCCGCGGCGGGCTCGAGCAGTACGGCCTCCCGTACACGATCTTGCGGCCCTTCAACTGCGTCGGCATCGGCGAGCGCCGCGCGCTGCGCGACCACGACGTGCGCAGCGGCAACGTCAAGCTCGCGATGAGCCACGTCGTGCCCGACCTGGTCCAGAAAGTCCTGAAAGGCCAGGACCCGCTGCACATCCTGGGCGACGGGGCGCAGGTGCGGCATTACACGTACGGCGGCGACCTGGCCCGAGGCGTCCGGGTCGCGATGGAATCGGAGCAAGCCGTCAACGAAGACTTCAACCTGTCGACCGCGCGCTCGACCACGGTCCGCGAGCTGGCGGAGATCGTCTGGCGGAAGGTCTACGGACCCGACAAGCCTCTCCAGCTCGTCTCCGACGCGCCCTACGAGCACGACGTGCAGATGCGCGTCCCCGACGTCCGCAAGGCGCGCGAGGTGCTCGGCTTCGAGGCCACCACACCGCTGGAGGACGTGCTCGACGAGGTCATCCCTTGGATTCGCGAAGAAATATCGGCCGGCCGGATCTGAGCACCCCGGAGACCCCGGCGCTCAGCGTCGTCATCCCTGTCTACAACGAGGGCGAGAACGTCGTGCCGACCCTGCGCGGCGTCGTCGGCCAGACGACGACCAGGCCGCTGGAGGTGCTGGTCGTGCACGACTTCGACGAAGACACGACGGTGCCGGTCGTCAGGCGGCTGCAGGCGGAGCTGCCCGAGGTGCGCCTGCACAAGAACACCCTCGGTCGCGGCGCCCTGAACGCCATGAAGTCCGGCCTGCGCGCGGCGCGCGCCCCGTACGTGCTGATCACCATGGGCGACGGCTCCGACGAACCTGCGGACATCGACCCCATGTACCGGCTGGCCCGTGACGGCGCCGACGTCGTCGCCGGCTCGCGCTACATGCGCGGCGGCCGCCAGTTCGGCGGGCCGCTGCTCAAGCGAACCATGTCGCGGGCGGCCGGCCTCTCCCTGCACTGGCTGGGCGGCCTGCCCATCCACGACGCGACCAGCAACTTCCGGCTCTACTCCAAGCGCCTGCTCAACCAGGTGACGATCGAGTCCCGGGGCGGCTTCGAGCTGGGCCTGGAGCTGACGGTCAAGGCCTACCGCCTGGGGCTCCAGGTGGCCGAGGTGCCGACGACCTGGCGCGACCGAACCGCCGGCCAGAGCCGTTTTCGTCTATTGCAATGGCTTCCGCGGTACCTCCACTGGTATTGGCGTGGAATGGGTGGAAGATTCGGTTCCAGCCGATAGGATTTCGCGCGTGAACCGGCTCGTTTGCGCAATCTCGGTGGTGGCGATGGCCCTCTTGCCGCTGACGGCAGGCGCGGCGCCCTCGCCCAGCCCGTCGCCCAGCCTGGACCAGCTCCTGCTGGCGCCGCCGGCCGGTTACGCGCCGCTGGTCAACAACGCCTATCCACTCCGCGGCAAGTTCACGGCGACCCAGTACGCGAGCCACTACGGCGAGCAGGCGGTCCAGGTGGAGCACGCGTTGACGGTCGACGGCTTCGTCGACGCTTTCGGGAAGACCTGGTGGCAAAAGTCGACCAAGCGGGTCCTGGTCGAGTCCGTCATCGCCTTTTCGGGAGGCGCCGGAGCAAGGTCGTGGCTGGCGTCCCAGCAGGCGATCGACCAGGCCAAGAAGTCCTACAAGCGGGCCAACCCGCTGCCCGGGATCGACCCCTACTACGGCGGCCACTACATCGCGAGCACGATGCTCTCCGACGTCTTCGTCTTCGTCAAAGGCAACGACATGTTCACGGTCGGCTTCTACTCGCCGAAGAACGACGTGCTCGCCCTCGCCAACACGCAGACCAAAGCCCAGTACGACGCCGCGCCGTCCTCGACCATCCCGACCGACCAGTGGCCCGAAAACGCGCCGAAGCCTGGCGGCCTGGTGCCCACCCCATCCGTGTCCCTGCCCAACCTGTCCGGCGTCTTGCCCTACGTGCTCGCGGTCGTCCTCGTCCTTGGAGTGCTGGCCCTGGGCGCCGGCCTGTTTCTGCGCCGGGGAAAGTGGAAGGGGGCGCCGAAGTCGATGGCGGCCCAGCTTTCGCCGGACGGCACCCACTGGTGGGACGGCCGGGCCTGGCACGACAGCGCGCGCGAGGTCCCGCCCTTTGCCCAGCGCAGCGGGGACGGCGGTTACTGGTGGGACGGCCACGCTTGGCGGCCGGTACCGGCCGCGCCACAGGCGGCGACGATCCAGTAGTTAGCCCGGCGGGAAATCCGCAACCCGCAGCTAAGATTCGCGCGTGAACCGATTCCTCCGCTCCCTGACGCTTTTCCTGCTCGCCGTCGCGCCGGTCACGGTCGCCGCGGCCCCGAGCCCATCGCCCACCCTGGACACGGTCCTCGCCGCGCCGCCGAGCGGTTACACAGAGCTCACGTCATCGCCATTTCACGGTGAGTTCACGGCCCACGATTACGCGCAGGCCAGCGACACCACAAAGGCCACCGAGATCGAGAGCACCCTCAATCACGACGGCTTCGTCGATGGTTTCGGCAAGACGTGGATCCACCAGGCCTCGCAGCACGCGCTGGTCGAGGTGGTGATCGCGTTCAAGGGTGCCAAGGGCGCCAAGAGCTGGCTCATCTCGGCGGAGGCCGGTGACAAGGCCGACCCGACCTACGACCACGCGGTCTCGATCGACGGCATCTCGCCGTACTACGGAGGCCACTTCAAGTACTCGTCGAGCAACACGGTCGGCGACGTCTTCTCCTTCGTGAAGGGGAACGACGTCTTCATCGTCGGCTTCGTCTCGACCAGGGACGACGTCCTCAGCCTCGCGACCACGCAGACCAGGACCCAGTACGACTCCGCCCCCAAGGAGACGATCCCCTCCTCGCAGTGGCCGGAGAACACGGTCCCGGGCGGTGGCGCGTTCCCCGTGCTGGCTGTCGGCATCGTCGGCGTCCTGATCGTGCTCGCGGTCGTAGCGGTGGTGGCACTGGCGATGCGCCGGCGTGGCGGGATGACGCCCGCCATGGCTGGTGCGGCGGGTGCGATGGGTGCCCCGGCGGCCGGAGGCGCTGTCCAGATGTCGACGGATGGCAACTACTGGTGGGACGGCCAGGCCTGGCGCGACGCCGCGCACGAGGTTCCGCCGTCGGCGCAGCGATCGAGCGATGGCGCGCTCTGGTGGGATGGGCAGAGGTGGCGACCGACGCCGGGCGCCGCGCAACCGCCCCCGTCGGCACCCCCGTCTGCCTGAGGTCGTCCGCCGCCGGCTAGCTGACCAGCGGGCGGTAGTTGCGCCGGTAGTACTCCCAGTACTCGCCTGACTTCAGCGGGCGCCACCATTCCGGGTGCTCCTGGTACCAGCGGACGGTTCGCTCCAGGCCTTCGGCGAATGTGACCTGCGGCTCCCAGCCGAGGGAGGTGATCTTGCCGACGTCCATCGCGTAGCGGTAGTCGTGCCCGGGCCGGTCGGCGACGAACTCGATCAGGTGGCGAGGCTTGCCCATGATGTCGAGCACCGCCTCGGCCACCTCCAGGCCGCTCGTCTCGGCGCCGGTGCCGACGTTGTAGACGCCACCCAGAGGCGCCTCGTGCAGCACCAGGTCGATGGCGCGGCAGTGATCGTCGACGTAGATGAAGTCGCGCACGGCGGACCCGTCGTTGTAAAGGGGCAGGCGCATGCCGTCGATAGCGTTGGTCACGAGGACGGGGATCAGCTTCTCGGGGTACTGGTACGGGCCGTAGTTGTTCGAGCCGCGGGTGACGAGCAGCGGCAGCTCGAAGCTCTGCGCGTACGCGTGGGCGATGTGCTCGCCGGCCGCCTTGCTCGCGGAGTACGGGCTGCGTGGCCGAAACGCATCGCTCTCCGTGGAGCGTCCTTCGTGGACGTGCCCGTACACCTCGTCCGTGCTGACGAGCAGGAAGGCCTTGTGGCGGTTGCTGCGCGCCGCCTCGCACAGCACGGCGGTGCCGCGCACGTCGGTCTCGATGAAGGCGAACGGGTCCATGAGCGACCGGTCGACGTGCGTCTCGGCCGCGAAGTTGACGATTGCGTCGGCCTCCGCGGCCAGCGACTCGACGAGCCCGGCGTCGCAGATGTCGCCGTGCACGAATCGATAGCCGGGCTGGCCATCGAACTCGACCAGGTTGGCGAGGTTGCCCGCGTACGTGAGCTTGTCGAGCACGGTGATCTCGACGTCGGGCCTCGTCCGGCGCACGTGGCGGACGAAGTTGGAGCCGATGAAGCCCGCGGCCCCGGCGACCAGGAGCCGCTGGAACGAGCGGCTCACTTGATGGCCGGACCGGCCGTCCAGTCGTAGCCGAGCGTCGGGTCGTCGTGCGGGATTCGCCCTTCGTCGTCCGGCGCATAGACGTTGGAGGTGAGGTAGAGCAGGTGGGTCAGCTCGAGGGCGCGGCAGCCGTGCGCGACGCCGGGCGGGATCTTCAGGCAGGACGGCGACGTGTCGCCCATCACCAGCTCCATCAGCTGGCCTTTGGTCGGCGAATCGTCGCGCGTGTCGTAGAGAGCGACCTTCAGCGCGCCGATCACGTACCACCAGTCGGTCTGCCGGCGGTGGATGTGCCAGGCCTTGGTGACGCCCGGGTACATGAGCGAGTGGCTCCACTGGCCGAAGTGGTCGAAGAAGCCGTCCGTCTCCCGGATCACCTCGCGGAAGAACCCACGCTCGTCGTCGTGCGTGACGAGCTCCTTGACGACCACGCCTTCGATGCTCATCTGGCTTTGTTGGCGCCCCGGCTGCGCACAAAGTCGCCGACCTCGTAGTAGGCCTTGATCGACTCGCCGGCGTCGCCCCAGAACCCATCCAGCACGTCGTACTCCATCAGCCCGCGCTCGACGTACCAGTTGTTGACGTCGGTGATCTCGAGCTCGCCTCGGTTGGAGGGCTTCAGCTCCGGCAGCACCCGCCAGACCGACGCGTCATAGAAGTAGATGCCGGTGACGGCAAATTCGCTCGGCGGCTTCTCCGGCTTCTCGATGATCTTGCCGAGGCGCTGGTCGCCGTCGAACTTCGCGACCCCGAGGTGCCGGAGGTGCTCGTGGTCCGTCTCTTTGGTGAGCACGACTCGCGCGCCGAGCTTCTGCTTGCGAAACGCCTCTACGCAGGGCCGGACCGAGCGCTCGAAGATGTTGTCGGCCAGCAGGACCACGCACCGGTCGTCGGAGACGAACTTCTCGGCGAGCGCGAGCGCCTCCGCGATGCCGCCGGCCTTCTCCTGGTACGCGTAAAAGAGGCGCTCGATGCCGAACTCGTTGCCGTTGCCGAGCAGGCGCAGGAACTCGCCGGCGTGGGTGCCACCCGTGACGAGCATGATCTCCCCCACCCCAGACCCGACCAGGGCCTCGATCGCGTAGCTGATCATCGGCTTGTCGTAGAGGGGCAGCAGGTGCTTGTTCGTGATCCGCGTCAGCGGATGCAGCCGGCTGCCTGTGCCGCCGGCCAGAATCACACCCTTCATCGCCCCGGATTATCGTTCAGTGATGGCCGCCAATCCCCCAGGCCAGGGCTCGCCGCAGCAGCCGCCGACTACTCTCTCCCCCGACGGGTTCTGGTGGTGGGACGGGGCCCAGTGGCGCTCGACCCTGTCGGCGGACGGAAGGTGGCGCTGGGACGGCCGCACCTGGGTGCCGGCCGCGCCCGCGAGAGCGCCGGCCCGGGCCGGTGGCGGAGCCGTCACCGCCGTGATCATCACCGTGGTGGCTTTCGGCGCCGTGATCGTGCTGGTATCGATCCTCACCATCGTCGTCCTCCTGACGATGGGCAACCAGCTCGCCAACGTCTTCTCCAACGTCGTCGCCGCCCTGGGCTCAACCCCGAGTCCCTGAAGTCACCGTGAACCACAACTCCTTGTGGCAGACTGGCGCCTGCACACCGAAATGGCACGCCCGGACAACTGGCCACGAACGATCCTGCATGTCGACCTGGACGCCTTCTACACGTCCGTCCACCAGCGCGACGACGCGAAGCTGCGCGGGATTCCGGTCGCGGTGGCGGGCCGCTCACGCCGCGCGGTCGTCATGGGCGCGTCCTATGAGGCGCGGGGCTACGGCGTGCGGTCCGCGATGCCGCTCCACGAGGCACTGCAGCTCTGTCCGCAGCTGACGGTCGTCGCCCCTGACGGCGCGCGCTACCGCGAGGCGAGCCGCCTCGTGCACCAGATCTTCCGCCGCTTCACGTCCCCCGAGCTCGTCGAGGGCATCGCGCTCGACGAGGCCTACCTCGACGTCACCGCGCGGACCCGGCACGGCACGTCCACCGCGGACGACGTCGCCCGCAGGATCAAGTTCCAGGTCCACACCGAGGTCGGCCTGACAGCCTCGGTCGGCGCCGCGACCTCGAAGCTGGTGGCCAAGGTCGCGAGCGGGACGCGCAAACCGGACGGACTCGTGCTCGTCCTGCCCGGCACGGAGTCCGACTTCCTGGCGCCGCTGCCGGTCGGCGTGATCCCAGGGCTCGGCCCCAAGACCGAGGAGCGGCTGCATGCGATGGGCCTCCGCACAGTCGGCGCTCTCGCCGCGTACGAGACTCAGCGCCTCGTCCAGGCGCTGGGCACGAACGGCGCGGTCCTCCAGCGCCTGGCGCAGGGCCGGGACCGGGCGCCCGTCGACGGCAGCCGGCCGGCAAAGACCATCTCTGCCGAGACGACCTTCGAGGACGACGTCAGCGACCGCGGCCAGCTCGAGCAAGCGCTGCGCGACCTGACGGACCGGGTCACGGAACGGCTGAAGAGCGACGGCGTGCGCGCGCGGACCGTCTACGTGAAGCTGAAGCTGCCGGACTTCAGGCTGGTGAGCCGCCAGGTGAGCCGGACGAGTCCGACCGACGACGTCGAGACGATCTTCCGCGCCGCCCGCTCCGCCCTCGAGAAGTCGCACGTGGAGTCGCGCCCGGTGCGGCTGCTCGGCGTGGGGCTGTCGGGCCTCGAGCACCCGGACTCTGACCAGCAGCAGCAGCTCGCCCTGTTCGACTAGGCGGGGTCCGGTCGATCAGGGGCCGCGGAAGCGCGGCCAGCACGTCGCCGACGGTCTGCCAACCCAGCGTCTGTCGAGCGCGAGCGATCAGCGCGCGGAACACCATGGCTGTGGCCCGTGCGTCGTCGAGCGCCGCGTGCGCCGGCGTGACGTCGAGCTGCAGCTCCTCGACGAGCATGGCCAGCCCCGGCGTCTGGCCCTTGGGCAGCTCGAGGACGAGCCTGGCGAGAGCCGTGGTGTCGATGATCGGATGCTCGAGCGGGCTCTCCAGTCCGCGGCCGACAAGCCAGGTGTCGAACGCGTCGTGGCTGTGCTCGACGAGCACGGCGCCCTGGGCAAACCGCAGGAAAGCTCGCCTGGCGTCCTTGAACTCGGGCGCGCCGATCAGCATCGAGCGGTCGATGTGATGCCGCTTGCGGGCGTAGGGATTGATGGGCGCGCGACAGTCGACCAGGGTGTCGAAGAAGGACAGGGTGGACTGCAGCGTGAAACGCTCGGCCCCGATCTCTAGCACCAGGAAGGGCGCGTTGCCTGTGGTCTCCACGTCGAGGGCGACGAACTGGGCCTGGTCCAGCGGGGTCTCGCGGCCGACCTCGGGCGCGTCGACCGCGATCTCCTCCCAGGCGACGAGGTTGGAGGCGCCGCGCGGCTTGAGGTAGAGCGGACGCGAGCTCATCTCGCCGTCGCCAGCGCGCGCTTGGCCCACGCGATCTCGTCCGCGTTGAGTGCCCGCAGGAGAAGCACAGCGACCGCGTAGACGACCGCGCCGGCCGCGATCGGGATCGCCACCTGCCAGCCGCTCACCGTCGAGAGCGGGTAGATGGCGACGCCCATGACGAGGCCGGCCAGGACCACGCGCCAGCTCAACCCAACGACCGGCAGCCGGCCGACGTGGCGGGCCGTCAGCGTCCACCCGACGATGCCGAGCACGATCTCGGTCCCCACGGTCGCCCAGCTGGCGCCGATGTAGCTGAACGGCGGGATGAGGACAAGGTTGAGGACGACGTTGGCGACCACGCTCCAGCCCGCGGCCCACGAGAAGGAGGCCTGGCGGTCGGCCGCGTTGAGTGCGCCGATGAACGCGTTGTTGACGAAAGCCAGGCCCAGGACCAGGGCAAGGATGCGCAGCGGCGCCTCAGAGTCGACGTAGGCGTGACCGAGCAGCAGCGGCGTCAGCGGGTGCGCAAGGACGAAGATGCCGACGCTCGCGGGCCAACCCATCAACAGCAAGGCCTTGAAGAAGCGGTTGAGCGCGTCGAGCATCTCCGCGCGGCGCTCTCGGTAGTAGACGGATAGCACCGGGAACACGACCGACAGGAAAGTGATCGGCACGAACAGGAGCGCCTCGATCGGCTTGTAGGCGGCGGCGTAGAGCGACGCGTCGATCCGGCCGTGGAAGAGGAGGACGAGAGGCTGGTCGACCTTGAAATAGATGATGGTCAGGACGAAGGTGAGGGCAAAGGGCAGTCCTTTCCAGAACCACTCCCGAAGGAACGCGGTCTCGAAGCTCCAGCCGATGACTGCGATGCGTTTGAGCGCGAGCACCACGCTGAAGTACACGCAGCTGAACCCGTACTGCGCCGCGTAGGCCCACACGTAGTACGCGACGCCCTGGTTGGTGCTGCCGCCGTAAAGGACGAGCGCGAGCAGGATGAGGCTCTCGAGGACCACGCCGACGGCCTCGTAGCCCAGCTGCTGGACGGCGTAAAGCCCGTTGCGGAGCAGGGTCGAGTACGACGTCAGGACCATGAGGACGAAGCCGGGGACGATGAGGTCGCCGAGCCCCACGGGATATACGAGCGCCGCCAGGAGCAGGAGGGCGACGGCCGACATCAGCAGGCGGAGCGACATCACGTTCCGGAGGTAGCGCTGGATCTGTCCGTGCTCGCGCGCGCCCTCGCGGACGAAGAGAACATTGAAGCCGAGGTCGAGCGCGACGCTCGCGATCGCCGTCAGGTTGATCAGTGCTGAGAAGAGGCCGTAGCTGCCTGTGCCGAGCCTGCGGATCATGTAGAGGACCGTCACCAGGGCGATCAGGCGCGCGATGACCTTCGCGGTGAGCACGATCGTCGTGTTGCGGAGCGCCCGCGACCCGAGGCCGAGGCTCGCGGCCGAGGGAGAAGATGGTGCGTCGTTGGCTGCCAACTGACCCAATCCTAAGTGTCTCGCGTCGCTACACTCACGGCCCGATGGCCGCGAGGAAGCGCTCGCTGAGTGGAATTCGCGTCACCGGACGCTTCCACGTCGGCAACTACCTGGGCGCCGGAGTCAACTACGTGCGCCTGCAGGACGAGTACGAGTCGTACATCTTCGTCGCCGACTACCACACGCTGACCACCAAACCGAACGCCCACGACTTTGCGGACGACCTGTACGAGATGGTCATGGACCTGATCGCGATCGGCGTCGATCCGGAGCGCACCGTTCTGTACCGCCAGTCGGAGATACCCGCGGTTGCCGAGCTGACCCTGCTGCTGAGCATGGTGACGCCGCTCAGCTGGGTCCAGCGCGTGCCGACCTTCAAGGAGAAGGTCAGGGACCAGCCCGACAACGTGAACCTAGGCCTCTTCGAGTACCCCGTCCTGCAGTGCGCCGACATCATCATCGTCAAGGGCGATGTCGTCCCTGTTGGCCGTGACCAGGCCGCCCACCTCGAGCTGACGCGAGAGATCACGCGCCGCTTCAACCGGACCTACGGCAAGCTCTTCCCGGAGCCGCAGATCGTGCTCAACCCCGACGCGCCGCTGGTCAAGGGCACCGACGGCAAGGCCAAGATGTCGAAGAGCCTCAACAACGTGGTCGGCGTCACCGACGACCCCGAGGTGATCCGCAAGCAGGTGCACAGCATGGTGACCGACACCAAGCGCGTCTACAGATCGCAGCCGGGTCACCCGAAGTCATGCAACGTGTGCGCGTTCTACAAGTTCTTCTTCGACGACTGGGAGCACTACTGGGACCTGTGCCGGAAGGCACAGATCGGCTGCAACGACAAGAAGAAGCTCCTCGCCGACCGGATCATCGAGCGCTTCGCCCCGTTCCGGGAGCGACGAGCCGGGCTGACGCGTGAGTACATCGACAGGGTCCTCGAATCGGGCGCCGAGAGGGCCCACGACGTCGCCCGGGCGACTATGGTCGAGGTGCGACAGGCGGTGGGCCTACCGCCCTACCTGGATCGTTAACATTTGATGCGGATGGCAGACGCCGCCGCACCGACTCGAATCACACGCCGGGATTTTCTCGGCTGGTGGCTGGCTTCCCTGCTCACGGCGACCGTGATCACGGGCCTCCTGCCGATCCTCATCTACTTCTGGCCCGCGCCGCCGAAGGGCCAGAAGAAAGGCCCGATCAAGATCACGCTGGACACGCCGATCGACCAGCTCCAGGACGGGTCGGCGGTCAGGATCCTGGCCCCGACCAGCCCGAACTCGGCGTTCGTCATGCGCGACGGCGGCGGCGACAACGCCCCCGGTGACCTCGCGTTCGGGGGCTTCGTGGTCAAGCGAAGCGGTCAGGTGTCAGTCTTCGCTCAAAACTGCTCGCACCTGGGCTGCTCGGTGAGCTTCAACAAGAAGGACACCACATTCGACTGCCCCTGCCACGGCTCGCGATTCAACCTCGACGGTTCGGTCCAGCACGGTCCCGCCGCCTACCCACTTTCGAACCTCGACTGGAAGGAGGGCGCGACGCCCAAGGAGATCCAGATCGAGGGCCTCACACTGGGGTTCTGAGATGGCGATTCCACACCCACGAGACGTCCAGGTGGCTGTCGTCAACTGGCTGGACGAGCGCTACCCGTTCACCAAGGCAGTCGACGAGGCCCTCTACCAGCGCGTCCCGAATTTCGCCAACGCCTTCTACTACTGCTTCGGCGGGATGGTCTTCATCCTGATCGTGTTCCAGCTGCTGACGGGGGTCCTGCTCGCGCTGTACTACGTGCCCGACGCGACGGGCAACCCTGCGCCGGCGTACACGAGCGTGAAGTTCATCCAGGACACGGTGTACCTCGGTTGGCTGATCCGTGGCGTCCACTTCTGGAGCGCCAACATCCTGATCATCATGGTGCTCATCCACATGGCACGCGTCTACTGGACCGGTTCGTACCGGGCGCCGCGCGAGCTGAACTGGATCGTCGGCGTGACGATGCTCCTGATCATCCTCGCCCTCTCGCTGACCGGCTACCTGCTGCCCTGGGACAACAAGGCGTACTTCGCGACCCAGGTCACGATCAAGATCGCGGGCTCGGCACCGCCGGCGCAGCTCGGCATGTTCATCAAGGAGCTGCTGCAAGGCGGCCCGGTGGTCGGCCCACCGACGCTGCAGCGCTTCTTCACGCTGCACGTGTTCGTGCTGCCGGCGATCATCGTGGGCCTGATGTACGTCCATTTCCGCTTCATCCGCGCGCATGGGATCGCGCAACCTCTGTGAGCGACCAGGACCTCACCAGGGAAGGCCCGGGAGCGACCGTGGCGACGCCGAAAGAGGTGCAGATCGTCGAGTCCAACGGGCACCTGGGGCATACGCTCGAGCCGGAATGGAAGCGCCTGCCGATCGGCCCCGACCACATCCTCTACTCGGTGCTGGTGGGGCTCGCCCTCTTCCCCATCCTGATGGGCGACGCCGGCCACCACCTGGCCGACGACATGCCGGACGAAGACACGCACCCGTTCTTCCCGGACCACTTCTGGCCCTACCCGATCATCGCCGTGGTGATGCTGATCGCCGTCGGCCTGCTGTCTTTCTTCGTCCAGAAGAACCTTTTGCTCGAGGCTCCCGCCGATCCCCGCGCGACGACCATTCCGCGGCCCGACTGGTACTTCCTCTTCCTCTTCCAGTTCCTGAAGCTCGGGCCCGAGCTCATCATGTCGCTGGTCATCCCGCCGGTCGTCATCGGCGCGCTGCTGCTCTTCCCGTTCATCGACGCCATCGCCGGTCCGCGTCTCGCCAAGAGGTTCGGATGGGCCAGCTGGCCGGTGCCCGGGCGCAACATCATCACGGGTACCGTGTTCGTGCTCGGACTCGCCTACATCGCATTCCTCACCGTGTGGGCGCTGGCCGGACCGAACTTCTGCCTGCCCTACTTCACAGGACCGGTCTGCGGGGCGTAGAAGTAATGAGCGGGAACCCGGATGGTTCCCGCTCATCGCCCGGGCGCTTCGCGCCGGGGCTGCTCACCCTCCGGTATGCGGTTGGGATTTGACTGAACACCTTCCACAGGCAGCACCTGGAGACGATTAGGCATAGTCGCGGCCGGGTTAAACCCGGCCGCCAAAGCAGCGTCGGTTAGGTTCTTGAGTCGTACAGCTGCTTGGTCAGCTGGATCTGCGCCAGGTGCTCCCTGGCGTGCCCGTAGTTGGTGAGCAGCCACTCGATCCCAGGCCTCGGCGGATTGGGGCCGCGCGGCCGCATGCCGCTCAGGTCGTCCGCGGTCAGAGCGCCGAGATGCTCGTCGATGTCGCGGTCGGCCTGGTCGAGGAGCGCAAGCAGGTCGGCCGCCTCGGCCTCCGCCTTGAACTCCGAGTCCCGGTCTCGCTCCGTCGGGAGCTGGCGCACTGCGCGCAGCATCTCGCGCTGCGAGCCAAGGCTGTGGACGACAAGGACCGCGATCGAGTTGGCCTTCGGCAGCGGCCTCCAGTTGAGCGTCCCGTGATCCAGGCCGCGGACCTGGTCGCGAAAGTTGTCGTGCATCTCGTGAAAGGCTTTGACAAAACCGCCGGCCACCGTCTTGACATCATCGTCCACGATTTCCGTCCTCAGTCCCCCTAGACCTTTTCGGTCACGCGGTACTCCAGGTAGCGCCCCAACAGTAGTCGTGTGTGGGCCTCGAGCGCAGGCAGCACGCTCATGACCAGGCCGACGATCGGGTAGAGGAAGTATTCGGCGTAGATCGCGAACTTCTTCCACAGCGGCCATTCGCGCGGCTTTGGCGGAAGCATTCGGATCTCGAAGTAGAGGAAGAAGACGACAGTCGACAGCGTGACCCCGAGCATCACGCTCGAGATCGTCCACAGCGTCTGGCCGAGGTCGGTCAGCGAGAAGTCCTTGCTGACCCACAGCGGGACCGAAGCCCCGAACAGCAGCAGCACCGGCAGGAAGATCCAGTTGAGGTGGTTCAGGAAGAGGTTCATGAACCGCCGCATGCGCAGCCAGAAGGGGATCTCGGGGTGCTGGAAGAAGCGGGCGAGAACGTAGGGGACGTCGGTGATGCCCCACGCCCAGCGCTTGATCTGGTTGTACTGGCTCACGTGGGTCGCCGCGTAGTCGCGCGCGAGGGGCGAGTCGCCGTAGATGGGCAGCCACACAGACCTCACGGAGAAGCGCTCGCCGAACGTGAAAAACGCCTTCCAGTAGAAGCGCGAGTCTTCCGGGATCACGTCCTTGTCCCAGTAGCCCACGTTGTGCACGAAATCAAGACTGCACGTGTAGCTGGAGAAGGCGACCAGGCGGTGGGCCTGTGAGTGGAGAAACATCTGCCACTGCGAGGTGCTGGCCGACATGATCCGCACCGCGATCGGGACCTGCCAGATGTTGTTGTGGAACAGCGGCACCGGCTGCCAGATCGTGTAGTCGCGCAGCGGCTGGCGGGCGTGATGCCAGCTTATCCACGCGAAGTACTGCGGGTGGACCCGGTAGTCAGAGTCGAGGTCGGTGATCAGGACGTTCTTGAGGTCGAAGCCCTCCTCGGTGAGCACGCGCACCATCCACCGGCCACCCCAGTTCATGGCGGCCGACTTGCCGACGACGATGCCAGGCTCGAGCGGGTCTTTGATGTGATAGAAGCCGCGGACCCGATGGCCGAACTTCTCCTTCAGGCGGGCAACGTTCTCCCAGCCGGGCTTGTCGGTCTCGCGCGTGATGATGCCAACGAGCTTCAGCTCGTCCGGGTAGTTGGCGTCGACGATGGCCTGGACCGTGCGCTCCAGCACGTGGTAGGGCTCGGTGTAGGTCGGGATGACGGAGAGGTGGAAGAACTGCAGCGGGTGGGGGCTCCCGGGCGGGGCCGGCTCCCGGCACAGGGCCAGCCAGTCCCGCTTCCTGTCCCGGAACATGCGCAGCATGGTGCTGTAGACGCCGACGACCACCACCACCGCGCGCATTACCCAGTAGGCGTCGAAGACCAGGACCACGCAGGCGACAAAGATGGCGCCGTTGGTCTTGAAGACGATGGGAATCCAGGCCGGGGCCAGGAGCATGATCCAGGTCACCAGGCCAGGCGAGGCCTCGAAAAGGCGAGCCCAGAAGAGCTGCACCGCCTGTGCCCAGGCAGGCGCCGGCGGCTGGGCTTCGATCACGGCCACGGCCCGATTATGCCGGGGGAATAAGGGTGACTACGGGCGCCTTGTAATGGTCATGAAGAACCTACAGCACTTTGACGGCCCGACGTTCGAGGCCGATGTGCTCCAGTCTGAGCAGCCGGTGATCGTCGACTTCTATGCCGACTGGTGTCACCCCTGCCACATGATGGGACCGCTGATCGACCAGCTGGCGGGCGAGTTCGCCGGCAAGGTCAAAATCGGCAAGCTGGACGTCGACGCCAACCAGGAGATCGCCATCCGCTACGGCGTGATGGGGATACCGACGCTGGGCCTGTTCCGGGGCGGCAAGATGGTCGACCGGCTGGTCGGCTTCCCGGGCAGCGCCGGCCCGATCAAGGCCTGGGTCGAGAAGGCCGCCGGCCCGACCCCAGTCAACTAACGGCTTAAAGCAGCAAGCGGCTGGGCCCACCCGCCCAGCCGCTTTCTTGTACCCAGACACTCCTCTGGCGGCCGGGGTCTCCCCGGCCGCGACTATGCCTACCCGGTCTCCAGGCGCCGTCCGTGGAAGGCTCTAAATCAATCCCAACCGTATACCGGAGGGTGAGCAGGCCCGCCGGCGCAGCCGGCCGGCCGATGAGCGGGAACCATCCGGGTTCCCGCTCATACTTTTAGTGCCCCCACATCGCTCGTTCGCCGTGCTGGACGGTTTCCGGGCCGTGCTCGCCCGTCCGGATCCGGACGGCGTCCTCGACGCCGATGACGAAGATCTTGCCGTCGCCCACCTCGCCCTCGCCGGTCCGGCCGGCGACGGCAAGCTTGTCGACGACGGTGTTCACGATCTCCGACCTCATCACCGCCTCGACCTTCAGCCGGGGACGCAGCGAGATGTGCACCGCTGTGCCGCGGTACTTCTCGGTGTAGCCGCGCTGGGCGCCGCAGCCCTTGACCTCGGTCACCGTCACCCCCGAGACGCCGCATTCGTCCAGCACGTCCTGGACCTCCTGCAGGCGCTCGTGGCGAATGATGGCGACCACCATCTTCATCGCCAGACCGCTTCCGTTGGCAGTCGTCATGCCGGTGACACCTCCTTATGGGCGGCGGGCGCGTGCGCGTGCTCCGGATGAGGGTTGACGGTTGGAGTGTCGGGCTGGCGGTAGACACCTCCAGGCACCGGCATGAACGCCTCCGGGTAACCCCACATGCCGTGCTCGCTGATGTCGAGGCCTTCCATCTCGTCGACCGCGCTTGCGCGCAACCCGACCGTCTTCTTGATGATCCAGAAGAGGCCGTAGCTCAGGACGAACACGGTGACGAACGACGCCACTACCGCGATGGCCTGGGCGCCGAGCTGCTGGAAGCTGCCGGTGTAGAAGAGTCCGCCGTGGCCGACGCCGTTGAACTTGGCAAGCGCCGGCACCGTGAAGAGCCCGCAGCTCAAAGTGCCCCAGATCCCGGCAAGCCCGTGCGCCGGGAGCGCGCCGACGGGGTCGTCGAGGTGCTTGTCGAGGGCGAGCACACCCACGACGACGATCACGCCCGCGACGGCGCCGATGATGATGCCCGCCCAGGGTTCGACGTAGCCCGAGGGAGCGGTGATGGCGACGAGGGCCGCGATCGCGCCGTTGCCGATCATGCCGACGTCCATCGTCCTGGTGATCGTGTAGACGGTGGCCAGGGCCGCCAGCGCGCCGGCCGCCGCCGCCAGGTTGGTGACGACGACGACGTCAGCGAAGTGGAGGTTGGTGGCATTCAACGTCGAGCCCGGATTGAAGCCGAACCAGCCGAACCACAGGATGAGAACGCCCAGCTGGGCGAGCGGCATGTTGTGGCCGGGGATGGCGTTGGAGCGTCCGCGCTCGTACTTGCCGATGCGCGGACCGAGCAGGAGCAAGCCCGCGAAACCGGCAGTGGCGCCGGTGAGGTGGACGACCGTCGAGCCCGCGAAGTCCTGTGAGCCGAGGGTCGCCATCAGGAAACCGCCGCCGAAGAGCTGGTGGCTGATGAGCGGATAGATGATGGCCGCGAACGGAATCCCGAACAGGATGTAGACGATGAACTTGGTGCGCTCGATCATCGTGCCCCAGACGATGGCCAGCGAGACCGCGCAGAAGACGAACTCGAAGAACCACTTGGCCGCAGCGGGCGCGGCGCTGAAGGCGATGGCGGGGAGGTCCAGCGTCGAGCCGGGGCTGAAGGTCGGGAAGAACCCGCTGCCGCCGATGACCGCGAAGATGCCGCCCGCGCCAAAGGCAAAACCAAACCCGACCGCCCAGTAGGCGATCGAGCTGACGCTGAGGTTGGTCACGACCTTGGCGACGACGGTGCCGACGTTCTTCATCCGGCTGAATCCGACCTCGAGCATGGCGAAGCCGGCCTGCATGAACAGCACCAGACAGGCGGCGACGATGACCCACACGGTGTCCGCGGCGACGCCGGCGGCAGAGGTGGCCGTGGTGTCGTCGGCGTACGCGACCACAGGGGTCAACGCCGCGAGCAACCCGGTCGAGAAGACGAGCAGGCGTAGTGGATGTCGGATGATGCGGGATCTGGGCAACGACGTCACCTCCAGGGCTTGATGGGCTGAGCCTAGGAGGGCTCCGGTGGCGCCAAATAGGTGCGGATGCGACGAATCACCGACGAATATGTCGTGGCTTTCGCACGAGAAGGTGAGCGGCTGGCCTGGCGTGTTTTGGTGTCATCCACACAGAAACTCGGCGCCCCGCTTCGTGCCAACGGCACCTGATCGTTGGCGGGCGCCATTCCTACGATCAACGTGAGACCCGTCAAATCTCAGGAAATTCCGTGGAGGGTGTAGATGGCAGTTGAGACAAAGTCAGTCAGCAAGACGAGCCCGCGCGAGGTGCTGGAGCGGGCGAAGGCCGAGGGCGTCGAGGTCGTGGATGTGCGCTTCATCGACCTTCCGGGGACCTGGCAGCACTTCAGCCTGCCGCTCGGCGAGCTGGACGTCGACAGCTTCACGGACGGGCTTGGTTTTGACGGGTCGAGCATCCGTGGCTTCCAGTCGATCGACGAGAGCGACATGCTGCTCATGCCTGATCCAGACTCGGCGACGATCGACCCGGTCCTTTCGCACAAGACGCTCTTCCTGATCTGCGACGTCGTCGACCCGATCAGCGGCAAGCCGTACTCTCGCGACGCCCGCTTCATCGCCAAGAAGGCGGAGGAGCACCTGCGCAAATCCGGCATCGCCGACGTGAGCTACTGGGGCCCGGAGGCCGAGTTCTATCTGTTCAACTCCCTCCGCTTCGACCAGAACGCGCACAGCGGCTACTACTACATCGACTCCGAAGAAGGCATCTGGAACTCCGGGCGGAACTCGGAGAACAACCTGGCCTTCCGGCCGCGGCACAAGGAGGGCTACTTCCCGGTGCCGCCGACCGACAAGCTCCAGGACCTGCGCTCCGAGATCATGCTCAAGCTCATCGAGGCGGGCGTCCGCGTCGAGGTGCAGCACCACGAGGTGGGCACCGCTGGCCAGGCCGAGATCGACATGCGGTTCGACTCGCTGACCAAGATGGGCGACAAGATGATGGTCTACAAGTACGTCATCAAGAACGTCGCCGCCCAGCACGGGTACGTCGCGACGTTCATGCCGAAGCCGCTGTTCCAGGACAACGGGTCCGGGATGCACGTGCACCAGAGCCTGTGGAAGGACGGCGAGAACCTGTTCGCCGACGCGGACGGCTACGCGGGTCTCAGCCAGACCGCGGTGTACTACATCGGCGGTTTGCTGAAGCACGCGGCCGCGCTGCTCGCGATCTGCGCGCCGACGACGAACTCGTACCGCCGGCTCGTACCGGGCTACGAGGCTCCGATCAACCTCGTGTACTCGAAGCGCAACCGCTCCGCGTGTGTGCGCATCCCCATGTACTCGACGAACCCGAAGACGAAGCGCGTCGAGTTCCGCTCGCCGGACCCCGCCGCGAACCCCTACCTCGCGTTCTCCGCGTGCTTGATGGCCGGCCTCGACGGAATCAAGAACAAGATCCTTCCGCCGGAGCCGGTGGACAAGGACATCTACGAGCTCGAGGGCGAGGAGAAGGCAAGAATCAAGTCGGTGCCCGGCTCGCTCGCCGAGTCGCTGGACGCGCTGGAGTCGGACCACAAGTTCCTGCTCGAGGGCGGCGTGTTCACCGAGGACGTGATCGAGACCTGGATCGACTACAAGCGCAAGAAGGAAGTCGACCCGGTCGCCCTGAGGCCGCACCCGTGGGAGTTCATGCTCTACAGCGACGTCTGATCTCGGCCGTTCACTCCAGGGGCCCTGGCTTCGGCCGGGGCCCTTTTGTTTTTGGTGCGAGTGCCGGCAGTCGGTTGTTTCGCCGCCGGAAATTACGTCCCAGTGCCGGCATTCGCGTCAGCTACATGCCGAGCATGGCGCGGGCCCGCAGGGCGATCGAGATCGCGACGCGTGTCTCCGGGTCGTCCAGCTGCAACCCCGTCAGCGACTGGATCCGCTCCACCCGATACGTCATCGAGTTGATGTGGATGCCAAGGTTGCGCGCCGCAGCGCGTCTGACCCACCGCGCCGCTGAAAGGCCCTCGAGCGTCTCGAGCAGCGGCGTGTCGCGCGACTGCGCGTACTTGAGGAGCGGTCCGAGCAGCTCGTCGACGAAACGGCGCAGGGAGTCCGGGCTCTGGACCTCGAGCAGCAAGCGAAATGCGCCCAGCGACCGGTACGAGGCGACGCGTCCCCGTCCCCCCGCGCGACGCGTGAGCCGCAGCGCCTGCCGCGCCTCGATGTGCGAGCGAGCAAGCTCGCCCACGCCAATGGCCAGGTTCCCGATGCCCACAGACGCAGACCCCGGCTTCATCACCGGCGCCGCGGCGGCCAGTACCTGGCCGGCCAGCTTCTCGACGGCCGCAAGGTCCGAGGCGAGATCGTCCGGCACCAGGAAGACAGCCGAGGCCGACCGCACCAGCGTGAGCGCGCCGACCATCCGCGAGCGGATCAGCCCGCTCATGGCACCGTCCAACCGATCCGCCTGACCTCGCGGGGCGAGCGCCGCCTCGGTCTTGTCGTCGTCCGGCTCCAGCACCATCACCCACGCTTTCTGCGGCAGGCGATGACCCAGCCGCTCCGCCTGGCGCGCAATCCGCTCCGCCTCGTCCACCTCGAGGCCGCCCGCCAGCACCTCCTCGACCAGGTCGCCCCGAAGCCGGCGCTCGACTTCGGCCGCGGCCCTCTCCTTGGAGAGCTCCAGCGCCAGCACGGTCGACCCATGCTCCAGCGCGCGCAGCCGGCCGCCGGGGTCGACGCTGGCCTCATCGACGCCGACCGCAAGCAGGCCCAGCAAATCGGCGCCGGCGCGCACCGGCACGACGTCGAGGGGCCGCGAAGGCCGGCCCGCGGCGATCCGCACCTCGCGAGCGGCAGCCGCAAAGCCCGGCACGTGGATCCGCTGCGGCATGCCGTCCGACGGCTCACCGGCACCGCGCACGCGGTAGCCATCGGCGGAATAGAGCGCCGCGCGTCCACCGGCGAGCGACCCGATCACATCGAGGATCGACGGGATGCCGGCGCCGTCGAGCGAGAGCTTGGTGAAACGTTCGTGGATGTCATGCGAGAGACGGATCTCAGAGAGCTGGTCCTCGGTCCGCCGCTGCAGCTCGCTGCGCTCGAGGATGCCGGCGACCTGCGCCGCGATGGCACGCAGGAAGTCGATATCGCCGGAGTTGAACTCGCGCCGTTCCGTGCTCTGGACGTTCAGCACCCCGACGAGCCGCGGCCCTGACTCGATCGGCACCGACGTCATGGAATGGAACCGATCCTCGTCGAGCCCCGGCACCCACTTCCAGTGCGGCTCCTTGCTCACGTCCGGCACGACGATCGCCTTGCGTGACTCGGCGACCCAGCCCGTGATGCCCTCCCCCATCTTCATCGTCACCTTGCCGACCATGTTCTCGTTCAGGCCGTTGGTCGCCGTGAGGAGGAGCTCCCGGCCAGACGGCACCAACAGGTAGAGGGAGCAGACGTTGGCGCCGATCGCCGAGGTCGTCTCGCGGATGATCAGCTCGAGCAGCTCGTCCGGGCGCTGGGTCGAGGCCGCCGCCTGGGCAAGCCGGACCAGGAAGCTCAGCTCCCGCGCGGCAAGGCTGGTGTCTGAATCGCCGAGCGCCACAGTGACGTATTTAACACACAGAGTTGAGCCCTTGACATCGTGTCATGCGCACAAATCGACCAACTCCCGGTTAGGGGGTAGGCTTCAGGCGTGAGCTCCCGGCACTCCGGTCATTGGCGCGACCACTTCGCCGGGGTCGAGCTGCCGGTCCCGCTGCACGGCGGCGGCACCGTGACCGGGATCAACTTCGACAACGCCGCCAGCACCCCGCCGCTGACACGGGTCCGCGACATGGTCAACCGCTTCTCCGACCTGTACTCGAGCGTGCACCGCGGGACCGGGTACAAATCTCGCATTTCGACCGAGGCCTATGAGGAGGCCCGCGAGCAGGTGTCGCGCTTCCTCGGGGTCGACGAGAAAGACCAGGTCGTCATCTTCGTGAAGGGCACGACCGACGCGTTGAACCGCATTGCGGCGGAGGAGGCGAGGCTCGACGGACGCCAGGTGCTGGTGACCGAGATGGAGCACCACGCCGACCTCCTCCCTTGGCGGCACCGGAGCGGCCACGTGATGGTCGGCCTGTCCGACGAAGGCCGCGTCGATCTCGACGCCATCGAGCACGCGCTGGAGACCGCCGACGGCAAGATCAGTCTCGTAGCGCTGTGCGGCGCCTCGAACGTGACGGGTTTCGTCTCCCCCATCCACGACGTCGCCGAGCTTGCGCACCGATTCGGTGCGCGGATCTCGGTGGACGCAGCGCAGCTCGCCCCCCACCACCGCATCGACGTGCGCCCCGCGGGCGATCCAGGGCATATCGACTTCGTGTCCTTGTCCGGCCACAAGATGTACGCGCCTTACGGGGCCGGCGTGCTCGTCGCGCCGAGGGATTTCTTCGCCGGCGCGCCTGAGGTCATGGGCGGCGGAGCCATCAGCATCGTGACCTGGGACGACACGGTGTGGGCCGACCTCCCGGACCGCGAGGAGGCGGGCTCACCGAACGTCATCGGGGCGGTCGCACTAGGCGTCGCGATCGCGACACTGCTCGAACTCGGCTTTGACGATATGCTCGAGCACGAGGTGCGCCTCGGCCGCCGCCTGCTCGACGGCCTGAGCGCGATGCCCGGCGTTGAGGTGCTCGGCGGCGCCCAGTCGTCCGGCGACACGACGCGCCTGGCCCTGGCGAGCTTTGTCGTCGAGGGCTTGCACCATGGGCTGGTGGCGGCGGCGCTGAGCCACGAGTGGGGCATCGCCGTCCGGCACGGCTGCTTCTGCGCCAACCCGTACGTCTTCCACCTGCTGCACATGAGCAAGGACGACGTCGACGCGGTCGAGGGCGAGGTGACCGCCGGCCGCAAGAAGGCACTGCCGGGCGCCGTCCGGGCGAGCCTGGCTCCATACAACACGGAGGCCGAGGTGGATCGCTTTCTCGAGGCGACGCGACAGATCGCGCGGGGACGCATCAAGGCGACGTATGAGCAGGCCGCCGACGGGACGTACGCGCCGTCGGGCGGGTGGCCGCGCATCCCGAGCCCGCTGCACGCGGCGACCCTCAGATGATCAAGTTCATCGTCGAGGTCCTGCTGGCGATCTTCCTGCACCCGGTCGCCTTCGTCCTGTGCGTGATCGACATCGTCAACCGCCAGGACCTCGGCGGCTTCTGGAAGCTCCTCTGGATCGTCATCTCCTTCTTCTGGGGAATCGGCCCGATCCTGTACCTCCTGTTCGGACGCGGCAAGTTCTGGTGAGCCCCACCCCTCACCCCTCCCCACCAGTGGGGAGGGGCCCGCATGACTTGATGTGAGGGACCGCGCGGCAACCCGGGCCCTGGTGCTCGGTCTGCTTGCGCTCTGGTTCGGACTCCTCGCCCCGTTCGCCATCTGGACCGGCATTCATTCATGGCAGCGCATTCGCGCCTCCGGCGGCGCCCTGCGCGGCTCCGCGAGCGCTCTCGGCGGTCTCGTCGCCGGTCTGCTCGCTCTCGCCACCTTTCTAACCGGCGTCCTCTTCTGGCTCGTGACCTCGTCGTGATCGCACGCGCCATCGTGGCGGCGCTGATCCTCGTGGTCGCCATGCTCACCTACCCAGGCGCGATGCTCGTTTCGCTCGCGACCCGGCTCACTCCCCCACCCGCGGCGCGCGCGGGTCCTCCAGGCGCCCTTCCCTGGCTGCACGTTGAGCACCCTGCGGGTGGCCGGCCATACATCGCCGACGACCAGGGCCGACTCGTGATCCTGCACGGCGTTACGCCGGCCGGGCTTCTCGAGTTCGGCCCGGGGACCTCACCTCTGTATCCGATCGAGCCGGCGGCGTACGAGGGCGGGCGGTGCCCACCGAACAACGAGGCTAGCCGCTACCCGCCGATCTGCGAGAGGGATGTCGAACAGATGGCATCGCTGGGCTTCAACGTGGTCCGGCTCCCCATCTCATGGAGCGTGCTCGAGCCAGACCGCGGTCGTTTCGACGACCTCCTTCTCGACCGTGTAGAGCAGGTTGTCGATTGGGCGCGCGCGAGGCGGATGTACGTGCTCCTCGACATGCACCAGAACGGCTTCTCCCACTACGTGGGTTCCGGCGAGGGCGTCCACCTCGAATACAACAGCGGCGCGCCTCGCTGGGCGACTTTCACCGATGGCGTTCCTTCTCGCGTCTTCGGACAAAACCGCGAGGTCAATCCGGCTGTGTTCGAGGCCACGACCAACTTCTGGTACGACCGCGAAGGGATCCAGGACGAGTACATCGCCGCCCTGGCCCACGTCGCGCGGCGCTTCCAGGACGACAGCGTCGTCGCCGGCTTCGGCGTGTACAACGAACCGTGGTTCGGTTGGAACCTCCCGCCCGGCTTCGACGACCTACTGCTATTTCCTTTCTATCGCCGGGTCATCGATGCCATCACGGGCGTCCGCGACGGTCTCCCCTGCTGGTCCGGCTTCTTCATGCCGGCGGTGTGTGGTTACCGCGACCTAGGTGTCGGCGACCGCCGCCACCTCATCTTTCTCGACACCGGCCTGCTCCGCGAGGTGACCGACTTTCCGACTCACCTCGGCCTGCCGGTGACGTCATATCCGAACGTCGTGTTGGCGCTCCACGGATACACGCACGTCTACACGGTCGACAAGCTGGCCGGTGAGCACGTGCCGAACACCAACTATCCCTGGGGCGGGTACGACCAGGGCTGGGACTCCGCCGAGCGCGAGGCGAAGGCCATGGACGCCGCCCTCTTCCTCGAGGAGTTCGGCAACGATCCCCGCGACGACGACCTGATCCTCAAGAGTCAGCTGCGTGAAGCCGAGCGACACAGGGTTGGGTTCGCCTTCTGGACGTGGAAGGAAAACGGCGGCGACCAGAGTTGGGGCGTGTACGACTCGCCGCTGCCGAAAAAGGAATCCAGCGGATGCATCAGGTCCGGCCGGGAGCGACAGCTGGCGAGCGTCTATCCGCGGGCCTCGGCCGACGCGGGCGCGACATTCGCCTTTGACTCAGCTGACGGCGGATTCACCATGCGGGCGCGCGGCAGGTCGGGCGATCCGCCGACCGTGGTCTACGTGCCTCGCGAGGTGACGGGTATCATCGCCGGCCGCGGTGCCTTGCAGATCGACGTCACGCCGGATCCGGCGGGAGGCCGCATTGTCCTCGCGTCGCCCACCGGCGGCACGTTCATGGTCTCGGTCGCTCCCGCGACGGCCTCCCTCACCCTCTGTACCTGAGCTAGGACTTTTGTCCCGGTTCTCACAGGGCGTTCCCAGGCGCCCGGAATAGCGTTGGTTCTCTTGACCTGCATGGGCTAATCTGGAACGAAAGGGTGGGAAGTCGACCAGCCACGTCGTCTGGCCGTGCTCGCGTGTCTTCGCACGAAAACGGCCAGGCCGTTCAGGCGGGAAGCAACGGACGGGTTAAGAATGGCGCGGCCGCGCGCCGTCCTGCGCCAATCGCCGAAATCACGGTTGAACCCGCCATCAAAGTCGTCGCGGTCTCCAAGTCCTATGGCAAGAACGCCGTCCTCAAGAGCATTACCTTCGCGGTCGCGCCCGGCGAGCTGGTCGAGGTCACGGGCCCGAGCGGGGCCGGCAAGACGACCTTCCTGCGCCTGCTCCACGGACAGCTGAGACCAAGCGCGGGCGAGCTCTGGATCCGCGGCCAGGCGCTGCACCGCCGCTGGCGTCGAGGCCTGGGTGCGATGCGGCGCGACGTCGCGTACGTCTTCCAGGAGCAGCGGTTGCTCCCGCGGCTCAACGCGCTCGAGAACATCGTGCTCGCGCTGCAGGTGCACGACCCGCAGGTCCCGGACAAGGTCATCAGGAAGCGCGCGCTGGAGGCGCTCCAGTCGGTCCGCCTCGAAGGGCGCGGCCACGCCTTCCCACACCAGCTCTCCGCCGGCGAGCGCCAGCGGGTGGCCGTCGCCCGAGCCCTCGCCACCAGGCCACGTGTTCTTCTCGCCGACGAGCCGCTGAACTCGCTGGACGAGGACAACGCGACGTTGGTGACGCACCTGCTCGAGCAGGCGGCTGCCGAGGGCACGACCGTGGTGGTGGCCTCACACCGGCACACGTTCGGGGCCCGCCAGATCCTGCGCCTGCCGAGCGCCCGCGTTTCCACCAATGGCGCACGGCGGCCCAAGGCGAGCGCCAACGGCAACGCACACCTCAACGGCGCCACCAACGGCCACGTGAATGGAAACGCCGCCGTCAAGCGCCGCGAGTGGTGGCGGCTGGTCGTGCCTGCGCGACCGCGGCCGCAGCACGCCGAAAAACCGTGGCGGTTTCAACTCCCACTGTGGCGGCGGGTGGCGGCGCTCACAGCGAACAGCTACCGCCTGGTGGTGCTGAGCGGGCTGCGCAGTTGGAGCCGCGACGCACGGCAGACGCTGCCGGTCCTGGGCACGATCGCCCTGCTCCTGATGCTGTGCGGCACGCTCGCGCTCGTCGGCGTCGCGGTGCAGAAGGCGGTCGGGGACCAGGCCGGCCAGGCCTCGATCGTGCGCGTCTACCTGGCCGACTCGGCCTCCCAGGATTCGATCGACGCGCTCAGGGCAAAGTTGACCGCCGACCCGCAGGTCCAGTCGGTCACCTACATCTCGCCCGAGCAGGCGCTCGCCGAGGCGCGGCAGCGCCCGGGCCTCGACAGCCTGAGCAGCCTCAGTTCCACGAACCCGTTCCCAGCGAGCTTCGACGTGAAGGTGCGCATGGTCACGCAGGTGGCCGCCGTGGCTGCCTCCGTCAAGGGCGATCCGGCCGTCGATCCTCTTTACCCGACCTCGTACGACCCCGACACCTACTCCCGGCTGCGCAAGATCGCGCTTATCGCGGGTGGCATCGCCGCCGGGATCGTGCTGATGTTCGCGGCCGTCGCTTACGCCGTCGTCGCCAACGCGATGCGAGGTATCGCGCAGGCGCGGCGCGCCGAGGTCGGAGTGACGCGCCTGCTGGGCGCCAGGGACTGGATGGTGCGCGGCCCGTTCGTGGTCGAAGGACTGACAACTGGGGCGATCGCGGGCGCGCTCGCGGCTGCGGTCGTCGCGGGCGCCTACCTGCTCGCCACGCGCTTCGGGGCGTCGGTCTACGTGCAGATTCTGCCCGGGGTCGACGCGACGGTGGTCCGCTACGTGCTGGCGGCGGTCATCACGGCGGGACTTCTGCTCGGCACCGCGACCGCGATGCTGGGCTTCCGGAAGGCGCACGCGTGAGGCGCGTCCTCGCCGCGATCGCGATCGCCGGCGGGCTTGTCTCCTTGCAGGCAAGCGGCGCGGCAGCGACCACGCCGTGGCCGTGCGCAAACCTGTCGGCCTCGACAAGCGGTCGCGTGACCTGTCCAACCCCGCCGCCAGATCCCAACCAGTCGGCGTACGACCAGTTGACGCAGCGCCTCGGCGGCGACGTGGCCCGAGCACTCTCCGCCCAGCGCCGCCTGACCGCGACCCTCCACCAGTTCGCCGGCATCGAGGTGTCGCTCGGCGCGCAGATCACGCAGGAGGAAAGCGTGATCGCACAGCTCGAGCAGGAGATCGCGAGCCTCGAGCAGGACATCTCGGCTACGGAGTCGCGGATCGAGGTAGAGCGGCAGCAACTGGCGGCCATGACGCGCGCGATCTATCGCCAGCCGGAGTCGCTGTGGATCCTCATCGCGCGATCCGGCAACCTGCACGACGCGCTCGTCGCCAGCGCCGATACCGTGATCGCCGGCCAGCGCGCCCACGCGCTGCAGGACAGGCTCCAGGCCGACCTCGACCGGCTTCAGGCCGACCGCGACGCGCGCCAGGCAGACCTCGACCACCAGAGCAACGCGCTTGACCTGCTGAACGCCAACCTGACCTCGCTGCAGGGCGTGATCAGCGCCCAGAACGTGGTGAGCAATGGCCTGGTGAGCCTCCTGGCTCAGCTCCGGAACGCGAAGGCGCACCTCACCAACCAGCCGCCCGACGTGACGGAAGCTCTCGCGCAGCTGCTGGAGGCCCAGGAGCAGGACCTGATCCTGCGCTCGTACCAGACGGCGTGGTCACAGGCGCAGGTCGGGGCGGGACTCGCGCTCGTCAAGGGCCAGCTGCCGCCTGGAGCGACGATCGCAGGCCTCGCCCTGTCGTGGCCGATGAAGTCGTTCACCATCACGCAAACCTTCGGGCCGACGAGCTATGCGCTCGAGCCGCCGCTCGGCCAGTACCGCCACTTCCACACGGGCGTCGACATCGCGGCGCCGCTGGGGACGCCGGTGATGGCCGCGGCCGCCGGCGTCGTGGTTGCGGTGGGCCACACTTCGTTCGGCTACGGCAACTACGTGGTCATCGCCCATGGCGGCGGCATCGTCACCCTGTACGGTCACCTGCTGGCGACGAAGGCGAGCTACGGCGACCTGGTCAGCCGGGGCCAGGTGATCGGCCTCGAGGGTTCGACCGGCCTGTCGACCGGACCGCACGTGCACTTCGAGCTGCGGGTGAGCGACCAGGTGGTGAACCCGCTGCCCTACCTGCCGATCCCGGGTACGAACTGGTCCGGTCAGTAGACTCTCGTTCGGACCTGCCCCCGTAGCTCAGGGGCGCCGGGCGCGCGCGCAGGGCGCACTGGTAAATATGATGCTCAGCGGTCCAAGCCCCCGTAGCTCAGGGGATAGAGCAGGACGGTCCTAACGTCAAGGTCGGGGGTTCGATTCCCTCCGGGGGCACCATCGTGAGGGCGTAACGCACGCAGCCTCGAAGTCAGCGCTCAGTATTCTCTGAGCAATCTCCCAGAAATCCCGAGCAGCATTTCGCCCGTGAACAGCAGCAGCAGCAACGGTGCGCGCGTGCTCGTCGTCGATGACGAGCCGAACATCACCGAGCTGGTGGCGATGGCCCTGCGCTACGAGGGTTTCAACGTCAAGACTGCGGCCACCGGACGGGGCGCGCTGACGGCGGTCTCCCAGTTCGCGCCCTCGCTGGTGATCCTCGACGTGATGCTGCCCGACATCGACGGCATCGAGGTCCTCAAGCGCCTGAACAGCACGGGCACGAAGGTCCCGATCATCTTCCTCACCGCTCGCGACGCCACCGAGGACAAGGTCCACGGCCTGACCATCGGCGGCGACGACTACGTGACCAAGCCCTTCAGCATCGAGGAGCTGATGGCAAGGGTCCGCGTCGTACTGCGGCGCCACGGCAACAGCTCCGAGAGCGGCAAGCTTTCGCTGGCCGACCTCGAGCTCGACGACGAGGCGCACGAGGTGCGCCGGCACGGCCACGCGGTCGACCTGACGAACACCGAGTACCGCCTCCTCCGGTACCTCCTGATCAATGCGGGTCGCGTCCTTTCCCGCTCGCAGATCCTGGACCACGTCTGGCACTACGACTTCGGCGGCGATGCGAGCGTGCTCGAGACGTACATCAGCTACCTGCGGCGCAAGGTGGACCGCTACGACCCGCCGCTGATCCAGACCGTGCGCGGCGTGGGGTACGTCCTCCGAACGCCCAGAAAATGACGCTGTCGCTCCGCAGCCGGCTGCTGATCGGTGTCGTCGCTCTCACCGTCGCGGGTCTCGTCGTGTCCGACATCGCCACCTTCACTTCATTGCAGAGCTTCCTGGTCGGCCGGATCGACACCCAGCTGGGGCAAGGGCACACGGAGGCGACCCGACAGCTTGGCGGACCCGGACCCGGCTCCGGCCAGCGCCAGGGTTCAACGTTTCCAGTGGGCACGGTCGTGGAACGGGTGCGAGCCGACGGCACCGTGGTCGGTTTCGCGGTCACTTATCCGAACGGCTCGACTCCGTCGGAGGCACGACCCGTCCTTCCCAAGCCGCTGCCGGACGCCGGCTCCGAGAACCCCGTGGCCCCCTACTCGGTTCCCGGCACCAACGGCGTCTCCCAGTTCCGAGTGACCGACTGGCCTGAGAACTTCTTCGGAGGCGACTACGTGGTGCTTGCCATCCCGATGACCGAGGTGCAGACAACGCTGAACCAGCTGCTGATGCTCGAGGCGCTGGTCACGGTGCTCGTCGTCGCGGCGATGGCGGTCCTGGCCTGGGTCATCATCCAGATCGGCCTCCGCCCGCTTCAGCGGATGGGCGCCGCCGCGGGCGAGATCGCAGCCGGCGATTACAGCCGCCGCGTCGAGCCCGCGACGCAGAAGACCGAGATCGGCCGGCTCGGCCTGGCGCTCAACGCAATGCTGGCGCAGATCGAGGCCGCTTTCGCGCAGCGCACCGCTTCGGAGGGCAGGCTTCGCCGCTTCATCGCCGACGCGTCGCACGAGCTGCGCACGCCACTGACCTCGATCCGCGGCTACTCGGAGATGCTGCGACGCGGAGCGTCAGATTCGGCGCACGACTCCGACCTCGCGCGCCGGCGCATCGAGGAAGAGTCCGTGAGGATGTCGGCGCTCGTCGACGACATGCTGCTGATCGCCCGCCTCGACCAGGGCCGCCCGCTGGAGACCAAATCCGTCGACCTGCAGGTGATCGCCCGCGACGCCGCGGCGGACGCGCGCGCGGTCGCGCCGCAGCGCGAGATCTCAGTCGACGCGCCAGACACTGTGATCGTCGCGGGCGACGACACCCGGCTGCGCCAGGTCGTCGGCAATCTCATCCGCAACGCCCTCGTCCACACCCCGACGGGGACCCCGCTCGAGATCGCGGTCACCACGGTGGACGGGACGGCGCACCTCACCGTCGCCGACCACGGCTCGGGGCTGAAGGCGGAGGACCGCGAACGCATCTTCGAGCCCTTCTACCGGGCCGACGCGAGCCGCAGCCGGGACAGCGGGGGCGCGGGGCTGGGGCTGTCGATCGTCAACGCCGTGGTCGTCGCCCACGGCGGGCGCGTGCAGGTCAGGGACACCGCGGGCGGCGGCGCCACGTTCGACGTCGAGCTGCCGCTGGCGCGCTGAGCAAACTCCAAGGTTTGTCTCAGGCCTCTTTGAGGCCGCGGCCTCATCGTGAGCGCCGGCGCCCGATACCACCTCGGGGCCTTCCCCCAAAGCGTAGGGGCCGACACCCTAGCGGCCCCTACACCACCTCCCCACGCGGCGCGCCGACGCGCAGCCGGGCAAGGGGTCGTGGCGCCCACCAGTTGGCGCGGCCCAGGATGCGCATGACCGAGGGCACGATGAGGATGCGCACGAGGGTGGCGTCGATCGCGATCGCGATGGCGAGACCGACGCCGATCGCCTTGATGATCACCACCTCCGCCAGCGCGAAGGAGATGAAAACCGCGCACATGATGGCGGCCGCGCCGGTGATCAGACGCCCGCTCTTCTCGAGCCCCATGGCCACACCGGCCTGGTTGTCTCCACTGCGGAGGTACTCCTCCTGGATGCGACTGATCAGCAGCACCTCGTAGTCCATCGACATGCCGAAGACGATGCTGAAGAGGATCACCGGGACGCTCGGGTCGATCGGCTGCGCGGTGAAACCGAGCAGCTCGCTGAAGTGGCCCTGCTGAAAGATGAAGACCAGGGCCCCGAAGGACGCGGTGATCGAGATCAGGTTCGTCAGCACCGCCTTCAACGGCAGCACCAGCGAGCCCGTGAGCAGGAAGAGGATCACGTAGGTGACCAGGAAGACGGTGCCCACCGCGACCGGTGTGCGGTCGACGATGAAGTCGACGATGTCCATGTCGAACGCGGTGCGGTTGGTGGCCAGGACCTGACCGTCCACCAGGTGCGCGCCGCGAAGAGTCCTCACGATGTCGCGCGCCTCGTCGCTGTTGTACGGCTTGCTGGTCTGCACGCTCATGAGCACGACGTGTGGGCCGGCGCCGTTGACGAGCGCATCGCGCATCGACTGCGGCAGCGACGCGTTCGGGTTTGAGTACAGCGCCTGGTAGTCGGCGCGGCTGAGGCTCGGGTCGAGGTCGACGATGCTGAAGACGCGGACCACGTTGGGCTTGGCGGCAAGCCTCCGGCTCAGGTCATACAGGTCGCCGACGTGCTCCGCCGTCAGCGGCGACGAGGTCGGGTAGTGCACGACGCCGACGATCAGCGTCTCATTCCATCCAGGAAAGTCGCTGATCAGCGTGTCGTAGCCCTGGCGAGCCTCGTTCGAGGGCGGCAGCGCGTCGACGCCGCTGCCGGCGAGGCGCAGCTGCAGGAACGGCGTGCCGGCCACGATGAGGAGAACCAGGGCGGGGACCAGGACGAGCCAGGCCCGGCGCATGACCCACAGCGCCATCGCATGCCAGCCTCCGCCCTCCCTCCGCGGGCGGCCGAGCGAAGGCCGCAGGCGCTTTGCCCATCCAGGCCACCAATCGATACGGGGGCCCAGGATGGCGAGCATCGCCGGCAGAAACGTGAGCGCGTAAGCAACAGCGATCGCGACCACCATCGCGCCGGCGGCGCCCATCGAGGCCATGAACGTGCCCTGGTAGAAGAGCATCGCCGACAGCCCGATGGCGACCGTGACGCCGGAGAAGGCGATGGCGCGGCCTGCCGTGTCGAGAGCCACCGCCACCGCGTCTTCCCGCGTGGCGCCTGCTGCCAGCTGGTCGCGAAAACGGTTGACGATGAACAGCGAGTAGTCGATCGCGACCGCCAGGCCGATCAAGGTCACGATGTTGAGGGCGTACTGCGAGACGTCGGTCAGGTGCGCGAGCGCGAGCGTCGCGCCGAGGCCGCCGACGATGGCCAGGACGCCCACGCCCAGCGGAAGCAGCGCCGCCACGATGGCGGCGAAGATGAGCAGCAGCATCGCGAGCGTGACGGGCAGCGCGACGTACTCGGCGCGCTTGAGGTCCAAGTCGAGCGTGGAGTCGAAGGCCTCGTCGATCGGGACGTCGCCGGTGGCCACGACAGACAGCGGCCCCGGCTCGAGCTCGGCGACGACCTCGCCGAAGTACCGCTGGGCCTGGGGGGACGGGTCCTTCAGGTCGACCGTCACTACGGCCTTGTGGCCGTCGCGAGAGAACAGGCTCGAGCGCTGCTCGACCGGCGTCGAGTAGGGCGTAGTCACTCCCTTGACGCGGGAGTCGGCGCTAAGCGGCTGGACCGCCGCCTCGACGGCGGCCTGGAACGCTGAGTCGGTGGCCATCAGCGTCGGGCTGCTGAAGATCAGAGTCATCCCCGACCCCTGCTCGACGGGTTGCTGCCGCGGCGGGTGGATCTCGGCCTGGACCAGGTCTGAGGCTCGGCCCGCCTCGGTCGAAGCGCCGAAGTCGCCGTTGCCGGCAAGCGGCGCACCGGTAACTACGCCAACGATCGAGAGCCCGAGCAGCAGCGTCGACGCGATCAGCGTCGCGAACCTGTGGCGATAGACGAACCGGCCCCATCGGGCGAACACTGCGCTAGCGGCCTAGGACAGCTTCCAGTGAATGCCCGACAGCACGGGCTTGGCCGAGGTGACGAAAGCCTTGAGGTTGTCCTGGCGGGTGATGACCATCACGACGTAATACACGCTTCCGCTCCCGTTGGCTCCAGCGAACAGCGAGGCGGCGGCCGGGATGGAGTGGCCGCCGGTGGTCAGCGTGAAGCACAGCTGCCACGAGTACCCCCGCACACCGTTGAACGTGCTCGCCGCCACGGTCGATCCTGGGCACAGTCTCGTGTCCGGGTAGTTGGTCTTGAAGTAGCTCTCGATCTCGTTCTTGTTGTCGCCCGCGGTCTGGACCGGACTCGAGGTCCCGCTGGCCGCGGTGACTGACCCTTCCCCGTTCGGGTCGGTCAGCACGATGGCCTCGCTGTCCTTGCTTGCGACCGACCAGCCGGGAGGCACGGACATGGTCACGCCGTCGTTGGACTCGGTCGCGACACCCGAGGGGTTCACTGACGGGGTTGGGATCGGAGACCCGACCGCGCTGGGCGAGCCCACCGGGCTCGGGCTCGGCACGTCGGTGATCGTCGTCCCCGACGTGTTGTTGTTCGGGGACCGACTGCCGATGATGGCCAGCGCGGTCCCGACCCCGGCCATGAGGAGGACCAGGACGACGACCCCGGCGATGATCAGCATCCACGGCGTCCGGTGGACCGGGGCCGGCGGGCCCGATGGGACCACGTAAGGGCTCTGGTAGCCCTGCGGGCCGAAAGCCGGCGGCGCCGCGCTCGGCGGCGGACCCTGCATGACCCCGGGCGGCGGCGCGTAGGTAGGCGCCGGTGGCTGGGCGGTCGCGACGCGAGCGGGTGCGGCGGCCAGCGGCGTGCCGCACACCTGGCAGTACACGTTTCCGTCGGGGTTCTGGGCGCCGCAACGGGCGCAGGTCACCGCCACCTAGGCCGACCCCGCCCGCGAGCCGCTGACGGGCTTGCGGCCGCGCCTGGTCCTTGCCGGAGCCGCCGTCAGCGCGACGCCGCAGTTCGGGCAGAACCCCGACGCGACGATGTGCATGTGGCAGTTGGGGCAGACCGTCTCCGCGAAGCCCATGTGCGCGGCTTCTTCGAGCAGCGCGTGATGCAGCAGGTACCGGATGTAGATCAGCAGCGCGCCGACGACGACCGCCTGCCACACGAGGATGAACAGAGGGCTCGCCGACGAGTCCTTGAGCAGCTGCGTGCCCAGCGAAAACGCTACGTGCGCGAGCACGGCCATCGCGATGCCGCCGATCTCGCGTCCGGCCAGTCGACCGCGTCGGTAGCGCCAGATCGCCGCGACGATCATGCCGGTGGCGCTTCCCTGCAGGAGTGGCTGGAACACGGCCAGGCTCGCCAGGTCGTAGATCCAGTTCCCCGGGGCAAGGTGCGGGGGCAGGCTGGTGAGCGCGCTTGAAAACGCGACGAGCGACTCGGCCACGCTGAAGCCGAGTCCGGCCGCCACTCCGAAGACGAGGCCGTCGACCGTTTCGGGAAACTCGGCGCGGTTGGTCATGAAGATGGCGGGCAGGGGCTTGACGACTTCCTGAACGACGGGGACCAGGAGCCCCAGGAAGAGCACGGTTCCGACGTCGATGCCGGCGTTGTGCAGCGGGTTGCCGATGTTCGAGTAGGGGTCGAAGAGCGCGCGCTCGATGAGCGTGACGATCAGGCCGACGACCGCGCCGCCCCCGATGGTGAAGCCAAGGACGATGGCCGGCTCGTCGCGGTAGACCTGCGCCTCGTAGAGGTAGATCAGGTAGAGCACCGGGACCAGGAAGGTCGCGACCAGGATCGCGGCGGTGATCAGGCCCGCGATCCACAGGACGACGATGCCCGCCAGGCCGACGACGAAGGCCCAGCGGAACTCATGGATCTTGTGCTGCCCGAGGTGCGGGAACAGGGTCGTGAAGACCGAGGGCTGGACGACGTGCTCCGCGGGATGCGCCGCGTAGCGGTGCTCGCGCAGCTTCGCATCGCCCAGCTCCCCCGTGGTGCCCTGGTGGGCGCCGCAGCGCGTGCAGAAGACACCGTCGGGAACGTCGTGGGCGCAGTGGTCGCAGCGCACGGGCCGTAAGGATATCGGCCCGTGCCGCGGCCTTACGCCTTCTTAGCTTCCTCGGCCTCCGCCGGTACCCAGCCCCGGATGAAATGGCACGAGTAGTGACCCTGGTGCTTGTCGAAGTACCGCTGGTGATACTCCTCGGCACGCCAGAAGTCGGTGGCCGGGACGATCTCGGTCACGATCTTCCGGTCGAAGTACTTCTGAGCCTCGTCACGCGACTTGATCGCCGCCTTCTCCTGCTCGGGGTTGTGAAAGAAGATCACCGAACGGTACTGGTGACCGTGATCCGGACCCTGCCGGTTGAGGGTGGTCGGGTCGTGCATGTTCCAGAAGGTGTTGAGCAGCTCCTCGTAGGAGACCTTCGTGGGGTCGTACGTGACCTCGACGGCCTCGGCGTGGCCCGTCCGGCCCATGCAGACCTGTTCGTAGGTCGGATGGTCGACCTTGCCGCCTGAGTAGCCCGAAACCGCCTCGATCACTCCCGGCACCTCGTTGAACAGGTGCTCGACGCCCCAGAAGCAACCTCCGGCGAAAATGGCCTTTTCCATTTGACCCTCCAACATATTGACTCGCGCCTCCAATGATTCCCCAAGACGACGGATCTGAACCGCTGACCGCCGCGGTGCGCCGGCGCTGGTGGCACCTGGCTGTCGTCGACGCCACGCCGCTGCGCCGGCATCGCGACTTCCGGCTGCTGTTCATCGGCCGGTTCGTCTCGTTTTTCGGCTCCATGGTGACGGTCGTCGCCTTCCCGTTCCAGGTCTACGAGCTGACGCACAGCGTGCTGCTCGTGGGAGCCCTCGGGGTGCTGGAGTTCGGCGCCATCCTCGTTTTCGCCTTCCTGGGCGGGGCGCTGGCCGACGCCCGGGACCGGCGCTCCCTGGTCCTGCTGACCGAGGCCGCCCTGATGGCCTGCAGCCTCATCCTGGCGGGCAACGCGGCGCTGGCGCACCCGCAGGTCTGGCTGCTGTTCCAGGTCGCCACGGCCTGGGGCGTGCTGGACGCGCTCCAGCGCCCGTCGCTGGACGCCATGCTGCCGAGGCTCGTCGACAAGTCCGAGCTGACCGCCGCGGCGGCCTTGGGGAGCATCCGCGGCACGCTCGGCCAGATCCTCGGCCCCGCGCTGGGCGGCGTGCTTGTGGCCGTCTTTGGCCTCACCGTCACCTACCTGTTCGACGTCGGCACCTTTGTCGTCGGGCTGGCCTGCCTCTGGCTGATGCGCGCGGTCCCGCCGCCGGTCGACGCCGAGCGACCCAGCCTCCGGCGTGTGGTCGAGGGTCTCCGCTACGCGAAGAGCCGCCAGGAGCTCATCGGCACCTACGCCGTCGACATGGTGGCCATGTTCTTCGGCATGCCTTTCGCGCTCTTCCCGGCGATCGCCCAGGGCCTCGGCGGCGCCAAAGTCCTTGGCCTGCTGTACGCCGCGCCGGCCGTCGGGTCGTTCCTCTTCTCGACGACCAGCGGCTGGACTCGCCGCGTGCACCGCCACGGCATGGGCGTCATCGTCGCCGCCACCGTCTGGGGCGCTGCCATCATCGGCTTCGGCCTGGCGCCGGGCCTGTGGCTGGCGCTGCTCTTCCTGGCCCTGGCGGGCGCGGCGGACATGATGAGCGGCGTCTTCCGCTCGGTGATCTGGAACCAGACCATTCCCGACTCGCTGCGCGGCCGGCTGGCGTCGATCGAGATGGTCAGCTACACGTCAGGTCCCGCCCTCGGCAACTTCGAGGCGGGCGTTGTCGCCTCACTCTTCAACGTCAGGGTCTCCGTGGTCTCGGGCGGCGTGCTGTGCGTCGTGGGCTGCGTGGTGGCCGCCGCCCTGCTGCCGAGGTTCCGCGCGTACGACGCCCGCAAGTACCATGTGGCGCCAGATCCTTCAGCGGGCACCGTCATGCGAGAGAAGCAATGAGCACCGAGCAGATCCTGGTCCTGGTCGCGGCGGGCGCGGCCTTGTGGGCGGCATTCTTCGCCACGCGCGCCGACTGGTCGATGCGTCGGGCTATGAAGCGCTTCGACTCGGCGTCCAGGCCGGTCCCGAACATCGTCTTCGGCCAGGCATCGCCCGGCCAGTCGGTCGAGCTCGAGGTGGAAAACCTCGGCGGCACTCTCGCGGCCGGCGGGATCATCGTCCACGTCTCGGACGAGCTCTACGCGGGCGAGCTGACGATGACCGAGCACGCCGCGGCCCGCCGCATCTCGCTGCCGTTCGTGGTCAAGGCGTGGAAGCGGCAGCTCGAGCCACAGTGCCTCGTCCTGATCGCGAAGGACTCGAGCGGCCGCTGCTGGGACTACGTCGACGGCGGCAGGCAGGTCAAGAACCCGCGCCGGTGGCTGACGAAGCAGCTGCGCGACCTGCGCATGCAGGGGATGGTCGACTTCCCGAAGGTGACCGGGAAGTAACCCGCTAGTGGGTGTGGTCTAGCTCCGCCTTCAGCTTGATCTCGACGTTGCCCTTCAGCGCCTTCGACACCGGGCAGCCTTCCTTGGCCTCGTTCGCGAGCTTCTGAAACTCCGCGTCGGCCAGGCCGTGGATGTGGCCCCGGACGGTCAGCGTGATCGTCGTGATCCCGGGCCCCGGCACGAACTCGACCTCGGCGGTCGTGTTCAGCCGCTCCGGGTGATGGCCGGCCTTGGCCAGGCCGTTGGAGAAGGCCATCGAGTAACAGGCGGCGTGGGCCGCGGCGATCAACTCCTCCGGGCTAGTGCCATGCGCGCGCTCGGTGCGTTCGGCCCAGGTGACCGGAAACTCGGGAAACGTGCCGCTTGCGACCCTGACGCGGCCCTTGCCGCTCGTGAGGTCGCCCTCCCAGACCGCGTCCGCTCTGCTGACCGCAGCCATCCGTTCACCTCCAGCTGAAACGCAGACGTCGACTGAACTAGCCTAGCGAGCCATGGACGCGCACGAGATCCCGGATCTCGATCCGCAGCCGCGCGACGACCAGGGCCATGGCTACATCGACTTCCTCGCGTCGGACAATCTGAGCGTCGGCCTCGCGGTCTGGCCGGCCGGCTCGACCGACCTGCAGCGCCCGCATCACGAGGACGAGGTCTACTACGTGATCGGCGGGCGCGGCACCATCAATGTCGCCGGCGAGGACCGGCCGGTGAAGGCCGGAAGCCTCGTCTTCGTCGCCGCCGAGGTGGAGCATCGGTTCCACGACATCGAAGAGGAGCTACGCGTGCTCGTCTTCTGGGCTCCGCCGCACAACGTGTCGCGTCAGACTTAGCGCCGATGGCGCAGCAAACGGTGCTGGTCACGGACACGCGCCGGCACGCGATCGACCGCATGGTGGAGAACGCGAGGGCGATGGGCGCCAACGCGGTGGTCATGATGCGCTTCGACTCGTCCGAGATGGGCCAGACGATGACCGAGGTAGTCGCGTACGGCACGGCCGCGATCGTCGAGAAGAACGCGACGTGAACGCACAGCTGGTCATCCTGGCGATCGTGATCGTGTTCGCGATCGTGGGCTACTTCGCGTGGGACCGCCGCTACCGGGGTCAGAAAGAGGGCTCGTTCAAGGCCACCGGCGAAGTGTTCAAGGACCCGACGTCCGGCAAGCTGACCCGCGTCTACGAGGACCCTTCGACCGGCCGCCGTCAGTACCGCGAGGAGCCCTGAGCCACCTCCAGGCGGCTTAAGTCCCGGCCAGCACCCTCCGCACCTCGCGCGCGACCTCGACATCCTCGCGCGCCTTTACCACCAGGACGGAAACCGGCGCGCCTGAGGCGCTGATGTCGCCGTCCTGAGCCAGGTCGCTGTTCAGCGCCGGGTCGATCTCGACGCCCAGAAAGCGCAAGCCGCCCGCGGCGGCGACGCGCACGGGCGCCGCGTTCTCCCCCACGCCCCCGGTGAAAACCAGCGCGTCCAGCCCGTCCATGGCGGCGACCATCGCCGCGATCGAAGCGCGCAGCCGGTGGACGTAGACATCGAACGCCAGTCGCGCGGTCGGGTTGCCGGCCTCCGTCCGCGAAATCACCTCGCGCATGTCCGCCGTGCCCGCCAGCGCTTTCAAGCCGCCTGAGCGGTCGAGCGCCTCGGTGAGCTCTGGCTCGCCGATGCCCGCGTGGCGCTGCAGCCACAGCAGCATCCCGGGGTCCACTGTCCCCGACCGCGTGGCCATGACGAGGCCCTCGAGGGGAGTGAACCCCATCGTCGTGTCGACGGAATCACCTCCCCAGACCGCCGCCAGCGACGCGCCGGCGCCCAGGTGGCAGGTCACGATCCGGAGCTCCGAAGGCGGCCGCCCGAGCATCTCCGCTCCCCGCCTGGAGGCGTAGGCGTGAGAGAAGCCGTGGAACCCGTAGCGGCGGATGCCGTGCTTCTCGCGCCATTCGGCGGGCACGGCGTACGTCGAGGCGGCGTCGGGCATGCGCGAGTGGAAGGCGGTGTCGAGGCAGGCGACGCCGGGCACCTCCGGCAGCAGCTCTTGAGCTGCCTCGATGCCGGCGAGCGCGGCGGGAAGGTGCAGCGGCGCGAGGTCCGTGATGCTGCCCAGGTAGGCGGTGACCTCCGCGTCGAGGCGAACCGACTCCCGATAACGCGCGCCGCCGTGGACGACGCGGTGGCCGACGGCCTCCACCGCATCCATGCCCTGGATGGCCTGTGCCAGCTGCCCCTGGTCGACTCGCCCTTCCTTCGCTTCGAACTCGTGGTGGGCGAGAGCCCTGTCGTTCTCGTCGACCAGGCTCAGCTTGAGCGAGCTGGAGCCGGCGTTGAGGACGAGAACCCTCAAGGCGTCAGTGCGGCCAGACCCAGTCGACGATCTCCGGCGGGTCCTGACCGTGGTCCCGCGTGTACTGGCGGCTGTGCAGCCGCAGGTCGACCATCTCCTGGCGGACGTGCGCGGCCTTCGACCCAATGGAGGGCACGCGGTCGATCACGTCGATGACCAGGTGGTAGCGGTCGAGGTCGTTGAGCATGACCATGTCGAAAGGCGTGGTCGTCGTCCCCTCCTCCTTGTAGCCGCGCACGTGGAGGTTGGGGTGGTTGGTGCGGCGGTAGGTCAGGCGGTGGATGAGCCATGGGTAGCCGTGGTAGGCGAAGATCACCGGCCGGTCCCTCGTGAAGATCTCGTCGAACTCTGCGTCCCTCATCCCGTGCGGGTGCTCCTCGGCCGGCTGGAGGCGCATCAGGTCGACGACGTTGACGAAGCGGACCGCCAGCTGCGGCAGGTGCTTGCGAATCAGGTCGGCGGCGGCCAGGGTCTCGAGCGTCGGCACGTCGCCCGCGCACGCGAGCACGACGTCAGGCTCCTTGCCTTCGTCTGTGCTCGCCCAGTCCCAGATGCCGAGGCCGCGGGTGCAGTGCGCGACGGCCTCGTCCATCGGCAGGTAGTTCAGCGCCGGCTGCTTGCCCGCGACCATCACGTTGACGTAGTTGCGGCTGCGCAGGCAGTGGTCGGTCACCGAGAGGAGGCAGTTCGCATCTGGGGCGAGGTACACGCGGATGACCTCCGCCTTCTTGTTCATGACGTGATCGATGAAGCCCGGGTCCTGGTGCGAGAAGCCGTTGTGGTCCTGCCGCCACACGTGTGACGACAGCAGGTAGTTGAGGGACGCGATGGGCCGGCGCCACGGGATCGTGCGCGTCGTCTTCAGCCACTTCGCGTGCTGGTTGAACATCGAGTCGATGATGTGAATGAAGGCTTCGTAGCAGTTGAACAGCCCGTGGCGCCCGGTGAGCAGGTAGCCCTCCAGCCACCCCTCGCAGAGGTGCTCGCTCAACACCTCCATCACGCGGCCGTCGGGTGCAAGGTGGTCGTCGCCGGGCACGAGCTCCGCGTCCCAGGCACGATCCGTCGCCTCGAAGACGGGGTTGAGGCGGTTCGACGCCGTCTCGTCGGGGCCCATGATCCGGAAGTTGTCGGGGTTCATATTCACGACGTCGCGCAGGAAGGTCGCCATGACGCGGGTCGCCTCGCTCGTCGTGGTTCCAGGCTTCGGCACATCCACGGCGTAGCCGCGGAAGTCGGGCAGGCGGAGGTCCCGCAGCAGCTCGCCGCCGTTCGCATGCGGGTTGTCGCTCATCCGCCTGTGACCTGACGGCGCCAGGCCCGTGATCTCCGGCACGAGCTTTCCACTCGCGTCGAACAGCTCGCCGGGTTGGTAGCTCCGCAGCCATTTCTCCAGGACGCGGATCCGCTCGGGGTGCTGCTTGAAGCCGTCGATCGGGACCTGGTGCGCGCGCCACGTGCCTTCGACCTGCTGGCCGTCGAGGGTCTTCGGTCCGGTCCAGCCTTTCGGCGTGCGCAGGACGATCATCGGCCACGCCGGCCGCCCGGCCCGGCCATCCGAGCGTGAAGCCTTCTGGATGCGGGCGATCTCGTCGAGAGCCCAGTCGAGCGCGGCGGCCATCTGCTGGTGCACCAGGTCGGGGTCTTCGCCGGCCACCATGACCGGCGCGTGGCCGTACCCGCGCATGAGGTCGAGCAGCTCTTCCTCGGGTATGCGGGCGAGCACCGTGGGGTTGGCGATCTTGTAGCCGTTCAGGTGAAGGATCGGCAGCACGGCGCCGTCGCGGGCCGGGTTCACGAACTTGGTGGAGTGCCAGCTGGCGGCGAGCGGGCCGCTCTCCGCCTCGCCGTCGCCGACGATGCAGAAGACCTTGAGGTCCGGGTTGTCGAACGCGGCGCCGTATGCGTGCACGAGCGCGTAGCCGAGCTCGCCTCCCTCATGGATCGAGCCCGGCGTCTCCGGTGCGTTGTGGCTCGGAATGCCGCCCGGGAACGAGAACTGGCGGAACAGCTTGCGCAGCCCGGCCTCATCCAGCGATACGTCCGGGTAGCGCTCGGTATACGTGCCCTCGAGGTAGGCGTTGGCGACGCCCGCCGGGCCGCCGTGCCCCGGACCCATTACATAGATGGCGTCCAGGTCGCGCTTCTTGATGACCCGGCTCGCGTGCGCGTAGATGAGATTCAGGCCAGGCGTCGTGCCCCAGTGGCCGAGGAGGCGCGGCTTGACGTCCTCGAGCTTCAGTGGGCGGCTCAGCAGCGGGTTGTCGAGCAGGTAGATCTGGCCGACCGACAGGTAGTTGGCCGCCCGCCAGTAGGCGTGGATGAGGCGGAGTTCCTGGGCGTCGAGTGGCTGGGCGTCCGCGATCTCGGGAGCTGTTGCGGTCCGGACCTCCTTCATCGACACCTGCGTCTCATCATGCAGCAGTCGGAGACGGGCATGCCGGGTGCGTCAGCGAGGGCGATCGACCGGCCCGACCTGAAAGCGCCGGCCCGTTATCGTGACCGGCTCGATTCCGATCCAGAAAGGCTTGGCACCGGGCGCCAACGGCCACGGCGATGCGCCGCGGGTCGCCCACGACACATCGTCGAGGCTTTCGGTCGCGTCAACCGCGATGCCCTGCACCATGACGCTCCACGCGAGGCCCGCCTGTGAATCGTATCCATCGATTTCGAAACACACCCTTGAGCCCGGTGCGTGCGCGAGCTTGGTGCCGCGTCCCGTGCGAATTGCGATCCTGCGCTGGTTCATCGCGTAGTTGACGGGAAAGATCTGAGGCTGGCCGTCGACGACGACGGCGATCCGGCCGAAGGTATGTAGCTGCAGGATGTCGACGCACTCCGGTTCAGGGATCGACTCCAGCTCCGCGTCCGCTCCTGGCCGGCTCACTGCGTCTGGGCGGTGACAGCCCGACGAGCGCCGCCCTTCTCCGCGCTCGCGCATCACGCGGCTCGGCGACGCGGTGCTGCGGTCACGGTGGCGTGGTTGGACCCATAAGACCCGTTCACCTTCTCACCAAGATCGGCTAGCAGCCACCAGCCGACCCAGATCAATGGAGACGCCAGCACGAGCACGATCGCGATAACGACGCCAACACTCAGGTACATGACTTCCTCCTTCAGCACAGGCTGCGGAAAGTCGATGGCCAGCCATAGGGCCGATAGACCCTTGAAGCAGGGGCCCTCCCGCCCTCCAACCCGGCACGCCGCCGAAGGTCACTTTTGCAGGGGGTCCATCGGCCCCCCGCAATTGGGCCACTCGACCCGAACTCCACAGCCCCGTTGGGGGCAAAACTGCAATCGAGCCGTCCGAAGCTCAAACAAATTCAACCCTCGGCAGAGGGACATCAGGAGGAAATCGACATGAACTCGGCAATGAGGTGGCGAATCATCACTCTCCAGGCAGTCATGGTCGTCGTTCTGGCGGGAGCAGCCGCCTTCGCGTATGGCCTTGGCACGTTCACGACAGGGCAGATTCGCGACGAGCTGGCGGCGCAGCAGGTCTTCTTCCCGGCAGCCGACCAGATCAAGGCTGGCGGGGCCCTGGACCCGGCAAAGTTCTCACAGGAGATCCGCGACCAGGCCGGCAACCAGGTCACGGACGGCAACCAGGCTCGGATCTACGCCAACGACTTCGTCGGCGTGCACCTCAAGAGCACGGCCGGCGGACTTACATACGCATCGGTGGGCACGAAGATCTCGCAGTTGAAGGCTCAGCTCGCAACCATGCAGCCGACCGACCCTGGATACGCTGACATCCAGACCCAGATCACTACCCTCACCGCGCAGCGCGAGACGCTGTTCAAGGGTGAGACCCTGCGCTCGATGCTTCTGAACGCTTACGGCTGGTGGACGATCGGCACGTACACCACGTACGCGGCGTTCGGCCTGTTGCTCGCGGCGCTCGTCGTGCTGGGCGCGATGGTCTTCGAGTTTGTCGCAGCTCGCAGCACCGTGAAAGTCAGGTTCGCAAAGGCAGTCGCGGCTCGCGCGTGACAACTCTTCTCGCGGACGGCAAGCTCCGGTGGAAACCGCTTCCACCGGAGCCCTTTTTCGTTTCCACCGACTCGATAGATTTGTGCTGACGATGGCGATTGCGAAAAGGCTGAGCCGCTAGGCTCCCGGCGTCGTCGTGTGGCGAGCGAGGTAGGCGGCTGCCTCAGCCCTTCGCGCAACCTCGAGCTTGGAAAGGATGGTCGAGACGTAGTTCTTGACCGTCTTCTCGGCCAGGTTCAGCTCCTTGCCGATCTGCCCGTTCGTCATGCCGCGAGCGACGAGGGTCAAGATTCGTTCCTCCTGGGCGGAGAGCCGCGCCAGCTTCTCATCCCGCATCGTCTTGCCCTTGCGCAGCCGGTCGAGCACCGACCTCGTGACCTCGGGATCGAGAAGGCTCTTCCCCGCGCCCACCTCGCGGATGGCTCGCACCAGCTCGCCTCCGCGTATCTGCTTCAGCACATAGCCCGAGGCTCCGGCCATGATCGAGGCGAACAGCGCCTCGTCGTCCGCGAAGGAGGTCAGCATCAACACCTGGGTCTTCTCCAGCTTCGCGCGTATCTCGCGCGTCGCCTCGATCCCGCTGCCGTCCGCCAGCCGCACGTCCATGACCACCACGTCGGGCCTGGTGCGCTCCGCCTGGGCGATCGCCTCGGCGACCGTGCCCGCCTCGGCCACCACGGTCATGTCGTCGTTGGCGTTGATGAGGGACTTGACGCCGTCGCGCACAACCTCGTGGTCGTCGACCAGAAGGATGCGTAACCGGCTCGGTGACATCTGGCTCATGGTCGCATCCTTCCACGCGGGCTGGCAAAGTCGCAGGTCCCTTTCGTGAAGGGCCGTTGGACCCTACACCGGGAATGCGATGCGCAGCCTCGTGCCTTTGCCGGTGCCGCTCGTCATCTCCAACGTACCGCCGAGTCGGGCTGCGCGCTCGCGAATGTTGCGCAAGCCGTTGCCACTCGAGTCAGTGCCAGGGTGGATTCCGACGCCGTCGTCCTGGATGGTCAGGACTGCGTTCGAGCCCTGCCGCTCGAGCCGGACGACCGCGGTTGACGCCCGCGCATGCCGGGTCACGTTGGAGAGCGCTTCGCGCGTCACCTGGACGATATCGGCGGAGCGGCTCGAGAGCTGGGCCGCCAGGGCGGCGTCGACCTCCACGTTCACCGTCTCGCGCGACCGCTCCCGGACCTCGTCTCCCAGCTGGCGCAGAGCCTGGTCGAGCTGGCGATCGGCCAGCACACCCGGCCGCAAGCCGAAGATGTAGTTGCGGAGATCGCGGATGACGTCGTCCAGCGAGGCCACCGCCTTCTCGATGCGCCCAGAGGTCTCCACGTTGCCGGCCGTCAGGGCGGTGCCCTGTAGGCTCATGCCGACCGCGAACAGCGACTGGATGATGCCGTCGTGGAGCTCCTTGGCGATCCGCTCGCGCTCTTCGAGCAGCCCAAGCCGGCGGAGCTCCGACTGCGCGCGGTCGTAGTCCAGCGCGAGTGACGCGGCGTCGGCAAGGCTGACCACGTGTCGCCGGGTCTCCTGGCTGAATCGCTTTCCGCCACGCAGGTTGGCGACCATGAGCGTCCCCACCACCCTCCCCGGCACGCGAAGCGGGACGAAGAAGGCCGGTCCATGTCCGCCCAGGCCGATGATCGGCCGGTAACCCCGAGGATCCTGGCTGATGTCGTCGAAGATCAGACCATCACCGCTCTGGATGACATCGCCCGAGATCGAACCCTCGAGCGGAAGCGACTGGCCGCGGAGCGCGTTGGCCCGAGCCCCGGCGGCGGCCGAAACAACAAGCTCTCCCTGGACTCCGGAGCCGGTGACGACGGTCGCGGCGTCGGCTCCAGCGAGGTCGCGAGCATGCTCGGCGATGCTGTTGAGCAGGGAGTTGTCCGGGTCGCCCGCAAGCACCTTGTCGGTGATGTCACGAAGCGCATCGAGCCACCGCTCACGCGACCGGACCTCCTCATAGAGGGAGGCGTTGGCGATGGCCACGCCCGCCTGGGTGGCAAGGACGACGAGCGCGTCCTCATCTTCCTGGCTGAACTCGTCGGCGTCGCGCTTCTCAGCGAGGTAGACATTGCCGAAGACCCGGCCCATCGCCTGCACCGGTGCGCCCAGGAACGAGCGCATCGGAGGATGGTTCGCGGGGAAGCCGACCGAGCGCGGATCGTCCGCGATGTTCTTGATCCGGACAGGCCGCGGCTCGTGGATGAGCAGCCCGAGCACCCCACGGCCGGTGGGCAGGTCGCCGATAGCACGACGTCGTCTCGACGGGATACCGGTCGTCACGAACTCGACCAGGGTGCCATCCCCGCCGATCACGCCGAGGGCGCCGTAGCGCGCGTTGGTGACCTGGACGGCAAGATCCACGATCCGCTGGAGGACGATCGGCAGCGAGAGCTCGGACGCAAGTGTGAGCCCAGCCTCCAGCAGCATGTCCTTGCGATCCCGGGCCTCGGCCATGGCGGCCCGAATCTACGCCACCCGGCACCCTGGGGGAGGGTACAAAGGCCCTATCGGGCCATCGGGGCCGCTGAGATCCTCGGGTCGTGATTTATCGGCATCGGACTGTCACGGACGTGATGACGACCACCGTGCACGTCGCGGCCCCGTCGACGCCATTCAAGCTCCTCGTGCAGTTGATTGACGAGAACCGGATCAGCGCGGTCCCGATCGTCGACCGGAACGGGATTCCCGTCGGCCTCGTCTCCGAGTCGGACCTCCTGGTCAAGGAGCGCCGCGCGGAGCTCGAATCAGAGCATGCATGGATCCGGCGGCGGTTAAAGGAGAAGGCCCAAGCGACCATCGCCTCCGACCTGATGACATCGCCGGCGATCACGGTCGAGTTGGCAACGCAGATCCCGGAGGCAGCACGGATCATGCAGGAACGAGGTGTGCGTCGCCTGATCGTGGTCGACGCACGCGGCCGGATAGCGGGGATCGTGACCCGCAGCGACCTGCTACAGGTCTTTCTGCGGACCGACGAGGACGTGCGCGACGAGGTGGTCGGTCGCATCATCCCGGCGGTCATGCCGACGCAGCCGCACGTGGTCGAGGTGGATGTGGAGTCCAACGTCATCACGCTGTCGGGCGAGGTCGACCGGCGCACCGACGCCGAGATCCTGGCGAGACTTGCACGCGATGTCGACGGGGTGGTCGACGTGGTCAATGCGCTCACGTTTCGCTGGGACGACACCAGACCCTACCCGCGGGCGATCTGAACCCGACAGGACCTCTGGCGACGGAACCGCGCTCGCCGGGCGCCGATAACATGGCCTGGTGCCAGACCAGCGGCCGGTCGCAGTGATCGCCGCGCTCGAGCAGGAGGCTCACGCCCTGGTGGCGCGAATGCCCCGCTCGGAGAGCGTCGGACCGCGGCTCCAGATCTGGGAGGGCGACGGCCTCGTCGTCATGGTCGGCGGCGTCGGCAAGGTTGCCGCGGCGATGGCCGCGCAGTACGCATGCGACGTGTTCAAGCCTCGCTGCCTGATCTCGATCGGGCTGGCCGGCGGCCTGCAGAGCCGCGTCCGTCCTGGACGCGTGGTCGTCGCCTCCGGCGCGGTGCAGCACGACATGGACGGGCGGCCGCTCACCAAGGCCAGGGGCGTGGTCCCTGGGCTCGGCGTCTCGACCATCGCCGCGCATCCCGCGGTCACCGCCACGCTGCTGCGCGCGGCGCGCTACAAGTCGGAGGACGCCACGTCGGGCCTCGTCCTCACGGGCGACCAGGTAGTGACCTCGAGCGCGGTGCGCGACGCGCTGCTCCTCGATTTTCCCGACGCCGCGTGCCTCGACATGGAGACCGCGGCCATCGCCCAGGTCGCGCACCAGAACGGCGTGCCCTGGTCGGCGGTGCGGGTGATGTCGGACGCGGCCGACGAGACGTTCGACCTCGAGGGCGTGATGGGCTTTGGCGTCGACACCGCCGCCAACCTCTTCGAGAGCATCATTCAGGCGGTGGTGGACGACCTGTGATCGAGGCCTCCCTGCGCTGGCTGGGCGCCGAGGAGGCGAGCCGCCTCGTCAAGGCGAACGAGCTCGACCCTCAGGCTGTCGTGCGGGCGCACCTCGACGCGATCGACCGTCTCAACGGGCGCCTGAACGCCTTCATCCACATCGACCGTTCGGCGCGATCGACGTCGGGCGTCACGCTGGCGGTCAAGGACAGCCTGCCCGTCAAGGGCATGCCCTACACCTACGGGACCTCGTCCTGGAAGGACCGCATCGCCGACGAGGACGCGGTGCCGGTGGCGCGGGCGCGCGCGGCGGGGATGGCGGTGCTCGGCAAGACCAACCTGCCCGAGCTGGCGGCGTCCATCGGCACCAGCTGCCCGCTGTTCGGATCAACGCACAACCCGTGGCGCCAGGGCTTCACGCCTGGAGGATCCAGCGGTGGCAGCGGCGCCGCGGTCGCCGCTGGCATGTGCTCGGTGGCGCTCGGCGGCGACACGGGTGGCTCGATCCGGATCCCGGCTTCCTGCTGCGGCGTCGTCGGCCTCCGCCCCACGCCCGATCGCGTCCCTGTCGAAGAGGTAGACGCCACGGTGCTCCAGTCGCGCGGGCCGATGACGCGCACCGTCGCCGACGCGAGGCTCCTCTTCTCTGTCATGACGGCCACCGCACCCGACGCCGCACCGCGCAAGAAGCGCGCGATCGTGGGCATGGCTTACGCCGGCGCCGACTCCCCCTGCCAAGAGGCGTGCAAGCGGGCGGCGAGCGCGCTGGAGGACGCCGGGCACGTGATCGAGGCCATCAAGTGGAATCCGGCTCCCGTCACCCAGGGCTACGGGACCGTCCGCCGGGCGAGCATGGCGAGCTTTCCGGCCGACCTCTCCACCTTCGGACCCGGCATCCAGCAGCTCGCGGCCGAAGGGAGGAGCCTCACCGCGATGGACTACTTCCGCGCATTCGAGAAGGCTACGGACGCGGCCAACCGCGCGGTCGGGGTGCCGCTGCAGACGCGGTATGACTTCCTGCTCACGCCGACTCTCGGCCTCCTGCCGATGCCGATCGACAAGGTGCCGCCGTTCCTCGGTGAGGAATGGGCGCGCTACGTCCAGTTCGTGCTGCCGGTGAGCTTCGCCAGAACGCCCGCGATCTCGATCCCGGCGGGCCTCGAGGACGGGCTGCCCGTCGGCGTGCAGCTGGTCGGCAAGTTTGCCCAGGAGTACGAGCTGCTCGACTTCGCCGAGGAGCTCGAGAAGCTGCCCGGCTTCGGCTTCCAGCGTCCACCGGAGGTTGACGATTGAAGGCGCAGCGCGTCGACATGTTCGTGTGTCCGTCGGCCAGCCCGGCGGACGTATCCGGCCTCCAGGCGCTCGCTGACGCAGGCAAGATCAAGCCCGACACGCTGGTCGCCCTCGTCGGCAAGACCGACGGCACGGGCTTCCACGACGACTGGGGCCGCATCTGGGCCGACGCCGCGCTTCGGGAGTGGACCGCCAGGTTCCTCGGCGTCCCGAGGGACGACGTCGCCAAGCACGTGATCTTCGTCCTCTCCGGTGGATGTCCCGGGGTCATCACGCCGCACATCGCCGCCGTGACACGCGAGTGGGTCGACGTGCCCGAGCGCGCGATGGATGACAAGCGTCTCGCCGTCGGGCGGGCGGGCTCCGACGCGATCGCGCCCGAGGAGGTCGGCCGCATGGGCATGATCCGCAAGGTGGCGGCGGCCACCCACGAGGCGATGCAGGACGCCGCCATCGAGGACCCGAAGGACGTGCACCTCGTCATGGTCAAGGTGCCCGGCCTGACGGTCGCCAGCATCGCGGACGCGGAGTCGCGGGGACACACCGTCGTCTCGCAGGACCTCACCTTCGGGCCCGAGGGGGCCGGTGCCTACGCGAACGACGCCGCGGCCCTTGGTGTCGCGATGGCGTTGGGCGAGGTGCCCGAGTCGAAGCTTGCGGACGACGTCGTCCGCCGGGACTGGGACCTCTACTCCGAGGTCGCGATGACCTCTTCAGGCGGCGAGAAGCGTCACGGCGAGGTCGTGGTGTTCGGCAACTCGACGTCCGCGGTGAGCTCGCTGCGCATCGGCCACGCCGTCACCCGTGACTTCATCGATGCCGCCGGCGTGCGCCACGCCCTGCGGGTCGCCGGCCTGCGTTTCAAGGACGGCCTCCCGGACGAGGCGGACCTCGGCCGCCTTGTCCACGTCTTCGCCAAGTCCGTGATCCCGGGCACCGACCAGATTCGCGGCCAGCACATCACCCTGCTGGACGACCACAACGCGTACCAGATCGGCAAGGCGCTGGGCGGGATGCTGGTCGCCTCGGTGACTGGGCGGACGGCGAACTACGTGAGCGGCGGCGAGCGCAACTCGCACCAGGGGCCGCCAGGTGGCAACATCGTCGCCGCGGTCGTCAGGGCCGACACGTAACACTGTCCCCCGTGGGCGCCATCGTGGCCGAAGGGCTGGTCAAGGTCTACCGCTCGCGCTCGAGCGAGGTTCGGGCGCTCGACGGCCTCGACCTGACAGTCGCCGAGGGCACCGTGCTCGGGCTGCTCGGACCCAACGGAGCAGGCAAGACCACCTGCGTGCGCATCCTCACCACGTTGCTGCGGCCAGACGCCGGGCGCGCCACGGTCGCGGGATTCGACGTGGTCCGGCAGGCGCAGGAGATACGGCGACTGATCGGCCTCTCCGGGCAGTACGCGGCGGTCGACGAAAACCTCACCGGCCGGGAGAACCTGTGGCTATTCGGGCGCCTCTACCAGCTGCCCGGCACGCAGGCGCGCCGGCGCGCGGACGAGCTGCTCGAGCAGTTTGAACTGGCCGATGCCGCGGATCGGGTGGTCAAGACCTATTCCGGCGGCATGAGGCGGCGGCTCGACCTGGCCAGCGCCCTCACTGGGAGGCCGCGGATCCTCTTCCTAGACGAGCCGACCACCGGGCTCGACCCGCGCGGCCGCCTCGGCATGTGGGACGTGATCCGCGGTCTCGTTGGCGAGGGCGTCACCCTGCTGCTGACGACGCAGTACCTGGAGGAGGCCGACGCGCTGGCCAACACGATCGCCGTGGTCGACCGCGGAAAGATCATCGCGCGCGGCACCTCCGACGAGCTGAAGGCGCAGGTCGGTGGCGAGCGTATCGAGGTCGTCGTGCACAACCGGGACGACATCGCGCGGGCCCTTAGGGCCCTGGTGGACGAAAGCGATGGCGACCACACCATCGACGATCACGTGCGCAAGATCACCGTGCCGGCGCGTGGCGGAGCGCGACGCCTGGCCCAGGTCGTGCGCGAGCTCGACGAAGCCAACATCGCCATCGACGACATCGCGTTGAGACGCCCCACCCTGGACGACGTGTTCCTCACGCTCACGGGTCACGCCGCGGAGCTTGCGGCGGGCGTAGAGGGCTCGAATGGCCGTTAGCGGTCCGCGCCAGGCGCTTTCCGACGGGCTCGTGATCGCGTGGCGAAACCTGAAACGCGTGCCCCGGATTCCCGAGCTGGCGCTGTTCGCGATCTTGCAGTCGATCATGTTCGTGCTGCTGTTCGCGTTCGTCTTCGGAGGCGCGATCCTGCTCCCAGGTGGCGCTTCCTACCAGGAATACCTGATGCCGGGGATCTTCGCCCAGACGATCGTCTTCGCGACCGCGACGACCGCGATCGGCATGACAGACGACCTCAGCAAGGGCATCCTCGATCGTTTCCGCTCGCTGCCGATGGCGCGCTCAGCGGTGCTGAGCGGACGGACGTTCTCCGACGTCGTCTACAACGCGGGCATTCTCGTCGTGCTCATGCTTTCCGGGCTCGCGGTCGGCTGGCGGGTGCACAGCAACGTCCCCGAGTTCCTGGCCGGCGTCGGCCTGCTGCTTCTCTTCGCCTTCGTCATGGCCTGGATCGGCGTGTGGCTGGGTCTGACCCTGAGGACGGTCGAGGTGACCCAGCAGGTGTCCTTCACGGTCCTCTTCCCGCTCACATTCGTGTCCAACGTCTTCGTGCCCACGCAGTCGCTGCCATGGTGGCTGCGACCCGTGGCCGAATGGAACCCGGTCAGCGCGCTCACGGCCGCGACGCGAGAGCTGTGGGGCAATCCCAACCCTTTCGCGGCCGGCGGGCTGCCGGCCGAGCATCCGGTGGAGCTGACCTTGATCTGGATCGTGGTCCTGCTCGCGATCTTCGCCCCGCTGGGCGTGTGGCGCTACCGGTCGATGAGCCGCTAGCCAGAAGCAAGCTCGAACAGCTTCAGCGGCGAGAGCGGCATCTCCGTGATCGAGAGCCCGGTCGCGTCCTCAATCGCCGAGGCAAGGACGGCGCCGACCGGGATCACCCCGGCCTCCCCCGCCCCCTTGACCCCGAGCGGATTGAGCGGCGATGGCGTCTCGATGTGGTCGATCTCGATCGGCGGGATCTCGGTCGCGTACGGCATCAGGAACTCCATGAACGACGCGTTGCGCAGCTGGCCGTCGGAGTCGTACGCGAGCCGCTCGTAGAACGCGCCACCGATGCCCTGTGCGACGCCGCCCTCGATCTGCCCCTGCAGCACGAGCGGGTTGATGACCCGACCGCAGTCGTGTATGACGACGTACTTGAGGATCTCGAGCCGGAAGGTCTTCGGGTCGACACGCACGTAAGCCGCGTGGCAGCCTGCGGCCCACGTCGAGCCGGGCGGGCTGTAGTAACCCGTCGCCTCAAGGCCCGGCTGCTCGCCGTCCCGCAGCGGAGGTCCGGGCCGCGACCTGGCCGCGAACTGCGTGGCGGCCTCTGTGCCGCCGCCGAAGGCGTAGCGCACCGGGTTCGAGAGCACGGCCACGGCGCCGAGAGGGATGCCACGGTCCGGTGAGCCCTTGACTCGGACCCGCCCGTCCGCCAGCTCGAGGTCTTCGGGTGCGGCCTCGAGGTGGTCGGCCGCGATGCGCCTCGCCTTGTCGGCGACCATGCCCGCCGCGACGTGCATCGCGTTGCCGGCGGTGACGGCGCCGCGCGACGCAAACGTGCCGACCCCCCAGGGGAACCTTCGCGTGTCGCCACTCGTGACCTCGACGTCCTTCACGTCGACGCCCAGCTCGTCGGCCACGACCTGCGCCCACACCGTGGCGTGCGCCTGGCCCTGGTTCGGGATGCCGGTCGCGGCGACGACCTTGCCCGAGACCAGGACCTGGACGTGCGCGCCCTCGTATGGCCCGACGCCTGTGCCTTCCACGTAGACGGCGATGCCCATGCCGACGTGCTCGCCTTCGGGCTTCGGCCCGAGCTTCGCGATTGCCTTGTCCAGCAGAGTTGGATAGTCGCCGCTGTCGTAGACGACCATGTTCCCGTCCTGCCACACGACGCCCAATTCGTAAGGAAACTCGTCCTGCTGAATCAGGTTGCGACGCCGCACCTCGACCCGGTCGAGGCCCAGCTCGGCGGCGATGGCATCGAGAGTGCGCTCCATGGCGAAGCAAGCGTGCGGGCGGCCGGCGCCGCGGTAGGGCGAGGTCGGCACCGCGTTGGTGTAGAGATCGCGGAAGCGCACACGGTAGTTGGGGATCCGATAGGGCCCGGGCAGCTGCGCCGCGCTGATGATCGGCAGGATGATCCCGTACGGCGTGTAGGCGCCGCCGTCGTGGATGAAGTCGTCGCTCAGCGCGAGGAGTCGTCCCTCCCCGTCGAAACCCACGTCGACCTCGTGGACCTGCCCACGCTCCTGGTTGACCGCGGTGAAGTGCTCCTGGCGGTCTTCGGTCCACTTCACGGGCCGCCCCAGCTGCATCGCGGCGTAGGGGACCAGGAGCTCGTCGGGGTAGAAGAGCATGATCTTCGGCCCGAAGCCGCCACCGACGTCGGGCGCGATGACCTCCACGTTCGACTCGGGCAACCCGAAGAGGACGGCGAGACCGCCGCGGATCGAGGTCGGCGACTGCGTGGAGTCGTACACGGTGAGCTTGCGGTCGGGCGACGACCACCTCGCCCAGACGGCGCGGCCCTCCATAGGGTTCGCGGCGCCGCGCTCGTAGCGCAGCCGCAGGTGCTTGCGGTGCGGCGCCCTGGCCAGCGCCGCGTCCACGTCGCCCACCTCCTGCAGCATCTCCGCGGCCACGTTGCCGGGGACGTCGTCGTGGACGAGGTGCTCTGCCTCGAGGGCAACCTCGGGCGAGATGACGACCGGCAGCGGCTCGTACTCGACCTGGATGAGCTCGGCCGCGTCCTCGGCGATGTACCGGCTCTCGGCCACCACGAACGCGACCGCCTCGCCCATGTACCGAACGCGGTCCGAGGCGAGACAGCGCTGGGTGCGACCGTGGGTGAGGTTCGGGTGCGGGATCAAGAGCGGAAGGTCGACGCCGCCAAACGGCAGGTCGGCGGCCGTGTACACCGCGACCACGCCTGGGACCTCGCGTGCGGCGGTGGCATCGATCGAGGTGATGCGCGCGTGCGCGTATGGCGAACGGACGAAGCAGCACTCGAGCGCGCGTTCGCCGTTCTCACTGATGTCGTCGGTGAACCGTCCGTGTCCGCGCAGGAGCCGGTCGTCCTCCACGCGCTGCACTGGGGCGCCGAACCAGCGTGTGGTCATTTCGTCAGCTCGGCCGCCCGGATGACTGCCCGCCGGATCGAGGCGTAGCCGGTGCAGCGGCACAGGTTGCCGGAGATTCCTTCCTCAATCTGTTGCGGCGTCGGATTCGGGTGCTGCGCGAGCAGACCGACCACCGACATGACGAACCCGGGGGTGCAGAACCCGCACTGCAGGCCGTGGCATTCGTGAAAGGCCTGCTGCACCGGGTGCAGCGGGGCACCATCGCGTGCAAGTCCCTCGATCGTGGTCATGTCATGTCCTTCGGCCTGGACCGCGAGCATCAGGCACGAGCGGACTGGCGCCCCGTCGAGCAGCACCGTGCAGCAGCCGCAAACGCCGTGCTCGCAGCCGACGTGGGTGCCGGTCAGGCCGAGGTCGTGGCGGAGGTGGTCGGAGAGGAGCCTGCGAGCGTCTGTGGGCGCGGCGTGATCGATGCCATTGACCTTCACGCCGCGAACGCCTTCTCGACGAGCACGCGCACTAGATGCAGGCGAAAGTCGCGGGTCGCCTCGAGGTCACCGCTGGGTTCGAGGCCACGTGCGGGGTCGCGTGGGTCGGCGAGGACCGGCGTGGGCGCGACACCGAACAGGGCCAGCTTCTCGCCGGAGCGGACGGCACCGGCCAGGGCGAAATCACCGTGCCGGCGAGACTCTTCGAGGATCGCGAACGGCTTGGGCGACGCCGGAAACCAAGCCTCGACGAGCAGCTCGTCGGGCTGGAGGCTGGTCTCGAAGACGCCGCGGAACAGCTCTGCTGCCGGGATCTCGCGCCGGCCGCGCGTGGAGACGGCCGTGACGCTGCCTCCCAGCGCCAGCAATACCGCGGGCAGCTCGGACGCCGGGTCGGCGTGGGCGATGCTGCCGCAGACGGTGCCGCGGTTCCGGATGACTCGGTGCGCAACGAGCCCCACCGCATCTCGCAGTAGCGGGCACACTCGGGCCACGAGCTCCGAGTCCTCTATTGCTGACTGCCGCACGAGAGCCTGCACTGCGACACCGCCGTCGCGTTCCGAAATACGGTCCAGGTCGCGAATGCGGTTGATGTCGACCAGGTGCTGAGGCCGGGCGAGCCGGAAATTGAGCAGCGGGATCAGCGACTGGCCGCCGGCCAGGACCTTGGCGTCTTCCAGCGACGCGAGCAGCTCGCACGCCTCCTCGACCGAGGTCGGTGCGTGGTATTCGAAGGGCGGCGGCTTCATTCCTCGAGCATCGCGACGGCACGGCACAGCGCGGCCTCGCCGCCCTGGAAACGCCAGGGAAAGCAGCCGAAGAGGATCTTGCGGTCGAGGACCTCGTCGAGCTGCCCGCCGAGGTTCTCGATGTGCACCACGTCATGCGGGAACAGCAGCGTGTGCATGATCTGGTAGTCCTCGCGAGGAAAGACCTCGTCGAGGCTGCGACCCAGCTTCTCCTCCGCGAGCTCGGCCTCGTCGGCTCGGATCCTCCTGATGACGGTGTTCATCGGGTGGTCGGCGCTGCCGGCGTCGACGGCGATCCAGCGCACGCCGCGGTCGAGCACCCACTCCGCGAAGGCGCGCGTCGGACCGGGATGCCGGATGAAGTACTTCGTCTCGTCGAGCTGCGATTTGTCGGTCCAGTTCTCGGGGTAGTGGCGGTGGTAGCCGGTGCGGATGACGAGGATGTCGCCACGCTCGATCCTCAAGCCGGTCTCCTTCTCCCAGCGCTCGAAGTGCTCCGGCCCGTAGATCGCGTAGTCGCCCAGGCCGTAGCGCCCGAGGTCGACCACGCAGGCGGGGCCGATCAGGAAGTCGAGCGGAAGGTCGCCGATGAACTTGCCGCCGGTCATGAAGTGCGCCGGGGCGTCCAGGTGCGTGCTGACGTGCAGGGTCATCGTGATCTCCTGCCCGCCGGCCTTCTCGAACGCCAGGCGCTTGATCCAGCGAATCGCCGGGCCGGGATAGCCGGCGAAGGCGGGCGTGTGCAGCGAAAAGTCCTGCGTGAGGTCGAGAAATCTCATGTGACGAGCAAAGACTTCTGGACTTTGCCCATGGCGTTTCGCGGCAGCTTCTCCATCGTCACCACGCGCTTGGGGCATTTGTAGGAGGCGAGCTGATCGTGCGCAAACGCGATCAGCTCCCTCTCATCCAGCGGCGCGGAGCCGGAGGGCACGACGAATGCCGTGACCTCTTCGCCCCACATCTCACTGGGGAGGCCCGCGACGGCGACCTCGTGCACAGCCGGGTGCTGCTCGAGCACCAGCTCGACCTCACGCGGGTAGACGTTGAAGCCGCCGGTGATGATGAGCTCCTTGATCCGGCCGCGGATGGCGAGCGAACCGTCATCCCCGATCTCTCCTACGTCGCCGGTCTTGAAGAAGCCGTCCGCCGTGAACGATTCCTCGGTGGCCTGGGGGTTGCGCCAGTAGCCCTCGAACACCTGGCCGCCCTTCAGCAGGACCTCGCCGGCCTCACCGAGCTTCACCTCGACACCGGGAAATGGATAGCCGACGCGGCCGGGCCGGCGCGGGCCGTCGTAGGGGTTGGTGACGACGATGCCGCCCTCGGTGATGCCGTAGCGCTCGACCGGCGGCTGGCCGAGGAGCCTTGCGCAGCGCTCGAACAGGGCCGGGGGCAGGGGCGCGGAGCCGCAGACGAACAGCCGCACTTGCGAGAGGTCGGTCGGGTGCTCGTCCAGCCAGTCGCACAGGCGCTGGTACATCGACGGCACGCCAAACAGCATCGTGCCGCCGCGGGTCAGCTCACGAACGACGTTTTCCGGCGTAAAGGCGACGAGCACGGCCCTGCCGCCGCTGAGCAGCGTGCCGTGGAGGCCCATGCCGAGACCGTGAAGGTGGAAGAGCGGCAGCGCGTGGACCAGCACGTCGCGGTCCGTCCACCGCCATGCCTCGATCGCCCCGCGGGCCTGGGCAAGGAGGTTGCCGTGGTCGAGGACCGCACCTTTCGGCCGCCCGGTCGTGCCCGACGTGTAGAGGATCGCGGCGGGACTTTCGGGGGTGAGGTCTGGCATCGGAGGTGCGTCGCCGCGTGGCAGGTCTTCGAGCGGAGCCGCGCGGAATCCAAGCTTGCGCACGATCTCCGCGCGCGGCGCGTCCGCGATGACGAGGGCCGGCTCGGAGTCGCGCAGGATGTGCTCCGCCTCCGCGCTGTGGTAGTCGGGGTTCATCATCACCGCGCAACCGCCCGCGCGCTGGACGCCGAGATACGCGGTCACCCACTCGAGCGAGTTCGCGCCGTAGATGGCGACGCGGTCGCCCGTCCTGACGCCGCAGCCCTGCTGGAGCCCGCCGGCCACCGACTCGGCTTGCCGGCGCAGCTCGTCGCGCGTCAGGCGGTGGTCGCCGGAGCGCAAAGCCTCGCTAGCGACCCCCCGCAGGAGCTCCTGCGGCAGCGTGCCCGAGCGCAACCGCTTGCGCAGCTCCTCGATGCTCGCCGTCACCTGCCAAACAATGCCACAGGGTTCGCGTGAGCCGCGATCAGGCCACGGGTCGCGAGGCACCCCGCTGGTGGAGCGTGCCGGGAAGCAGGAGCCCGAGCACGACGCCGACTCCGGGCAGCGCCAGGCCGAGCACGTTCGCGGGGTCGAGGATCGCCGCCTGCTGCAGGTAAACCCCGGCTCCGAGACCGCCGAGCAGTCCCAGGATCATGCCGACCACGCGGGAGGAACCGGTCGGTACCAGAAACATGCTCGCCACCAGGCCGATCAAGCCGAGCAGGCCCGCGATCAGGCCGAGCACTCCGGCCCAGGTGGCGAGCGGTGCGACATCGTCAACGACGATCAGGACGGCACCTTCGCAGGTCGTGCTCGTGCCGGCGACGGCCAGAACCCGTGTGTAGCGGTCATAGTCCGCGATCCGATACGGGCCGGCCGGTCCACTCGTGGCGTTGCCCTTGCGGTCCAGGAGGGGAAGGCCGATGCCAAAGAAGACGACCTTGAGCTGCGCGAACCGCTGCGGGGTCGACGAGCTGGCCTGGCCATTCAGCACGTCTGCGCTGGTCACATGCCAGACCGTCGCCGTCGTGAGATCTGCCGGTCCCGACTTCGAAGCCGTGGCCGAGGCTGTGCATCCACCGCTCACCTGTGCCTGTCCCGCCACCGGGGCGACGAGCAGGCCGATCAACACGACCAGCGACGCACAGGACGCGCGAACCGCCACCGTCCGTTGATTGATCTTCACATTTCTATAACGCACAGGTCCTACTCCCTGGCGACGACTTCCGCCGGCTCACTCTCCTTGTCGCGAACGTGTCCGGGCCGCAGCAGCTGGTAGAGGACGATCGCGCTCAGCGCGCCCAGGCCGAGATTGTTGAAGGTCAGGGTGAGCCCGCCGAGGTGGATGTCGATGCCCTGAGTGGCCGGGATGCCCGCCGCGATGATCAGCGGGATGGCCGCCACCGCAAGGTTGGCGCGCTTCGAGAAGTCGACCTTCGCGTCGACCCAGATCTTGCCGCCGATGACCGCGATGAGGCCGAACAGGTACATCTCGATGCCGCCCTGGACGCTGACCGGGATGCTGCGCACGAGGGCGCCGAAAATCGGGATGAAGCCGAGCAGGATGGCGAAGACGGCGGCGACGACGAACACCATGATCGAGAACACGCGCGTGATGCCCATCACGCCGATGTTCTCCGCGTAGGTCGTCTCCCCGGTCCCTCCCGCCAGGCCGCTCACCGTCGTCGCGATGCCGTCGCCCATGAACGTGCGGCCGAGCAGGTGGCTGAGGTCGCGCTTCATGATGCCGCTGATCGCGTACACGTGCCCGGCGTTCTCCGCGACGAGGATGACCGGGATGAAGAAGAACAGGCTGAGCTCGCGGCCGAACTGGCTGAAGTCGGGGAAGGCGAAGGTCGGGTAGCCGATCAGGTCAGCGGAGCCGATGGCCCCGAAGTTGATGTGGCAGGCCGATTTCGCGTCGGCACACACCGGGTACACGGCGGACACGAGGTAGCCGACCACGATGCCGATCAGCACCGGCAGCAGTCTTGGAAACCCGCGCAGATAGACCGCGGCCCCGACCGCGGCGAGGAGGGTGACCGTGGCGGTGAACGGCTCGCCGCCGTAGTTGGTGGTCGCCGCGCTGGCGAGCGCGAGGCCGATCACGGCGACGACGGTGCCCGTCACGACCGGCGGGAGCAGGAACCGGATCGGGTTGACGCCGACGAAATGGATGATGGCCCCGATCAGGAAGTAGATGACGCCCGCGATGACGATGCCCGCGTACGCGAGGCCGTGGTTGGGGTTCGAGGCGCCCTGCACCGCGAGCACCGAGCCTATGAAGGAGAACGACGAGCCCAGGTAGCTGGGCACCTTGAAGCCCGTGACAAAGAGAAAGATCAACGTGGCGACACCGCTGAAGAAGATCACCGTGTTCGGGTTGAAACCAAGGATCAGCGGCACCAGGACCGTCGCGCCGAACATGGCCATCACGTGCTGGAGGCCCATGAGGATGGTCTGCGGCCAGCCAAGACGATCCTCGGGATAGACGACGTCGCGCTCTCGCGCCCCTGTTGCCACCGCCATTGGCGCTACCCCCGTCAACTGCGCCCGGCCCACCCGGGCCAGCGCTAAGGTAAATCGCCCATGTGGGCTTTGCAAGATGCCCGCCTGCCGGACGGGACGGTCGCCGACGTCGTGGTCGACCGCGAGCGCATCGTGTCGGTGGGGCCAGGCGCCGCCAATCCTGTCGCCGAGCGCATCGACTGTTCCGGCAAGCTCGTCCTCCCGGCCTTCATCGACGGCCACATCCACCTCGACAAGGTCCTCATCCGCGACGAGCTGCGCGAGCACGACGGCACGCTTGCCGGCGCGATCGGAGCGATCCACGAACGCAAGCGGCGCTACACGGTGGAGGACGTCAAGGCTCGCGCTTCGAAGGTGATCGAGGACTCGGTGCGCCAGGGCACGACCCGGCTGCGCTCGCATGTCGACGTGGACACGATCGGCGGCCTGGTGCCGCTGGAGGGGGTGATGGCGGCCGCCCACGACTGCGCGGACATCGCCGAGGTGCAAACCATCGCCTTTCCGCAGGAGGGTCTGCTCCGCGACCCAGGCGCTCTCGCATTGATGGAGGCGGCCCTCGAGATGGGCGCCGACGTGGTCGGCGGCATGCCGCACTGGGAGCATGACGAAGCCGCGCAGCGCGACCATGTGCGGCTCTGCTTCGACCTCGCGGAACGCTTCGACCGCGACCTCGACATGCACGTCGACGAGACGGACGACGGGGGCGTGCGGACGCTCGAGATGGTCGCCGACGAGGCCCTCAGGCGCGGCTACATCGGTCGCGTGACCGCCGGCCATGTCTGCTCCCTCGCCGCCGCCGACCACGACTACGCCGACCGCGTGATCGAGAAGTGCCGCCGTGCCGGGATCTCGATCGCCTCCAACCCGGTGACCAACCTGGTGCTGCAGGGGCGCGGTGACCGCGGCCTGATCCGGCGCGGCACGACCCGCATCGCCGAGCTGCGAGCCGCCGGCGTCAACGTGTTGTTCGGCCAGGACTGCGTGCACGACGGCTTCTATCCGTTCGGTCGCGGATCGATGCTCGAGGTCGCGTTGATCTCCGCCCACGCCGCGCATCTCACGACGCGTGCAGACCTCGACTTCGCCCTACGTGCTGTCACCGACGCTGCCGCGCAGGCGCTGCGCCTGACCGACTACGGCTTGCGGCCGGGCGCGCGCGCCGACATGCAGCTGCTGCCGGTGCCGTCGTGGCCTGAGGCTCTTCGCCGGCAGCCGATGCCGGAGAAGGTCTGGTTTCGGGGACGCCTGGTGGCCGAGAGCTCGATCAGGTCGGAGGTATACCGCGTCGCTACGCGGCCCAGCGCCTCTCGCCCCAGCGACGCCTGACCATCACCGGCCGGTCGGGCGCGATGAACTCCACCCGCTCGCCGGCCAGCACCACCTGCCAGCCGCCTTCGTGGACCAGGCGGTGGTGGTAGAAGCAGAGCGGGATCAGCTTGCGCATGTTGGTCTGCCCGCCATTGGCCCAGAACTCGACGTGGTGGGCGTAGGTCCAGCTCAGCGGGCGATCGCAGCCGGGGAAGGCGCAGCTCTTGTGACGGGCCTTGAGGCCTCGCCACTGCGCCGGCTGCGCCGTGCGCTTGGCCCGGCCGACGTCGATGACCAACGAGCCGGCCTTGAGGATTCGGTGCAGGATGCCGTCGCAGGCCAGGCGCTGCACCGTCTTACTCGAGACGGGGATGCCGCTGGCCAGCGCTGAAGCGGGTGCGCCAAGCTCGGCCTTGAGACCTTCGAGGGTGGTGCTGACGCTGATGTGCGGGCGCACGCCATTGCGCCGGGGCAAGGTGCCCTTGTCAAGGGCGTGGCGGACGATCTCGTTCAGGGCGTCGGCGCGCCGCTGCTTGGGTGTGCGCGGGTCGTCGTCATCGCGGCGCTTGGAGAGGGACTCGATGGCCGCCTCCAGCGCCGCCCCGCCTTCGCGGTCGAGCACGCCCGAGATGTGGAACATGCCACCTGACTCGCTGATGCTCAGGAAGCGCTTCTCCCAGTCCTCCTCGACCTGGTGGTCGAAGCTGTCCGGGTCGAGTATGTAGCGCACGTGCTGCTCCAGCCAGTGGAGGTTCTTGACTGAATGCTCCCTGGCCAGGCCGATCCAGTACTCCTCATCAACCATGGGCTTCAGGTCTTCTCGCAGCCGGTCGCGGAAGTGGCAGATCACGGCCGCCGCCTGGTACCCGATCTCGCCCGAGCGCAGCGCCTGGGCGACCACGGGCAGCGACTCCAGCTGTTCGCCGACGCACAGCCGGTCGGAGGCCGCGCTGGGAGTCAGGCCGCAGGTCTGGGCAGCCCAGCCGACAGACGTCCGGCCGGCGAGCAGATGGTCGCCTCGCTTCTTGCCTTGATAGAGAACCTTGCAGACGATGCCCTGGAGGCGGTCCGCGACCGCGGAAAGCCGCTTGGGATCGACGAAATCGAGGTCGGCTTCGTGCTCGAAAAGGGCAACCGCAGCCTCCAGGTTCTCGAGTTCAGCCGACATGCTGAAAGTCTACGAACTTATGTTTTAGAGTTCAAGCAATTCTTGTAAATTTACGTTGATCCAGGCCGCCCAGGCGCCGCCCCGACATCCCCTTCACCGTCCCCGTCCCTACCCTCTAGGATCCGCCGCCTTCTCGATGGGCCTATCCTCCGCGAGCCTGACGGGACTGAGATGGATCTTGTAGGGAATCCCCGGCGCCCGAAACCCCGTCTTGATGTGCTGGTTGTCGCAGAACGGCTTGTGCTGCGAATCTCCACACCGGCACAGCGTCGCGCGGGGCAGCGTCTCCACGGTGCCGTCCTCCCGGGTCACCTCGATCCGCCCTCGCACGAGCAGCGGCCCGTTGCGAATCGGCGTCACCGTCGTGTTCGACGACACCTCTTCCTGCGCCCCGCCGTCCAGGCGCCGGTACTGCAGCGCCCCACTCGGGCACAGGCCTATGACCGACGCGATCATGTCGGGGGAGCCCGCGTCGGGCAGGACCCACGGCCGCCGGTCGAGCTTGAAGACCTCGCGCTCGCCGCGCAAGCACTCCCCCACGTGGATGCAGATGTCGAGGTCGAAGCTCACCTCGACGTCGCGCCCGCGGTAGACCTTGCGCACGCGAGCAACACTAGACTCTCAATCGATGCCGGACGGTGTGGCGTTGCGGCCCCGAAAGTCTCGGCGCGCGCCTGGACGGGCCATGATCTCCTCGGAACGCATCTCCAGGCGCGTGCGCCAGCTCGGCCACGACATCTCCGAGGTCTACGCGGACATCGACACCCCGCTCGTGATCGTCGCCATCCTCAAAGGCGCGACCGTGTTCGCCGCCGACCTGCTGCGCAGCCTCAACATCCCCGCCGAGCTCGAGTTCGTGCGCGCCGCGAGCTACGGCGCCGGCACCAGGACAACCGGTCGCGTGAAGATCGCCCACATGGTCGAAGGCTCGCTGAAGGACCGGCACGTGCTGCTGGTGGAGGACATCGTCGACTCGGGCCGGACGATCGACACCATCCAGAGGCGCTTCCGGAAGATGAAGCCGGCGTCGCTCCGCGTCGCCGCGCTCCTGGACAGACCGGCGCGGCGCGAGCTCCCGGTGCGCATCGACTTCACCGGCTTTACGATCCCCGACCGCTTCGTCATCGGCTACGGGCTCGACTACGCGGGCCTTTATAGAGAGCTGCCGGGGATCTACGCGCTGAGCTAGCCCCTCCGGCCGGTTTCACCGGCCACCTCCCCACAGGTGGGGAGGAGTCCCTCCGTCAGGCTTTGGCCGGCTTCAGGAAGTCGACCACCTCCTCACGGTCGTTCCACGTCACCGTGGTGCGGGCAGGCTCGGTGCGCGCGACGATCTTGCCGCCGCGCAACACCAGCTTGCGAGGTGCGACCAGGCGGATCGCGTCCATCTCGCTCGGCACTGAAAACACGCAGATGTCGGCGCGGCACCCCGGCAGAAGCCCGTAGTGCTCGAGGCCCAGCGCGCTGGCGGGGTTCCACGTGACCATGTCCATCAGCGTCCTCAGCTCGCCGTGGCCCGACATCTGACCGTAGTGCGCGAGGACGAACGCGGCCTGCATCGGGTCGCCATAGCCGAGCGGGTACCACGGATCCATCACCGAGTCGTGGCCGACGCAGACGTTGACTCCCGCGGCGAGCAGCTCCTTCACACGCGTGTGGCCGCGGCGGATCGGGTAGCTGTCGAAGCGTCCCTGCAGCGTCGAGTTGTCGAGCGGGTTGGTGACCATGTGCATCTGGGCGCGCTTCAGGTTGGCGATCAGCCGGTACGCGTACGCGTTGTTGTACGAGTGCATCGCGGTGGTGTGCGAGGCGGTGACACGCCCCCCCATGCCCAGCCGGATCGTCTCCGCGGCCATGACCTCGGTGAACCGGGAGTGGTCGTCGTCGGTCTCGTCGCAGTGGATGTCGACGCGCAGGCCCTTGTTCGAGGCGAGCGCGAATGCGAACTTCACCGAGTCGACGCCGTACTCGCGCGTGATCTCAAAGTGCGGGATCGCCCCGACCACGTCGACGCCCATGTCCACCGCCTTGCGCATCAGGTCCTCGCCGCCCTCGAAGGAGAAGATGCCCTGCTGCGGGAAGGCGACCAGCTGCAGGCCCATCTGGTCCCCGATCTCCTCCCGAAGCTCAACGAGCGCTCGGACCGCCTTCAGCTCCGGGTCGCACACGTCGACATGCGAGCGGACGAACTGCACCCCATTGGCGAGCTGCCAGCGGAGCACAGTGCGCACCCGCTGCTTGACGTCCTCGACCGTCAGCGATTTGACTCGCTCGGCCCAGATCGCGATGCCCTCGAACAGCGACCCAGTCTGGTTGTGACGCGGCTCACCGACCGTCAGCACCGCGTCCAGGTGGATGTGGGGCTCGACCAGGGCGGGTGTGACCAGGGCTCCGTTGAGGTCGATGGTCTGGCGCGCCTCAGGCTCCGGCTCGCTGATCATCCCGTCCCTGATCCCGATGTCCCGGGTCTCGAGCTCCCCCGGCAGCCGCGCCCCCCGGAGCAGCAAATCGAGCATGCGACGGAATCCTAATAGACCCTTAAACTTCGGACTACTTGCCGGCGGGCGTTCATCGATGGGGGAGGCGCCTATGCAGACTGTCCAGGACGTAGAGAAGCACGTACCGGTTCGGGAAGGCGACTACGGGGAGAGGGTCGCCACCGTCGAGCCGGGAGGCGTCGAGTACATCTCGCTCAAGGAGCGCCACGGGAAGCCCATCGACCTCTTCTGGACGTGGCTTTCGCCGAACCTCGAGTTCGCGACCGTCTACGTCGGGGTCCTGGGCGTTGCGGTCTTCGGGCTCAGCTTCGCCGAGACGTTTCTGGCGATCGTGTTCGGCAGCGCGCTCGGCTCGGCGACCCACTTCGTTCTCTCCTCTTGGGGGCCCAAGTTCGGCGTGCCCATGATGGTCGAGAGTCGCGGTGCTTTCGGCTTTCTCGGCAACATCCTCCCCGCCGGCTTGAACGCGTTCACCGGCACTATCGGTTGGTTCATCGTCAACAGCGTCAGCGGCGCGTTCGCCGTGCAGGCTCTCTTCCTTCTCATCAAGGTCGATCTCCCGTTCGCGGTGTCGTTCTTGATCATCGTCGTCGCCCAGGTCGCGATCGCGACGCTGGGCCACAACTTCATCCACGTCTTCGAGCGCTGGGCGCTGCCCCTGCTCGCGGTCGTGTTCGCGATCGCGACGATCTTCATCTTCACCAAGGCGAACTTCGCCACCGGCGCCCACCCGATCCCCGTGGTCGGCGAGTTCGGCGGATTCACCTTGCTGTTCACCGCCACCTTCGGCTACGCGGCGGGCTGGAACCCGTACGCGGCCGATTACACGCGTTACCTGCCCCCCACCGTCAACCGCAACATGGTCGGGTTGTGGGCGGCGCTGGGAGTGTTCGTATCCTGCGTCGTCATCGAGACCGCGGGCGCTGCGCTGGCCACCGTGGCCGGGACGAAGTGGGGGCCCACCGACATCCCCACGGTCCAGCTGCAGAAGGCGATGCCCGACCTGGTCTACTACCTCACCCTGCTCTGCATCGCCGTCGGGGCTGTGTGCGCCAACGCCATCAACATCTACAGCGGCACGATGTCGCTCGTGGCGCTTGGCATCCGGGAGATGGGTCTCACGCTGCGCCAGCGGCGTGCGGCACTCGCTGTGATCGCAGGCGTGCTTGGGTATCTCATCGGTGTCATCGGACAGGCCAACGTCGGGCCAGGCAGCAAGTACGAATACTTCCTGCTGTTCATCAGCTACTGGATCGGTCCGTGGCTCGCGGTTGTGCTGACGGACTACTGGTTGCGGAAAGGTGACTACGGTGACGAGTCGCTGTTCTACAACACCAGGTACCAGCGTTGGCAAGGGGTCGCCGCGATGGGCATCGGCCTTGTCGTGTCCGTCTATCTCTTCGGCAACGCTTTCTCGATCTACACAGGCGTGATTCCGAATGCCAATCCGGGCATCGGAGACATCACCTTCATCGTGGGCTTCATCCTGACGGCCATCCTGTACTACGCCTTCAGCATGGTCGGAAGGACTGCGCCCAGCCGGGCCGGCATGGCCGGGCCCCGGGCCGGGTAACCCGCTCCACAAATCCGCATAGCGCCGCTGCCTTCGCGGGCGGCGGCGCTATCTTTTGCCCGGCATGCTCGTCGCCATCAGGATCGGCAACCTCCACTTCGTGGCGCGGCTCGAGGAAGAGTCGGCGCCCAAGACCTGCCACGCCTTCCAGTCGATGCTGCCTCTGGAGACGCAGCTCATCCAGGCGCGGTGGAGCGGCGAGGCGGCCTGGATCCCGATGGGTGAGCTCGATCTCGGCCTCGGCTTCGAGAACCACACGAGCCATCCCGCGCCAGGACAGCTGCTGCTCTACCCGGGCGGCATCAGCGAGACCGAGATCCTGTTTCCGTACGGCTCGACCCTGTTCGGGAGCAAGGTGGGCCAGCTCGCCGGCAACCACTTCGCGACCATCTACGAGGGCAACGAGCACCTCGCCGACGTCGGCGAGCTCGTGCTCTGGAAGGGCGCCCAGGAGATCACCTTCTCCACGATCGAATGAGCCTCGCGGAGACGGTCATGGAGCGGTGCGACGTGCTCGCCACGTGCACCGAGGAAGTGGGAGCGATCACCCGGCCATTTGCCTCCGAGGCGATGCGGCGCGCGCACGGGCACGTCACTCAGTGGATGCGCGAGGCCGGGATGAGCGTGTCGCGCGACAACATCGGGAACTTGCGTGGTCGCCACGACGGCACTGGCCAGGGCGTGCTGCTGCTGGGCTCACACCTCGACTCGGTCCGCGACGCGGGCAGGTACGACGGGCCGCTCGGCGTCATGATCGCGATCGCCGCGGTGCAGCGCCTGCACGACACGGGTAAGCGGTTGCCCTTTGCGATCGAAGCGCTGGCCTTCGCCGACGAGGAGGGTCTGCGCTTCGGGTCGACCTACCTCGGGAGCCGTGCCGTCGCGGGCCGTCTCGATCCGGCCGAGCTGCAGCAGACCGACGCTGAAGGCGTGACCATGGCGGAGGCCATCCGCGCGTTCGGCGGCGACCCGGACAGGCTGGCGGACGACCGGTGGCGCCGCGCCGGCCCGCTTGGCTACGTCGAGGTGCACATCGAGCAGGGGCCCGTGCTCGAGAGCCTGGGCCTTCCGGTCGGCGTCGTGTCGGCGATCAACGGCCAGAGCCGCTATCAGCTGACGTTCACCGGCGAGGCGGGCCACGCCGGTACCGTGCCGATGGGCCAGCGGCGCGATGCGTTGGTCGCCGCCTCGATCTTCGTGTCGAGCCTCGACCACGTGGAGCGCGATGTCGTAGCCACGGTGGGAAAGCTCTCGGTACGGCCTGGCGCGGCCAACGTCATCCCAGGCGAAGTGACCCTCAGCCTCGACGTGCGCAGCCCGGACGACGGACGGCGCGCCGAGTGGTGCAGGAGGCTGCTAGATTTCGCCGGCGAGACAGGCCGGGCGAGAAACATAGCCGTGGAGGTTTCGCCCATCAGCGAACGGGCGGCGGTGGCTTGCTCGCCCCGGATCACGGGGCTGCTACGGAAGGCGATCGGTGAAGGCGCGGTCGAAGTGTCCAGCGGCGCCGGCCACGACGGGGTCTACATGTCCGAGATCACCGACATAGGGATGCTGTTCGTCCGCTGCAAGGGCGGCATCAGCCACAACCCTGCGGAGTCGGTGACCGTCGCCGACGTCGCCATCGCGATCGACGCGTTGAGCCGGTTCCTCGAGCTGCTGTGATCGTCCGCGGCGGCACGGTCGTCACCGCATCGGGCGTCGAGCTTGCCGACGTCGCAATCCAGGGCGGGCGGATCACCGAGGTAGGGCCGGACCTGGCGGAGCAGCGCGAGGAGATAGACGCGACAGGGCTCCACGTCCTCCCCGGTGGCATCGACTCGCATGTCCACTTCAACGAGCCAGGCCGTACGGACTGGGAGGACATCGCCCACGGCACCGCGGCTCTTCTCGCGGGCGGCTACACGACCTTCATCGACATGCCGCTGAACAATCTGCCCGTGACCACTACGGTCGCGGCGTTCGATCTGAAGCACGCCGCGATGCAGCGCTCCGCAAAATGCGACTACGGGCTCTGGGGCGGGCTGGTTCCGGGCAACCTCGGTGAGATCGAGCCGCTCGTCAAGCGCGGCGTGATGGGCTTCAAGGCCTTCATGTGCCCGAGCGGCATCGACGAGTTCCCGGCCGCCGACGAGCGGACTCTGCGCGAAGGCATGAAGCGGATCGCTGACCTCGACTCCATCCTCCTGGTGCACGCCGAAGACCCGGGGATGCTGCGAGAGCCGCGCGGGCCATCCGCCGACGATTTCATCGAGTCGCGGCCGGTCGAGGCCGAGGTCTCAGCGATCCGCAACGCAATCGGGTGGGCGGAGGAGGCGGGGTGCCGGCTGCACATCGTTCATGTGAGCTCTTCGGGCGGCGCCGATCTGATCGTCCGATCGACGCACGACGTGAGCGGCGAGACGTGCCCTCACTACATGCTTTACGTCAACAGGGACATGGCACGGATCGGCGGCACTGCCAAGTGCGCGCCGCCTTTTCGCGACGCACCGATGCAAATGCTGCCGATTGTCGTGTCGGACCACTCACCGAGCACCCTCGACCTCAAGCGCGGGGATGACTTTCGGAAGATCTGGGGCGGCATCTCCGGCTGCCAGTCGACGCGGCAGTTGCTGCTCGCGATCAAAGGGCTCGACGTGCGCGACGTCGCTGTCGCCACATCGACCAACATCGCGTACCGGTTTCGAATCGCGGACAAGGGCGACATCGCGCCCGGGTTCGACGCCGACCTGTGGCTGGTCGACCTGGACCATGAAGACGTCGTGCGGCGCAAGGAGCTGCTTTACAAGAACCCCTTCAGCGCGCACGAAAGGCAGCGAATCCGCGGCCGCACAGTGAAAACGCTCCACGGAGCGCCCAGATTCATCCGGCCAGGCGTGCGCTAGCAGCCGCGATCTCGCGGGCGATCAGATCCTCGTCGGCTGTCAGGAGCCTGCCGCCTCGCACGACGACCCGACCGTCGACGACCACCGTCTCGGCGCGGGCAGGCGGGGCGAGCGCCAGGCCGGCGAGAGGGTCTTTGATCCCGGCGTGCGCGAGGTCGTCGACCCGAAAGCATGCGATGTCGGCGCGCTTGCCCACCTCGAGCGTGCCGCAGTCGTCCCGCCCCAGGCACTCCGCGCCTCCAGCCGTGGCGAGGCGCCACGCGGTCTTCGCGTCCAGCGCCCGCGGGGACACGTTGCCCACTCGCGCCAGGAGCAGCGCCTGGTGCGCCTCCATGGCGAGATTGGCGTCCTCATTGCTGGCGGAGCCGTCGACACCCAGCCCAACTCGCGCACCTGCGCGGGTCAACTCAGACACCCTGCAGACACCGGCGCCCAGCCGCATGTTGCTCGAGGGGCAGTGCGCGATCCCTGTCTTCGTCTCGGCGACCCGATCCACCTCGGCGTCGTTCAGGTGGATGCCGTGCGCGTACCACACGTCGTCGCCGGTCCATCCGAGGTCTTCCATCAGCTCGTAGGGCCGCATGCCGAACTTCTCGAGACAGAACCTCTCCTCGTCTAGCGTCTCGGCGACGTGCGTGTGCAGGCGTACGCCGTGGCGCCTGGCGAGCGCCGCCGACTCGCGCATCAGCTCGGGCGTGACAGAAAACGGCGAGCACGGCGCGACCACGACCCGGCACATGGAACCGGGCTTGGGGTCGTGAAAACGTCGGATCTTGTCCTCGGTGTCGGCGAGGATCGCGTCGTGCTCTTCGACCACGCTGTCAGGAGGCAGCCCTCCCTTCGACTCGCCGAGCGACATCGAGCCGCGGCACGGATGGAACCGCATTCCCAGCTCGCTCGCGGTCTCGACCAGCGCCTCGAACAGGCCAGGCCGGCCGTGCGGAAAGACATAGTGGTGATCGGTCGAAAGAGTGCATCCCGACAGCAGCAGCTTCGTCATCGCGGCGCGCGCCGCGACGCGCAGGATGTCCGCATCGATCTGCGCCCAGACGGGATAGAGCGCGCGCAGCCATTCGAAAAGCGTTCCGTCCGGCACATAGCCGCGCGTTGCCCACTGGTACATGTGGTCGTGCGCGTTGACAAGGCCCGGCATCGCGACACAGCCGCGCGCGTCAATCACCTCGGTGGCGGCCGGCGCCGCACCGGAGCCGACCTCGGCGATCAGCCCGTCGCGCGCGAGCAGCCAGCCGCCCTCGATTTCCTGACTGCCCGTGAAAAGCAGCCCGGCCTTGACGAGAAGCGTCAAAGGGTCAGGTCGTGCGGCCGGACAGGGACGCGGCTGATCTCGCGACCGGTGGCGGCGCGGATCGCGGCGACGATCGCGGGACCGGACGAGATGGTCGGCGGCTCGCCCACCCCCTTCAGCCCGTAGGGCGAGCTCGGGTCGCCGAGCTCGAGGATGTCCATCCTCACAGGCGGCATGTCGAGGATCGTCGGCAGGAGGTAGTCCGTGAACGAGGCGTTCTTGATGACGCCGTCTTTGACCTGGATCTCCTCCATCACGGCCAGGCCGAGTCCCTGGGCGGCGCCGCCCTCGAGCTGGCCCTGGACCGCGAGCGGGTTGATCGCCTTGCCCACGTCTTGCGCCGTCGCCAGCTCGACGACCTTGACCAGCCCGAGGTCGGTATCGACATCGACCACCGCGCGGTGCGCGGCAAAAGCGAACTGCATGTGCGCGTCGGACTGGCCCGTCTCGGGGTCGAGGTGCTGTGTCGTCCGCGGGTGGAACTCGCGGGTCTCCTCGATGACCGAATCCCCGAGCAGCGTGGCCAGGGCGACGACGGGCTTGCCTCCGGCATCGATCACGGAGTCGTTGTCGATCAGCAGGTCGCCGGCAGGATGCAGCTCCGATCGCGCCAGCTCGAGGACCCGCTCGCGGACTGCCGACGCGGCGGCTTTCACGGCCCCGCCCGTGATGTAGGTCTGCCGCGAAGCCGAGGACGAACCGGCCGAACCAACGCGCGTGTCGGCGTTCAGGACCACGATGTCGTTGACGCCGAGCTCGCTGCCGGCGACCTGGGCCTGGACCATGACCACTCCCTGCCCCACCTCGGCCGCCGCCGTGTGGACCTCGGCGCGCGGATGGCCATCGACGACGGACAGGCGCACACGGGCCGTCGAGTAGTCGTTGAAGCCCTCTGAGTAGCCGATGTTCTTGAAGCCGGCGGCGAAGCCGATTCCCCTTTTGACACCCTCACCATGCGTGGTGTTGGACACTCCTCCAGGCATCGCTGTCAGGTCGGTCGTACCTGCCCCTCCCTTTCCCTCCCCATGAATGGGGAGGGGCATGGAGTGAATTCGACGGAGGAGTTCTGCGACTGGGACTGGGCCATCGATCCGCTGGCCCGTGATCATCTCGGCGCCGGTCTCCAGCGCGTTGCGCATGCGGAGATCGACGGGATCCATCTTCAGAGCTGCCGCGAGCTTGTCCATCTGGGCCTCGTGCGCGTAGCAGTTCTGCACCGAGCCGAAGCCGCGCATCGCGCCGCAGGGCGGGTTGTTCGTGTACAGGACGAGTCCGTCGATGGTCGCGTTCGGGACGCGATAGGGGCCGCACGAGAAGCACGAGGCGTTCGCGATCACCGCCGTCGAGCTCGACGCGTACGCGCCACCGTCGAGAACGATGCGCGCCTTCACGTACACGAGCGTGCCGTCGCGATTCGCGCCGTGCTCGTAGGTGAGGGTTCCAGGATGACGGTGGACGTGGCCGACGAAAGATTCCGGGCGGGAGTACGAGATCTTCACCGGGCGGCCTGTCTTGAGCGCGAGCAGGCAGGCGTGCGCCTGCATCGACAGGTCCTCGCGCGCTCCGAATGCACCCCCGATGCCGGCCATCGTCAGGCGAACCTTCTCGACCGGGAGCCCAAGCACGCTCGCGAGCTGCGACTGATCGATGTGCAGCCACTGGGTCGCGATGTGAAGGTCGATACCGCCCTTGCCATCGGGGATCGCCATGCCTGACTCCGGACCCAGCGGCGCCTGGTCCTGCATGCCGATCTCGTAGGTGCCTTTCACGACGACATCGGCGTGCGGCGACTGGTCTCCGTGCCGGATCTTCACGTGACGCAGGAGGTTGCCGTCCGGGTGCAGCTTCGGCGCGTCCGGCGCGAGCGCCGCCTCCGCGGTGGTCACCGGTTTCAGCACCTCGTACTCGACCTGCACTTTCTGGGCGGCGCGCCGCGCCTGCTCGGGGTGGTCGGTGGCCACCAGCGCCACCGCCTCGCCCCAGTAGCGGACCAGCTCGCCTGCGAGCACGGGCTGGTCGTGGAACTCGAGCCCGTAGAGCTTCTCGCCGGGCACGTCCTGATGAGTCAGCACCGCGTGGACGCCCGGCATCGCACGCGCTGCCGATGTGTCGATGGAGACGATGCGCGCGTAAGGGTGAGGGCTCCGGACCGTGGCGCCCCAGAGCATGCCCTCGGCGCGCAGGTCGGACGAGTAGATGAAAGTGCCCTGAACCTTGGATGGGCCGTCGGGCCGGCGGACGCTCTCGCCGACCTTCACAGCCCCTGCCCCATCCCCCCGCTGCGCGGGGTACTTCCCCGTGAACGGGAAAGAGTTGCCTCGTGGACCGCCTGGATGATCCTCGCGTAGCCCGTGCACCGGCAGACGTTGCCCGCGAGCGCCTCGCGGATCTGGGCATCGGTCGGATCCGGGAGCCGGCGCAGGAGGTCGTGCGCGGCCACGATCAAGCCTGGCGTGCAGAACCCGCACTGCACCGCTCCCGCTTCGACGAAGGCCTCCTGGACGCGCGCCCCGTCAACCCCTTCCACGGTCACCACGTCGCGGCCATTGGCCTGGCCGCCCAGGACCAGGCAAGCGCACACCAGGCTGCCGTCGAGGTAGACCGAGCACGATCCGCACTCACCCTGCTCGCACGCGTTCTTCGAGCCGTAGAGGCCGAATCGCTCGCGCAGGACGTAGAGGAGGCTTTCGCCGGGCCAGACGTCCTGGGCAACCAGCTTTTTGCCGTTGACGGTGCACTCGAGCCTCACAGCCCAGCCCCTCCGCCGGCTTCGCCGGCACCTCCCCATGAATGGGGAGGAGTTGGCCAGGCCCACGTAAGGCACCGGCGGGCCATCACCGCCAGCGCATGCCGCCGGTAGGCTGCCGTGCCGCGCACGTCGTCGATGGGCTTTGCCGCCGCCGCGACGAGCTCGCCGAATCGCGCGAGCGTCGCCTCGCTCGGCGCGCGCCGGCCCTCCCAGTCGAGCTCGCTCTGGATGAACGTCTCCGCCTCGACCGCGCGGAAAGGAGTTGGCCCGGCCGACCCGATCCCCGTGCCGACCCGACGTCGCTCCAGGTCGAGCGCCAGCGCAAACGAGCAGACCGCGATCACCATCGCGTTGCGCGTGCCGACCTTGGAGAACTGCTGCGGGCCAGGCGCGGGCTCGACCAGGAAGGCTGCGATGAGCTCGTCCTTGCGCATCGCGTTGCGCTTCGGCCCGGTGAAGAACTCACTCACAGGCACGCGGCGCGTACCGGCCGTCGAGGCAAGCTCGACGATCGCGTCCGAGGCGAGCAGCGGCGGGTGCGCGTCACCTGCCGGCGATGAGGTGCCGAGGTTGCCACCGACCGTGCCCCGGTTGCGGATCTGCGGCGAGCCGACGGTGCGGGAGGCGATCGCCAGGCCGGGCAGCCGGTCGCCCAGCTCGTCGATGAGCCGGGTGTAGCTGACCCCTGCGCCGATGCGAAGCAGGCCGTTCTCCGTGCCCCACTCCGTCAGCTCGCGGATCCGGCTGAGGTCGAGGACCGCGGCCGGCCGGTGGTGGTCGAGATTGAGCTCGACCATGACGTCGGTGCCGCCCGCGATGGGCAGCGCCTCCGGGTGCTCGGCCCTGGTGGCCAGGGCCTCAGGCCACGTCGCGGGTTGGAAAAACTCCATCACCAGGCGAGGGCGGCTTCACGCGCGTCGTCACGGGTGATCGTGCCCTCGATCTGGCCGTACGGACGGTCGGCCGCGTAGAAGACCTCGTTCTCGTTGACCATGCCGAACGGCGAGAGGTCGACCACGAAGTGGTGCTTGTTGGGCATCGAAATCCGCATCTCGACCACCTCGGGCCGTGCCTCGAGCGCTGCCTCGCCCATCGCGTAGAGGGTCTGCTGGAGGGAGAGGCTGTGCTTGCTCGCGAAGGTGTCGATGAGGATGCGGCGGACCTCGGCGAACGACTTCGCCCAGTCGACCTGCGGGTCGTGGTACCGCCACCTCGCCTTCAGGGACGTCGCCATGATCCGGTCATGCGTCTCGGCCAGCGTCGTGTAGCGGTCCTTGATGTAACCGTGGAACTCCGACCCGGTGGACTTGAGGATGACCAGGTCGACCACGCCCGCCACCACCCACGTGCCGTCGTCGGTGCACGTCACGGTGGCGAGCCGGCGCTCCGCGCCGGCCCTCACAAAGGCGTGGTCGTGGACGCGCGACCAGGCATGCTCCTCGATCTCGACCCGAGCCCGGTACACAGAGGCGAACTCGCTGACGAAATGACGCGCGAGGCGGATGCCGAACTCCTCGATCTCGTCGATGGGGTCGTGGGCGAAGGCGAAGATCGTGTTCTTCTGGGTGTCGGTCGGCACGACCTTGCTGTTGTCGCCGGTCAGGTGCGTCTCGGCGAAGTCGCCGGCCAGGGCGACCGTCACCGTGAGGTCCTTGATGTCGTGCGTCGCACCGCGCCTGGTGACCCGCACGACGTGCGTCTCCGACTTGCCGTACGTGTTGTCGCCAAGGACGATGGTCATGTGCCTTTATAGGTGGTGTAGCCGAAGGCGCTGAGCAGCAGCGGCACGTGCAGATGCCCGCCCTCGTAGCTGAAGATCACCGCGACCGACGGGTAGAAAACGCTGAGCCCGGAGCGCTCGAAGTAGGGCCGGGTGTCGAACTCGAGCCGGTACTCCGCCGCCTCGAGGTCGTCCTCGCTCAGGTTGCGCACGCGGCCCTCGGAGTCGGTCACCGTGCTCGCGACCTCCTTCCAGTCGCCATCGGGCTCGTGCCGGTGCAGGGCGACGGCGAGGCCCGCCGCCGGGGTCCCTCGCATCGTGTCCAGCACGTGCGTGGAGATGCTCAACTTTATGAGAGGAAACCTAGCGGTTTCCTCTCATCGCGGCGTCGGCAAAGCCGACCCGCGGCTCCGCCGCGGGCAAGCGCCGCTGCTCTCCTTCCCTTTTATGGTTTGGTCACCTGTCCAGCAGCGCCAGCACGCGCAGCCGCGTGATCTTGCGATGCTCGTCGGCCGCGACCTCGCGCTCGGTGGTGGGCTCGTTGGCCATCCGCTGCCGTAGCGACTGCAGGATGTCGTCCGCGCTCCTCCCGGCGGCGGCGATCAGGAACACGTGCCCGAACCGCTCCTCATAGGCCTGATTCTCCGCGCGGAGGGCGGTCAGCGTCTCGTCGCTCGCCTGCATCACCCGGCTCTGCTCGCGCTCCGAGGTCTCCGGTGAGTGGCCGCCCCGCTCGCCGATCCGGGGGTGCGCGCTGAAGGCGTGCTGCCAGTCTTCGCCGTTCAGGAGCGACATCTCCGAATCGACCCGCTCCATCAGGTGTCCCACCGTGTCGTACGGCCGGCCCGCGGCGACCCGCCGCGCCCAGGCCCGGTTCGCAAGGCAGGTGTACAGCTGCTCCTGGGCCTCCTCATCGCCAAGCGCGTTGAACCAGCCGAGGCCTTCACTCAACCCCGAGCGGCACCAGCTCGAAGAGGCCGACGTCGACCAGGCCGCGGTCGGTGATCTTGAGCTCGGGGATGACGGACAGGGCGAGAAAGCTGAGGGTCATGAACGGCGAGGCCATGCCCACGCCCATCGACCGGAGGCGCGCCTCCATCGCGCGCAGCCGGCGATGCACCTCGTCGAGCGGCCGGTCGCTCATGAGGCCGGCGATCGGCAGGGGAAGCTCCTCGACCACCTTGCCGCCGTCGGCGATGACGATGCCGCCGCCGATCTCCGCCAGCCGCGTCGCGCACGCGGCCATGTCCTCGTCGCTCACTCCCAGGACGACGATGTTGTGGGCGTCGTGGGCCACCGTCGATCCGAACGCTCCGCGCTTCAGGCCGACGTCGGTCGCGAAGCCGACGCCCACCCTGCCGGTGGCGTGGTGCCGTTCGACGACCGCGATCTTGACCAGGTCACGGGCGGGGTCGGCGACGATCGAGCCGTCGCGGGTGGCCGGCTCGACCGACTCGACGCCCGTGATCAGCTGGGCGGGGATGACGCGCATGACCCGGATCCTTCGCGGGCCGGCAGGCACACGGAACGAATCCCTGTCAACCGGGGCGATGCTCACCGTCTGGCGCACCCACTCGGGCACGCTGAGCGTGCCGAACCTGGGCGCTGCGCCTCGCTTGAGCACCTGCCGCGGCCGGAACGACTCCAGGTCGTCGAGGACCAGGATGTCCGCCTGGTAGCCAGGCGCGATCGCGCCCAGGTGCCAGAGCCGGTGACAGGTCGCGGGGTTGATGGTCGCCATGACGAGCGCGTCCTCTGGTGAGATGCCCTCCTCGACCGCCACCCGCACCATCTGGTTGATGTGGCCTTCCTCGACTATGAAGTCGGGCTCGCGGTCGTCGGTGCAGAAAGCGCAGCGCTCGGTGCCGTACTTCTTGACCAGGGGCAGCAGGTCGCGCAGGTTGCGCGCGATCGAGGCTTCACGAAGCAGCACCCACATGCCGAGCCGCCTCTTCTCGAGCGCCTCCTCGAAGGTGAACGCCTCGTGGTCGGTGCTGATACCTGCCGAGATGTACGCGTTGAGGGCCGGGCCGCGGACGCCCGGCGCATGCCCGTCGACGTGCGTGGTCAGGCCGGTGGCCAGCTTCGCCAGCTCCGCCGGGCTGCCGGCGATGACGCCCGGGAAGTTCATCATCTCGGCGATCCCGATCGTGCGGCTCCGGCGCAGCAGGCTCTCGATGTCACCGACCGTGAACGGGCGGCGCGGCGACTCGAACCGCGACGCGGGCACGCAGGACGAGGCCATGACGAAGACGTCGAGCGGCAGGTCGTCGCAGCAGTCGAGGAGCCAGTGGATGCCGTCCGTACCGAGCACGTTCGCGATCTCATGCGGGTCGGCGACCACCGCGGTGGTTCCGTGCGCGAGGACCGCCCGCGCGAACTCGTCGACCATGAGCTTCGACGACTCGATGTGCATGTGCGCGTCGATGAACCCGGGCACCAGGTAGGCGCCGGCGACGTCGATCTTCTCGTGGCCTTCGTAGCTGCCGAGGCCGACTACGTGGCCATCCCTGACGGCGACGTCCACGTCCAGCCACTCCTGGGTGAATACGGAGAGGACATGGCCGCCGGACAGCACGAGGTCGGCAGGCTCATCACCTCGAGCGACCGCCATCCAGTGTGCGTCGATAGCCGAGACTTTAGCGGGTGAGCGCGGCGCGGCAGTCCGGGCCGTTTGGCCGGAGCCTCCGGCGTCTCGAGGACCCGCGGCTCCTGCGCGGCGAGGCCCGCTTCGTCGACGACCTGAGGCCCGAGGGATGCCGGCACGTCGCGTTCGTGCGCAGCCCGTTCGCGAGCGGCGCCATCAGGAACGTCCGGGCGACCTTCACGGCCGCCGACCTGGAAGGGAGCTGCTCTCCTCTGGCTGTGCACCTGACCACGCCTGGCGTGGTCTCGCCGCCGCGGCCGCTGATGGCGGAGAACCGCGTGCGTTTTTTGGGCGAGATCGTCGGCGCCGTCGTGGCCGGCGACCGCTACGAGGCGGCCGACGCCGTCGACCGCAGCGAGCTCGACATCGAGCCGCTGCCGGCCGTGGTCACGTTCGAGGACGCCCTGGCCGAGGGCGCGCCGCTGGTGCACGACGGCGTGCCAGGCAACCTCTTTTTCTCGGGCAAGCGCACCTACGGCGACCTGGACGGCGCCTTCGGACGGGCGGACGTGCTGGTCGAGGGCGAGGTCGTCCACCCGCGAGTCGCGGCCGCTCCGATGGAGACCCGCGGGGTCGTCGTGGCGCCGGACGGCGACGGCGTCACGATCTGGACCTCGACGCAGGTGCCGCACCTCGTGGCCGACGCGGTCGCCGAATGCCTGGGCGTGGCGAGGGGAAAGGTCCGCGTGGTGGCCACTGACGTCGGAGGCGGCTTCGGGGTGAAGGCGCAGGTCTACCCAGAGGAAGTCTTGATGGCGTGGATCGCCCGCCGCGTCGATGCGCCGGTGAAGTGGATCGAGACCCGCTCCGAGCACATGCAGGCCGCGAGCCACGCCCGCGACCAGCGCGTCCGCTTCTCCGCCGCGGTCCGGAGCGACGGCCGCGTCCTCGGCCTCCGGGCCATCATCCACTCCAGCATCGGCGCCTACGGCATCCGGCCGTTCGGGCCGCTGCTGGACCCGCTGGGCACCGCGAGCCTCATCCCGGGGCCGTATGACATCCGCGACTACTCGTACGAGACCTACGCGGTCGCTACCAACAAATCGCCCGAGGGCCCGTACCGCGGAGTCGGCATGGTGACTGCGGTGCTCGTGCACGAGCGGTTGATGGAGCTCATCGCGCGGAGGCTTGGCCTCGACCCTGTCGAAGTCCGGCGCCTGAACTTCGTCAAGGCGGCGCAGATGCCCTACGTCGCCGTCACCGGACATCCCTACGAGTCCGGCGACTACGCCGCGGCGCTCGACGCGATCGACATCGCGGCGCTGCGGGCCGAGCAGGCGCGCGCCCGCGGGGAAGGCCGCGTGGTCGGCCTCGGTCTTGCCTCCTATGTCGAGTACACAGGCGCCGGCTCGTCGACCTTCAGACGCCGTGGGATGACGGACATCCCCGGCACCGACACCGCCCGCGCGTGGGTGGGCGAGGACGGGCTGATCCACGTCCAGACGTCCTGCCCCGTGGTCGGCCAGGGGTCGCACACCACGCTGGCGCAGGTCGCGGCGCAGGCACTCGGCATAGAGATCGAGGAGGTGGTCGTCGAGCAGACCGACACTGGCGTGGTCGGCGGCGGCACGGGCTCGTTCATGAGCCGCGGTTCGGTCAGCGCGGCGACATGCGTCTTCCGCGCCGCGACGCTGCTGCGCGAGCTTCGCGCGGAGAACGGCGAGCTCGATGTGTCGGTGACCTACGACCCGGCGCAGGCCTCGCATCCGCACGCCACTCACGCGTGCCTGGTCGAGGTCGACCCAGAGACCCGCGCGGTGAGCATCATTCGCTATGTCGTAGCCGAGGACTGCGGCGTCCTCATCAACCCGAAGATCGTCGAGGGCCAGGTCGCGGGCGGTGTGACGCAGGGCGCGGCCGCCGCGCTGATGGAGGAGGTCGTCTACTCGGCTGACGGACAACTCCTCAGCTCTACCTTCGTCGACTACCTCGTGCCGGGCATCGGCGAGGCGCCGACGGTGGAGCTGCGGCACCTCCTGACCCCGTCGACTGTGCACGAGCTGGGCACCAAGGGCGCCGGCGAGGGCGGCACGATCGGCTCGACGCCGGCGGTTGCCAACGCCGTGGCGGACGCGCTGTCGCTGTCCGAGCTGCGGCTCCCGCTCACGCCGGGACGGCTCCATGACGCCTGAGCCGTACCGGCCGGTCAGCTATCTCGAGTGGAACGCCGCCCGGCGTCCTTCCGCAACCGCGGTCTGGGACGGAGGCGAAGAGATCACGTTCCGCGACCTGCACCTAAGGGTCAGCCGCACCGTGAATCACCTTGCTGCACTTGGGATCGCAGAAGGCGACGTGGTCGGGGTGCGGCTTCCGAACCTCTGGCAGTACGTCGCCCTCGAGCTCGCCATCCCGGACCTTGGAGCGGTGATCCTTCCGCTGCCCATCGGACTTGGCGACCACGAGCTCTCGTGGGTGACGGAGAAAGCCAGGCCGGCGCTCGTGATCTCGAGCGCCAACGTCGACGCCGTGAGCCAAGAGGAGTCTCCCGCCGCGCATCCCCGGCGCGTGGAGCCCGACCCGGATCGGATCGTCGAGATCGCCCTCACGTCCGGCACGACCGGCATGCCCAAGCTTGCGTCGCTCTCGGCGCGCCTCAAGCAGGTCACCTTCGAGGGCTTCACCAGCCGCCTCCGCATCGCCGAGAACGACCGCGTTCTGCCAATGACGCCGCTCACGCAAGGCATCGGCGGCATGTGCCTCTACTGCCTGCGGCGCGGCGCCGCGCTGGTCATGCTGCGCGAGCCGCACTGGACGCCGGAGCACTGCCTCAGCACCGCGGCCGCCTCGGGGGCTACCGTTCTGGTCGGCGTGCCGACCAACGTCATCCGCATGTTGAACCACACCGTGTCGCTCCCGACGACCCGTCACGTCGCGGTCGCGGGCGCGCCGCTGCCGCCGGAGATCGCGGAGCGCTGGGAGAAGTCGACCGGGATCCCGATCTCGAGCTTCTACGGCTCGATGGACGCGGGCCAGCTCGCGGTCGCGAGTCCGACCGACCCCCAGCTGAAGCGATGGACGACGGTCGGCCGGCCGCATGACCGTGCAGAGTGGACCGTGCTCGACGGCGAGATCTGCATGCGCGGCGACCTCGTCCAGCACCGCTACTGGGGCGAGGAGTCTGGCCCTTACTCCGCCGACGGTTGGGCCCATATGGGCGACCTGGGGTTCGTCGACGAGCACGGGTTTCTTCACGTCGCCGGCCGCGTCAAGGACATCATCATCAGGGGCGGGTCCAACATCAACCCCTACGAGGTGGAATCGATGCTGCGCGCGCACCCCACGGTCGTCGACGTCTGCGTGGTCGCGCGACCAGACGGCGAGCTGGGCGAGGTTCCGGTCGCATTCGTGGTCGGCGAGCTGACGCAGGAGCAGCTCGCGACCTTCCTGGCGGCACGCGGACTGGCGCGCTACAAGTGGCCGGAGTCCGTCATCCGCGTCGATGAGCTGCCTTTGTCGGGTCCGGGCAAGGTCAACCGCAAAGCGCTGAGAGAGCATGCACGCGCGATGTGACGACATCGACGTCGCGTGGTTCGAAGCAGGCCGTGGCGAGCCGCTCATCCTGGTCCACGGGCTGGGCGACGACCATCGAGCGTGGCGTCGCACCCTGCCCGACCTGATGCTCCGGCACCGTGTCGTGATGTACGACTTGCGTGGACACGGCGAGACGAGCCTTGGCCGGCCCGACCGCACGCTGCGCCAGCTGGGCGACGACCTGATTGCGCTGATGGACTCGCTTCGCATCGACCGCGCCGACATCGCCGGCTTCTCGCTGGGCGGGACGGTAGCGATGCGGGCGGGCATCGACCACCGGGCGCGGGTGCGCAGGCTGGTCCTCGTCGCCACGTCCAGCCGCGTCGGACGGACCGCCGCCGGCTGGTACGGCAAGCGCGTCGAGATGGTCGACGGCGATGACCCGGAGCTGCGCTCGACGATGGAGAAGGACACGGCGGACGTGTACGCGGAGTCGCCCTCGGAGCTCGAGGAGGGCCTGCTCATCCGCCACCAGGCCACCGCCGACCCACGCGGCTACGCCAACGCGTGCGCGGCGATGGCGGCGCTCAACTCTTCGCCGCTCGACCCTGAGCTGCCCGAGATCGCGGCGCCGACGCTCATCGTCGCCTCCGAGCGCGACCGCCACTGCCCCCCGAGGGCGGCCGAGATCATCGCGGCGGGCATCAACGGCAGCCGGCTGGTGGTCATGCCCGAAGCTGGACACCCGATCCCGGTCGAGCGGCCGGCCGAGCTCGCGCGCGAGATCAACTCCTTCCTCTTCGAAGTTGACTGAGGCCGTGCTCGCGGCGTGGGGCCCGAACGACGTGCTCACGCTCACGCTCAACCGGCCAGAGCGCCGCAACGCGGTCGACCCCGAGCTGCTGGCCGACCTGGCTACCGCGCTGGACCGCTATGGCGATCGCGCCGCGGCGGTCGTCCTGCGTGGCGCCGGCGACGATGCCTTCTGCGCCGGGTACGACCTGTCCCGGCTGACGGGCACCGTTTCCGACCTGGACGCGGACGCCGCCATCGGCACCGCCGTCACCGCGCTGCGCCGGTGTCCGGCACCCGTGATCGCGCGGCTGCACGGGCACTGCCACGGGGCGGGGGTGGAGCTGGCGATGAACTGCGACCTGCGCGTCGCGACACCGGCCCTTCGGATGTCGGTGCCGGCGGTCGGACTCGGCGTCGTTTACCGGTACCAGTTCGTCGCCCGCCTGGTCCAGACGTGCGGCCTGGCGAGGACGGCAGACCTGCTGCTCGGGATGCCCGAGCTCGACGGCGCGCGCGCGTATGCGTGGGGGCTGGTGACCGGAGTGGTGCCGGCGACCGACATCGACCAGCGGATCAGCGAGCTCGCGAACAAGCTCGCCGCCGCGCCGCGGGCCGCCGTCCGGGGCACCAAGGCCAGCCTCAACCTGCTGGCGGCGCGCGGGACTGTAAGCGACGACCTCTCAGTGGCGCACAACCTGCGCGCCGAGGCGGCCGCCAGCCCGGAGCGCAAGGAAGCGCTGCGGCGGCGGCAGAAAAAAGTCTCGGGGTGAACAACTTCGACGTCAGCGTGGGCATCAGCCCGCGCCAGTCGTTCGACAGCTGGGGCAGGTTCGTGGCCGAGCTCGAGGCAGATGGTGTCCGCCGGGTCTGGGTGATCGATTCCCAGCTCGCCATGAAGGACGTATACGCGGGACTCGTCGTCGCCGCCCTGAACACGACGCGCGTCGGCCTGGGCACGGGCGTCACGAACGCCGTGACACGGCATGCGTCCGTGACCGTCAACGCGATCGCGGCCGTTCACGAGCTCTCCCATGGAAGGGCCATCCTCGGATTGGGCGCCGGCGACTCGGCGCTGTACGGGATCGGGCTCAAGCCGCAGAAGGTGGCCGAGGTCGAGGAGGCGATCGCCTACCTCCGCGGTCACCTCGAGGAGACGATCCCGATCTTTCTCGCGGTCAGTCAGGAGCGGATGTGCAAGCTGGCCGGCCGCGCGGCCGACGGGGCCGTGGTCATGGGACCCGCCCAGCCCAACATGGTGCGCACGCAGGTGGAGTGGATCAGGTCGTCCTCGCCCAAAAACGGGTTCGAGATCGCGTTCATCGCGCCGACGTCGAGCGACGTCGAGGACGTGCGGTCGTGGGCCTCGACGCAGGCCCGCCTGCTCTCACATCACAAGGAGCTGCCGCCGAGCCTGGCTCCTTTTCGCGACGAGATCGCGCGCAGCGCCGAGACCTACGACTACACCGCGCACCTCTCCACCCATGCGGAGCACAGCACGGCCGTGTCCGACGGCCTGGCCCGGGCCCTGGCAGTGGTCGGGACGCCCGATGAGTGCGCGGCGCGGCTTCGCGAGCTGCGAGCGGCGGGCGTGGACACATTCATCTTTCCGCTGGCGGGACGCGGGCGCGCCGCCCGGTGGCGGAAGCTGCGGGATGAGGTGCTCGGTCAGATCATCGTGTAGCCGCCGCTGACCGACAGCGTCTGTCCGGTGATGAACGACGCCCGGTCGGAGGCGAGCAGCAGTACCGCGGGCACCACGTCTTCCGCGGTGCCCAGCCGCCGCAGCGGGTACGCCCTGGCCGCCTTCTCGCGAACCTCCGGCGTGAACTTGTCCATCTGCTCCGACGACCACATGGAGCTCTCGCCCGACGTCTCGGGCGCTCCCACGACCAGGCCCGGGCAGACGACGTTGAGGGTGATGCCCTGCTTGCCGACCTCGCGCGCGATCGCCTTCGACATCGCGATCACGCCTGCCTTGGTGCCGCTGTAGACGGCCTCGCGCCACTCCCCCATGCGGCCCGCGTCGGAGCCGATGGAGACGATGCGCCCGTAGCGCCGCTCGACCATCTTGTCGAGCACCGCGCGCGTGCAGTTGATGAAGCCCCACATGTCGATCGCGATCTCGCGCTCCCACTCGCTGCGCGGCTTCTCCATGAACAGGCGGTCGATCGTCCAGCCCGCGCAGTTGACCAGCACGTCGACGCCGCCCATCGTCCGTTCGACGAAATCGACGGTCGCCTTGACCGAGTCCCACTCGGTGACGTCGGTGTGGCGGGCCACGATCGTGCCCGACGGCGCCTCCCCCGCCACCCTCTTCGCCTGCTCGTCGTCGATGTCGGCGATGACCACCCGCGCGCCTTCCGCGGCGAAACCGAGCGTGATCGCCCGCCCGAGGTTCGACGCACCGCCCGTCACGATGACGACACGGCCGCTGAGACCGAGGTCCATCAGGTCGGGACGGCGGTCACGATGAGGCGATCCGTGTAGGTCGCGAGGGCCTGGTCCCAGTCGCCTGCGCAGGTGATGAGCGACAGCCGAGCGGGGCCCCTGCGAGTAAACAGACCCGAGGGGTGGGCGGTGGCGTCGACGACGTCGGAAGCCGTGACGCGGAACTTCACGGTGCGGCCGTCGGGCCAGACCACCGAGAGGCTGTCGCCCGGGCGAAGCAGATGGAGATGACGGAAGACGGCGGGCTCGGCCGGGAGTCCGAAGTGGCCGTCGATCACGGCGTCGCCTGACTGACCGGGCAGTGGCCCGTGCCGGTACCAGCCGACGACATCGAGGCCGCCCGGTGGTGCCATCGCACCCTGCGTGTCGCGTCCCACCGACTGGATGACCGCGTCGACCCCGATGCGCGGAATGACAAGGCGCCAACCCGCCGCCTTCGCCTTGACGGTGTCGAGCGGCGCCGGCGACGTCATCGCGCGTTCGACCTGCGGGCTCGCCTGGGCGACGCCGGCGTCACGTACGGCCGGAGCGGCCAAGGGAGCGGCCGGGGTGGAGCCCGCGATCACGCCCGCGACCAGGACCGCGGCCACCGCCCGGCTCCGGCGCCACGCGAACGCCAGGACCAGGCCCGGCCCGAAGACGAACAGCTGCCACGGCACCTGCGGCTCGACTGGCTGGGCGTCGCCGCCTGTGTTCGGAAGGCTGACCGGGGCGGCGATGTTGAAGCACTCGGACGTCGCGTTCGTGTGCGTCGCGGGCGCGTAGACGCCGGTGCTGTTGGCGTCAGGCGTGTAGACGGTCCGCCAGCAGTACTTGCCTGGCGTGGAGGTAGCGCTCGTGGTGTCCGATGTCGCCCCGCCGCCGACCAGCGTCTTGACCGCGCCCACCTGGGTGCCGGTCGGGCAACCCGCGCCGGTCACCTGCGCCGGCCTGCACAGGAAGAACCGGATGGTACCGGTCGGGGTGAAACCCGCTCCGCCGTTGCCTAAGGTGACGTTGTCGTGGACAGTGGTTCCCGGCGTGACGCCCGAGCCTCCCGGCGTGCTGTTGCTCGAGGTCGCCGGGTTGCGGCACGAGCGAAAGCCCGCCGGCCCAGCGAAGTCGGTCAGCACGGAGGTGAACGACTGCGCGGTTCGCGTGTGGGGCAGGAAGGTGTTGAAGCAGCCCGTGAACGGGATTCCCTGCAGGTCGACGCCGCCTTCCAGCAGGTCGTTCGCCGCAATCGTGGTCGGGTCGTTGGTCACCTGGTCGCGGCACACCCACCCACCGCACGAGATCTGGGCAGAGTTGACGATGAGGCTCGCGAAGGGCGTTGCCACGAACGGCTCGTAATGCGCCGTCCCGCCCGGGTTGCAGACCGTTCCATCGACCGGCTGCGGGCCGGGCTCAGCGGCGCAGTGCCACTGGTAGATCGTGAAACCGGCCAGCGTGCCCCCGTTGGTGAAATCGACCGCAAAGAGCAGGTCGCCCTCGGTTCGGTTGCCTGTGAACCCGCCCGCGGCGGAACAGCTGCCGGTGAGCTGGACGACGCTCTGCAGGAACTCGAAGTCCATGTGGCTGTCGCCGTTGTTGACCAGCCGCTCCGCCGCGAAGTAGACCTCGGGGTGGCCGTTGGCCTTGGTGTGGCTGACGGCGTAGACGTTGCTCAGCTCGGTCTTGGCGGGCGAGGTGCCGGCTCCCCATGTGTAGGAGGTGAACGCATCGCCGTTCTTGGGCCCGCCCCCGGTCAGCGTCGTCGGGTCGTCGTTGCACACGCCGGTGTCTCCGGCGATGGGGTCGACGATGAAGTCGGTCGAGATGATGGTCGGGTCGGCGGCGGCGGCGGCCGTCAGGGTGGGCGCGAGGGGAGGTGAGCCCGGCCGCCCGCAATTGAAGATGCCGCCCGACCCTGTCACGTTGACCCCGCCGTTGGCACACGCGGCGCCGGCAGGACCGGCGTTTGCCCAGTCGACCGAGCCGCCTCCGCCGCTGTTGAACTGGAGCAGGCCGTCGACGTTGAGCCAGCCGGAAGGGGCTGCCGAGACTCCCACCAGCCCGACGCCGAGCACGAGGGCGCCGACCGCCGCCAGCGCCAGGCTGGCCCAGGATCTGTGCTTCATCGTCCTGCTCCGACCAATTGGGCATGCGCAGGATACTTGCGCGAACCCGGGTATGGGTGTGGGTCTAGCCGGCCTGGGGCAGAGCGAGAGGCGACGCGCCGAACTTCTCTTCGAGGAAGCGGCCGTTCGCCAGCAGCGCGTCGGAGTCCTTCTTGTGCACGGCGTCGGCGACCTCGTTCATCTTGGCCGCCAGGAGGGTGAGCTGGTCGCCGAGCACCTCGTCCGCTGTCTTGCCGTTCGGCATCTTGTGCAGCGTCGCGTAAGCGCGCGGAAGGTTGAGGTAGGCCTGGAGGGCCGAAGGCAGATAGTCGGTCGCGGTCCGGCCGACGACGAAATCGGCGCCGCCAGGTTCAGGAAGGCGGCGGCAGGATCGCCGCGGACTGCCTCCGGACAAGGGATTTGACGCTCAGTACGACCACAAAGGCGATGAAGGCGAAAGGCGCCACAGCGTCGAGAGAGGTGAATCCGAACGGGCTCCCGATCGCCCGCACCACGGAGGCGGCTGCCACCACGTAGGCCGCGATGCGCAGCCAGGCGGGCTGGGTCAGGGTCGCCGCCGCGGCGAAGATCGCGATCGAGATGAACAGGGCGGAGTCGGCGATGTCTTCGGCGAGCGTGAGCCCGTGGGCGGCGTCCGGCGACGGGTGTGAAGCCACGATCGCGACCGGAATGACGTTGGTGGCCAGCTCGGCCAGAACGAACAACCACAACGCCGGCCTCAACCACCGGTCCGGCCGGAGAGAGACTGCGAACGCGATGAAGGCACCGAGGGCCGCCACCCCGACGACCTGCTGGAGCACGATCACCTGGGCGTTGGCTGCGTAGAACGCAACGATCCTGACGCCGTCGTCGGCGGCGGTCGGGAGCGAGACCATGGCGGCGCTCACGAAGAGCAGGACGACGAACCCGATCCCCCACCCGACCACCGCGCCGGGCGTGCCGGTCAGCTTCTTCAACTCAGCGTGAGCTCGACCGGCCGGCGATCCCGGCCGAGCGAGAGGCCGACGGCCACCACGTCGGCGACCTTTTGCAGGTGCTCTCGTTCGCGCGCGGTGTAGGGCGCGCCATGGCGGCGGGCGGTCAGCGCGATCCGCCCCAGCTCCTGGTCACCCAGGCGCAAGGGCACGACGAGCTCCGCCTGCCCCGTCCACTCGCCCGCTGTGTAGCTCGGCGCCGAGTCAAACGGTTCGTTCAGGAACAACGCCGCACCCTTCGCATCGGCGCCCTCGCGCGCGGTGCGCACCAGGCGCTCCGCAAGTCGCGGACCGTAGATCACGTCGACGACAGCCCCGACTTCGCTTTCCAGGGAAGACAGGACCCTCACAAGGTCTTTCGCGTCCTTGAACCGGCTGTCGACCAGCCGCTGCAGAGAGTTGCGCACCGGGGTGAACAACGTTGCGATGAGAGCGACCGTGATCACGATCGCGGCGTCGGACGACTGGCCGGTCAACGCCACGAACAGCTTCTGCAGCGTCGCGGTGAACCCCGCGTAAATGCCGGCGAGGATCGCGGTCAGGGCGACATACACGATCGCCCGGTTGATGAAGAAGTCGATCTCGTAGAGGCCGTATCTCAGGATCGAGGCCGCCGCCGCGACGGGGATCAAAACGTAGGCGAGGCTGAAGACCAGGAACTCGACCGGCTTGAGAACGCCTGGTGCCCAGGCGTTGATGGCGATGTCGCCGACGAACCCGACGACGACGACCGACGCCGCCGCAGTCATCCACTTGAGCTGCTGCCGCAGGACACTGTCCGCCCGGCGCCATCGGAGAGCCAGGGCGGCCAGGCCGGCGATTGCCGAGGCCACGGTCAGGAAGACCCCTACGGTGTCGAGGCTGTCGGCGAAGGGGTCCTTGCCGGTTGGGTCCACGGTGTCGCCGACCAGTCGGAGCACGAGCCCGAGCACGGCTGCCGCGGCCGCCGGTAACCAGCGGCGCGACAGTAGCCGGCCGTCTGGAAACAGCAGCAGGCCCAGCGTCAGCGGTAGAAAGACTCCTGTCTGGAGCAGGACATAGGCGATCTGGCTCACGGTCTCTCCAGCCGGCAGTGACCAGCCCGGCGCATCCGAAAGCTCCCCGTACCCCACGAACACGAGCGCGGCTCCGGTCAGCAAGCCGGACAGAGTGAAGGTCCAACCGATCGCGTGACGCGGATGGCGCGACACGATGAGGGCACCGACGACCGAGAACGCGAACGCGCCGATGAAAGTCCCGACCACGCTCCAGGCGTCCTGGGTGCTCAACGGCGTACGGAGCGGCTGCAACAGCATCCAGGTGCTGACCGGAATGCACAGCACGGTCAGCCCGAAGCAGGCCCACGCGATGTTGCGCGCGCGTTGCGGCGTCATGACGTGGAGTAGGTCGGCGCCGGAGCAGCCGCCACCTCGTCCCCGGAATAGCCGAGCCGGCCGCGATTGAAGAGCACGATCGCAGTCGCGATCACGGTGAATGCGATCACGGGCGCGACCTCGTTGTTCTTCGCCGCCGGAAGGAGGTCTTTGATCCCCGACAGGCTGGCGACGACCCCCGACATCACGATGGCCGCGATCGACGGCCCGAGATCGCCGGGCGTCGTCCTGACGATGATGTCCGGGAGCGGGACCAGGATCAGGAAGACGATCACGCAAGCCCACGTCAGGGCGAACGCGATCGCATAGAAGGCGACCAGGGGACGCCGGCGGAGCAAGGCGGTCACGGTGGCAGGATTGTGGGCGCCTAGGTAGCGACCCGCAAGCCCAGCTTCGGGAATACCTCCTCGGCGAAATGGGTGAATGCGCCTCCCTCGGCCGCGTTCGGGAGGTTGACGATGAAGTACTGGATCCCCGCCTCGGCGTACTCGCCCATCGTGTTGGCGATGTAGTCGGCGTCGCCAATCCACTCCTGCGACTCGCGCACGAAGGCCTCGTCCTTGCGGGTCCGGCGCGCGGTGTCGCGGACGACGCGCTCGGCCTCTTTCCTGTCGCCGAGGATCGCGTAGAACTCGGCCGTCTTCAGGATCGAGTCGTAGTCGCGGCCGACCGTCTCGCAGTGCTGGCGCAGCACGTCTAGCTTGTGCCGCGTCGTATCGAGGTCTTCGCGCACGTTGCACGCGTCGCCGTACTGCGCGACCAGCTTGAGCGTCACCTTCTCCCCCGCGCCGCCGATCCAGATCGGCGGGTGCGGCTTCTGCACCGGCTTGGGCTCATTGATGGCGCCACGGATCCGGTAGTGGTTGCCCTCGAAGGTCGCCTCCTCATCGGTCCACATCGCCTTGATCACCTGCAGCGACTCGCGCAGCATGCGCAGGCGCTCGGGGGTCTCCGGGTATTCGTAGCCGTACGCCAGGTACTCGTGGTCGTACCAGCCGGCGCCGATGCCGAGGATCAGGCGGCCGTGACTCATCACGTCGATGCAGCTCGCCATCTTGGCGAGCAGGGACGGCGTGCGGTAGCTGTTGCAGGTCACCATCTGGCCGAGCCGAATCGTCTTTGTGTCACGGGCGAGCGCAGCCATCGAGGTCCAGCACTCGAAGACGGACTCGAGGGTCGGGTCGGGGACGGTGTGAAAGTGGTCGTAGAGGAAAAGCCCGTCAAACCCCGCGTGCTCGGCCTCGACCGCGCAGCGGCTCATCGTCTCGTACTTCTCGATCGGGTCCGTGACGTCGACGAGGTCCATCCGCCATCCCTGCGGCATGAACACGCCGACCTTCACGTCGCGCTCTGGCACGACCTCAATTGTGGCCGGGTCAGAAGCCGGGCGCCGTTGGAGGAGGCGGCGCCGGTTTCGATCCCGGTCAGGCGACTTCCCTAATGTGTCAGCGTGGCCACGCCGCTGCCCGAGCCGGTCTTCACCGACGTGCTCGACGCGGCCCGCCAGATCCGGCCGTACATCTCCCCCACGCCGCTGCGGCGCTATCCGGCCCTCGACCGGCTGGTGGGCGCCGAGGTCTACGTCAAGCACGAGAACCACAACCCGACGGGGGCATTCAAGGTCCGCGGCGGCGTCAACCTGGTGAGCAGGCTCAGCGAGGACGAGCGCAGCCGAGGCGTGATCGCCGCCTCGACCGGCAACCACGGCCAATCGGTCGCGTTCGCCGCCCGCCTGTTCGGAGTCAGCGCGATCATCTGCGCGCCCGCGGCAGCCAACCCGGTCAAGGTCGAGTCCATGCAGGACCTCGGCGCCGAGGTGATCCTCGAAGGCGAGCGGTACGACGACTCACGTCGCCACGCCGAGCGCCTGGCCAGAGAGCACGGCTACCGCTACATCCACTCCGGCGACGAGCCCTTGCTGATCTCCGGCGTCGGCACCCACACGCTGGAGGTGCTTCAAGAGCAGCCGGACGTCGACATCGTCTTGGTCCCGATCGGGGGCGGGTCGGGGGCGGCGGGCGCCTGCATCTCCGCCAAGGCCGTGAACCCGGCGATCCGCGTCATCGGGGTGCAGTCGGAGCAGGCGCCTTCTGCGTACCTGAGCTGGAAGAGCGGCGAGCTCCAGGAGGCGCCGAACATGACTCGGACTGAGGGCCTGTCGACGGCGGCGCCCTTCGAGCTGCCGCAGCGCATCCTGCGTCGCCTGCTCGACGACTTCGTCCTGGTCTCGGACGAAGAGATCGACGCCGCGACCGCGGTGATGATCGAGAAGACGCGGAACCTGGTGGAGGCGGCCGGCGCCGCCGCGCTTGCCGGGGCTCTCAAGATGCGGGACCAGGTCCGGGGCCGCAAGGTGGCCCTGATCTGCAGCGGCGGCAACATCAGCCCGGCCCAGCTGAAGGCGTTGCTCGCCTAGCGGTTGGCTCGGCGCCGGACAGTCATCATCCGGCCGCGGTCCGCGACCAGCTCCACCTCGGTCAGCGATGAGATCACCGCATCCGCGTCACGGAGCTCCCGGGCTGGATGCGTGTTGGTCACCCCGAGCGCGTGCATGCCGGCCGCCACGGCGGCGCGGATACCCGCGGGACTGTCCTCGATCGCCACGCACTCGGCGGGACGCACCTGGATGCGCTCCGCCGCCAGCCGGTAGCCGGACGGGTCAGGCTTGCCGCGCGGAGTCAATTCGGCCGTGACGAGCACATGCGGCACCGGCAGGCCCGCCATCGCGAGGTGCCGGAGCGCCGCCTCCCGGCGAGCCGACGTGACGATCCCCCAGCCCTCCGGCGGCAGCTGCTCGAGCATCTCGAGGCTGCCCTCGAACCGGGGCAGCACGGTCTCCGGGGTCCGCTGGCGAGCGGAGATTCGGCGCACCTCAGCGAGCGGATCGTCGAGCTCGGGCGCAAATTGCCGGACCAGCTCCACGCCGGTCATATGTATCGAGGCCAGCACGTCGGCCGGTGCCAGGTTTCGCTCCACCGCCCATTGGGTCCAGGTGGCGCGGATGGCCGGCATCGTGTCCACGAGCACGCCATCCAGGTCGAAGACGACGACGCGGGCGTCGAATTGAAAGTCCTGCATGGCCCGGTGTGATTTTCGGCCTTGCCTGGCCGGCCGCAGCCGGTCAAACTCACCCCTTGATGGCAATCGCCGGCCGCGAGAGAAGGAAAGACAAGAAGCGGAAGAAGAAGAACGGTGAGTGGAAACCGCCGGCCAGGCAGGTGACCCTCACCAAGAAGGAGTACGAGAAGGAGCTGCGCAAGCTCCAGGTCCAGCTCCTCGAGCTCGAGGAATGGGTGCGCCACCGCGGGCTCCGCGTGGTCGCCATCTTCGAAGGCCGCGACACCGCGGGCAAGGGTGGCGTCATCAAGCGAATGACCGCCCTCCTCAACCCGCGCTACGTGCGCGTCGTCGCACTCCCCGCGCCGACGGAAAGGGAGCGCACGCAGTGGTACTTCCAGCGGTACGTGTCGCACCTGCCGTCGGCCGGCGAGATCGTGCTTTTCGACCGCAGCTGGTACAACCGCGCCGGTGTCGAGCACGTGATGGGGTTCTGCACGGACGAGGAGTACGACGAATTCATGCGCACGTGCCCGCAGTTCGAGCGCATGCTCGTGCGCTCCGGCGTCATCCTCATCAAGTACTGGCTCTCGGTGAGCGACGAGGAGCAGGAGCGTCGCTTCCTCGGGCGCATCAACGACCCGAGCAAGCGATGGAAGCTGAGTCCGATGGACCTCCAGGCCAGGGCGCGCTGGGTCGACTACTCGGAGGCGAAAGACCAGATGTTCTCGTACACGGACATCCAGGAATCGCCCTGGTACGTCGTCGAGACGGACAACAAGCGGTCCGCGCACCTCAACCTGATCACTCACTTCCTCTCGCTGATACCGCACGAAGAGGTGCCGCACGAGGACATCAAGCTGCCGCCGCGCCAGAAGCGGAACTACAACCGTCCGCCCAAGAGCTCGCAGCGCATGGTCCCGATCACGTACGAGGTGCAGTGAGCATGAAGGTCAGCGAAATTCCACCAGGCCGCCTTGTGGAAGTGCGCCCGCAGACCAGGCTCGCGGACGTGGCGCGCGAGATGCGGCAGGAGGACTGCGACTCGGTCGCCGTGATCACCGACGGCCACCTCGTCGGCATCATCACCGAGCGTGACCTGGTGCGGGCCATCGCGGACGGTGTCGACCCGAAGCAGGCGACGGCGAGCCTGGTCATGACCCTGAACCCGGCCACCGTCGGCACCGAGGAGGACGTGAGCATCGTCGCGCTGAAGATGATGCGGCTCGGCATCCGGCACCTGCCGGTGGTCGACGCCGCGGGCACGCCGGTTGGCCTGCTCTCGGCGCGCAACCTGGTGGCGGTTCTCGACAGGGCGCATTCTTAGCTCGACTTGATCGACGACCCCGTCCTGGTAGAGGACTGGCATCCGGTCGCTCGCGTCGAGGACCTCGCCGGCGGCGGACCCGTGGCGGCACGCGTGCTGGGCGAAGACCTGGTCGTCTGGCGCGCAGGTGACGAGCTCCACGCCTGGCGCGACCTGTGCGTCCACCGCGGCACGCGCCTTTCGCTCGGCAAGGTCGTCGACGGCGTCCGCCTCGAGTGCCCGTATCACGGCTGGAACTACGGCACCGACGGCTGCTGCGTCCTGATGCCCGCCCACCCGGAGCAAAAACCGCCGGCCAAGGCACGGGTGACCACCTACCACGCGAAGGAGGCATATGGCGCGGTGTGGGCGACGCTGGGCAGCGGCCGGAGCCAGGTGCCGACCTTCGAGCTGATGGAGGACTCCTCGCACCACGTGCTCATGGCCGGCCCCTACCTTGTTCACGCGAGCGGGCCTCGGGTGGTCGAGAACTTCCTCGACGTCGGGCACTTTCCCTTCGTGCACGAGGGCATCCTGGGCGATCGCGCCCGGCCGGAGATCGCCGACTACGAAGCGGACGTGACCGCCGACGGCGTGCTGGCCACGGGTGTCAAGGTCTACCAGCCCGACCCGTACGCGACCGGCGAGGGCTCGACCGTGACCTACACGTATCGCGTCCACCGCCCGCTTTCCGCCTCGTTCATCAAGCACGGCGAGCACTCGTTCGGGATGCTGCTCTCGGTGACGCCGCACGACGCGGTCGACTGCAGCGCCTGGATGTGGATGGCGATGAATTACGAGCCGACGTCCGAGATGGTCGACTTCCAGGACCGGATCTTTGCCCAGGACCGCCCGATCCTCGAGTCGCAGCGGCCCGAGCTGCTCCCGCTCGACCTGCAGGCGGAGCTTCACCTGCGCAGCGACCGCACGGCCATCGCCTACCGGAGGTGGCTGCGCCAGCTCGGCGTGCGCACAGGGGCCTACTGACTGCGCGGATTTCTCCTCGGGCTGTTCCTCCTCGTCGCGGTCAGCCTCACCGTGCTGTCGCTGCGGCCGGGCGGACTGCGCAAGCAGCTCGCCTTTGTGGCGCGGCGTCTGCGAATCATGCTCATCCTCGGCGGCATCTACGTCCTCGCCTCCACCGTGGTGAAGGTTTTCGCGCCCGAGGGACCGGTCGCCGACTACGCGCCACCGATCCTGGCGGTCGGGGTTCTCATAGGCTTTCTGTTAGTAGCCCGGGACCCGGCACCGCCAGTGGCTCGTAGCCAGGCTTCCACTGCTGGACGAAACCGGGAAAGCGGGCCTTGACCTCGTCCCACGTCGCTCCCGGCATCAGCTGCTCAAGCGCCCGCCGCATCTGACAGTTGTGGCACAGGCCGGAACGCCTGCCTGCCCAGGCGCCGCAGCCGCTGGCGCACGGCTGCAGGCGGTGGTGGCATGCGAAGCACAGCACCTGCAGGTTCTCGTCCCGGTCGTCGCCGCCCTGGAGGACGGGATGCCGGTGGTGGACCTGGAGGACGCGCTCCGCCGCTGAGGCGCCGCACACTTCGCAGGCGCCGCCGCGAGACGCGATCAAGGCGCGCCGCCGCGAGGCGGTAAGCGGCTCGGCTCCTCCACGCCGGTTGTTGGCGGTGAGCATCCGGTCGCGAGTCGTGCGGGTGCCGACGTACGGCGCGAAGTCACCGGCGAAGCCCGCCGAGCACCGCCCGCACATGACGACCAGGTTGGACACGGCGCAGGCGGCGGAGGCATCGACACGGAACACGTAAAGGGCCCACCGCCACTCGAGGCCGCAGCCTTCGCACGCTCCGCCGCACCGGCGCTCGAGCGCGATGCGCACGCTCGGCGCGAGCCTCAGCCTTCCAAACATCCGTTTGGCCCTCGAGCATCGTAGTTCCGCCTCTTACGATTCGCAAGTCAGATGCCCGCCGCGATCTGGACCGGTTCGCTCTCGCTTGGCCTGGTGGTCGTGCCCGTGCGCCTCTATCCGGCGATCAAGAAGAAGCGGGTCCGCTTCCACGAGCTAGACCGCTCGGGCCGGCGGATCCATCACGTGCGAGTGTCTGAACCGGACATCGAGTGGGAGCGACCTCCCTTGCCGCGCAACGAGCCCGCGTTTCCGCCCAGCCAGGACCTCCTCTCGTATGAGCCCGACCCCGCTTCCTTCGGGCAAGTCGCCTACGAGCAGATCCGCAAGGGCTACGAGGTCGCGCCCGGCGAGTACGTGAGCATGTCGCGCGAGGAGGTGGCCGCGCTCGCGCCCGAGAAGAGCCGCGTCATCGACGTCCAGCAGTTCGTCGACGTCGCGGCGGTCGACCCCGTCTATTTCGAATCCCGTTACTACGTCGTCCCGGATCGCGATTCGACCCGGCAGTTCGCCCTCCTGCGCCAGGCGTTGGCGGACGCCGGTCGGATGGCCATCGCGTGGTTCACGCTGCGCTCGCGTCGCTATCTCGCGGGCATCCGCGCCTACGACGAGGTGATGCTGCTCACGACGATGGTCCACGCGGACGAGGTGGCTCCCCTCGACTTCTGGCTCCCGAACGAGGAAAAGGCGCCGAGTGACAAAGAGCTGAAGATGGCGCGCCTGCTGATCGACACGCTCACCGGGCCGTTCGAGCCCGAGCGCTATCCGGACGAGCACCGCCAGCGGCTGCTGGGGGCGATCGAGGCGAAGACGCCGGTGACCGAACCGGCCGCGCCCCCTTCGCCGACGAAGGTCCTCGACCTGATGGCGGCGCTAGAGGCCAGCGTCAAGGCGGCCAGGGCCGCGCGGACCAAGGAGGAACGCCGCGCGGCACCCGCGCGCAAGGGGTCCAGGCACAAGGCGGGCTAAATCGGGCGCGGCGCTACCTATAGTTTTTCGGCCACCGTGCTGCTGACTTGTCCGCGATAACGCGCCTCTCGCTCCATCTCGGCGTCGTCGTTGGGCTCGGCGTCGCCCTGCTCTTCGGCGCAGGCATCTACGCCGCCACGCAGGTGCAGCAGGACCTGCTGCCAGACATCTCGATCCCCGCGGTGATCGTCATCACGCCGGACCCCGGGGCTTCGCCGGAGGTGGTCGACGCCCAGGTGAGCGTGCCGATGGTCAACGCGCTCGAGGGCGTGAACGGGGTCGACACCGTCCAGTCCACATCCAGCCAGGGCGTTTCGCTGGTCATCGTGCTGTTCAAAGACGGGACGGACCTGAAGTCCGCGCAGCAGGACGTGAACACGGCGATCTCCAGGGCGCGGCCGTTTCTGCCCGCGCAAACGCCTGCTTCGACCGTCCAGACCTTCTCCACCAACAGCATTCCCATCCTCGTCTACGCCATCTCGTCCGACGAGGACCTCGGCCAGCTCGCCGGGCACCTGCGAGCCCAGGCGCTGCCGAAGCTCAAGGGCCTGGCAGGCGTGTCCTCGGTCGTGATCACGGGCGCCCCGACCGACGAGGTCGACGTCACCCTCGAGCCACAGAAGCTCGCGCTCAACGGCGTGACGCCGGCGCAGGTCGCATCAGCGCTGCAGCAGGCGAGCGTTGTCCAGTCCGTCGGGTCGCTGCGCAACGGCAACGCCACGATCCCGCTGCAGGTGACGGGGTCGCTGACCAGCCTCGAACAGATCGCGAGCGTCACCGTCGTCCCCGCCGGCCGCGGTCCGCTCAAGCCCATCACCGTCGGCGAGCTCGGCAGCGTGAAGCTCGTCTCGGTCGCCGCCGACACGATCACCCGCACCAACGGCAAGCTGACCATCGGCCTCCAGGTCACGAAGGGACCCAACGCGAACACAGTCGTCGTCGCCAAGGAGGTGAAGGACGCCCTGCCCGAGATCGAGGGCGCCATCGGTCATGGCATCCACGTCCAGCCGATCTCGGACCAGGCGACGCCGATCACGCAGGCGATCGGGGACATCCTCCGCGAAGGCTTGCTCGGCGCGCTGTTCGCCGTGCTGGTCATCTTTGCGTTCCTGCGCAGCGGTCGCGCCACGCTGGTCGCCGCGGTTTCGATCCCGCTGTCGCTGCTCGTGGCGCTGATTGTGCTGTGGTGGCAAGGCATCACCCTGAACATCCTCACGCTTGGCGGGATGATGGTCGCCATCGGGCGGGTGGTCGATGACTCGATCGTCGTGCTCGAGAACGTCAGCCGCCACGTGTCCGAAGGTGAGCGACCTATCGTGGCGGCGTACACCGGCGCCCGCGAGATCACGACCGCGGTCGCGTCGTCGACGCTGACCACCGTCGCCGTCTTTCTGCCGATCGCGTTCCTGACCGGGATCGCGGGCAGCTTCTTCCGGCCGTTCGCATTGACGGTGGTGGTCGCGCTGCTGGCATCCCTTGTCGTCGCCGTGACGGTGGTGCCGCTGCTCGCGGGCCACCTCCTCCCCGCCATCAACGCCCAAGGTGCCGAGCGCCGCCTTCAGTACAACTGGATGCAGAGGGTCTACGTGCCGACGATCCGCTGGGCGACGGGACACCGCCTCCTGACACTCGGCATCGCAGCCTTGATCTTCGGCGGTTCGATGGCGCTGATCCCGTTCCTTCGCGTCAACCTGCTCGACCAGTCGTCAAGCCCGCAGTTCCCGATCGCGATCACGATGCCGGACAACTCGACGCTGGCGGACACGGACGCCGAGACGCAGAAGGTGGAGGGATTCCTGGGCGGCGTTCCAGGAGTGAGCGCGTACCAGGCGACGGTGGGCGGGATCAGCGACCCGTTCGCACCTCCGGGCACCGTACCCGCCGACCCGACGCAGGCCCAGGTCCTGGTGCTCGTAGCGAACGGCGAGTACGACACCGCCCTGAGCGGCGTGAAGCGCGCGCTTCAGGGCTACGCCGGGCCGGCCAAGGTCGTTGTCGGCCAGGCGCAGAACAGCTCGAACGCGAGCAGCAGCCAGATGCAGGTCGACGTGCGGGCCGGGGATCCGGCGACGCTGCAGGCGGCCAACGACGCGGTGCTTGCCGCGCTGTCGCGCGTCCAGGACGTGGTCAACCTCCGCTCCAACCTCGTCGCCTCCAAGCCGCAGTACCAGCTCGTGCCGACCGACAAGCTGGCGGCGTCGGGGCTCACGATCCAGCAGCTCGGCTTGCTGGTGGCCCAGGCCGTCAACGGCATCGTTGCGACGCAAGCGATCCTTCCTCAAGGCCCGGTGTCGGTGCGCGTCCAGCTTCCCCCGGGCACCGCGGACACCGCCGACTCGCTCGCCCGCCTCCCTGTGCCGACCGCGCTCGGGGTCGTACCCCTCTCCACGCTGGCCAGCATCCGCGAGGTCAACGGACCGCAGGCCTTGAACCGCGTCAACGGCGATCGCGACGCGACCATCACCGGCACCATCACGGGCAACAACACCAGCGCCGTCCAGGCCGCCGTGAGCAAGGCGCTCGCCGGTGTCGACCTACCGGCCGGCGCGACCGTCTCCACCGGCGGCGTCTTTGCTCAACTGTCCACGGTACTAACGCAGTTCGCGCTCGCGCTGCTGGCGGCGATCGCGCTCGTCTACCTGATCATGGTCGCGACCTTCCGCTCGCTGTTGAAGCCTCTGGTGCTCCTGGTCTCGATCCCCTTCGCGGCGACCGGAGCCATCGTCGCCCTGGTCGTGACCAACACCTCGCTTTCGCTGCCCGGCCTGATCGGAATCCTGATGCTGACCGGGATCGTGGTCACCAACGCCATCGTTCTGCTCGACCTGGTCGAGCAGTACAGGGATCGCGGACTCAGTGTCCACGACGCCTTGATCGAAGGCGGGCGGCACCGCTTGCGCCCCATCCTGATGACGGCGTTCGCGACCATGCTCGCCCTCGTGCCGCTCGCGGTGACCGGCGGCGGTGGCGGCGTCGGAGGTGCATTCATCAGCGCCCCGCTCGCGATCGTCGTCATCGGTGGGCTCTTCACGAGCACCCTGCTCACACTCGTCCTCGTGCCGGTCCTCTACTCGCTGGCGTCGCGGTTCACCGGACCACGCGCGACGCGAGAGCTGGACGCCCTCCTCGACGCCGCCGAGGACCGCCGCTTCACGCCGCTTGGTCAGCGCGGCCCGGCTGCGGCCACCTCGCCTCAGCCCCAGCCCCAGCCTTCGCCGCCGCCGGTGCCGGAGACCCGCGACTACGAGGTCAGCCTCGCCATCGAGCCCGAGCCAGGCCACGTGGGCGACCCCAGGATTCTCGATGCCCTCAGCGGCGCGGGCTACGCCGTCGAGCCCATCGAGGGAACGCGCAAGATGCGCATCCGCGTCGCGCGGGTCACCGCGGCGTCACAGGGCGAGGCGTCGAACAAGGCGCGTGCGGCGGTCAAGGCGATCGTGCCCGACGACGGCTACCTGCTCACCGAATACGACGTCGCGGAAATGGAGATGGCCCGAATCGGCTAGCCCTGGCCGGCTCGCGGAGCTGCACGTCCACCTCGAAGGGACCGTGCGCCACCAAACGGCGGTCGAGCTGGCTGCGGCGCATGGGCTCGTTCCTCCGCCGCCTTACGAGTATTCCGACCTTGCCGGGTTCCTGGCGGTCTACCGCCAGGTGGCTGCGGCCATGCGGACGGCGGCGGACTTCGAGCGGGTGATCCTCGAGCACGCGGAGGCGATGGCCGGGCAGGGAATCGCGTACGCGGAGATCAGCTTCAACCCGAGCTTGCACGAGGGCGCCGCGTGGCTGGCCGGAATCGAAGCGGGCCGCGAGCGCGCGCGGCAGGACCATGGCGTCGACGTCGCGTGGCTGGTCGAGCTGGTCCGCGACGAGAGCTTCGCAAGCAACGAGCAGTCGCTCGAGATCGCGCTCGCGACCGCCGGCGTGGTCGGCCTCGGGCTGGTCGGCGACGAGGCGGTCTCGGCCGAGCCGCTGGCCTCTTTCATCGACCGGGCGCACGCCAAAGGCTTGCGGTTCATGCCGCATGCGGGACAGGTAGGTGGGCCTGACGTGGTGCGTGAGGCAGTCGAGGAGCTGGGTGCGGACCGCATCGCGCACGGGGTCGCGGCCATCGCCGACCCCGCGCTGCTCGCCACACTCGCGCGACGCCGCCTGTGCCTCTGTGTGTGCCCGACCAGCAATGCGCGCATCGGGCGGCGACCGAATTACCGCGCCCTGGCCGAGGCCGGCATCCCGATCACGGTGAACAGTGACGACCCGGCGATGGTCGGCACCACACTCACGCACGAGCTGGAGGTTGCGGAGTCGGAGCTGGCACTCGACCGCGCTCAATTGATCGCAAATGCATGGCAATTCGCCTTCCGTGCCTAGCATTTGCTAGAGTGGGCGCCGGATGGCGCAGCAACTTCGCATCAAGGAGGCGGCCGAGCTGCTCCGCGTCAGCCCCGACACCGTGCGGCGGCTGGTGGACGGAGGCCAGATCAAAACCGTGCGCTCGGCCGGACGTCGCGAGCGGCTGATCGACAGCGCCGCGCTCGCCGACTACATGGCCGCTCAGCCGCGCCCGACGCCCGCTGCCGCCTCAGCGCGCAACCGCTTCGAGGGGATCGTCACACGCGTCGTCAAGGACCGGGTCATGGCCCAGGTCGAGATGCAGGCGGGGCCGCATCACATCGTGTCGCTGATCTCGCGCGAGGCGGCTGACGAGCTCGAGCTGAAGCCGGGTGTCCGCGCCGTCGCCACCGTGAAGGCGACCAACGTCGGCATCGAGCTGCCGCGCAGATGAGGGGGCTTGCGGTGGCCGTCGCCGCGATCCTGCTCGCCACGTGCGCGTCGAACGGAGAGGCGGCTCGTGTGATAACGATTTTCGCGGCGGCCTCGCTGACGGATTGCTTCAAGGCGATGGGCGCCGGGTTCGAGAAGGATCATCCCGGAACGCAGGTCAACTTCAACTTCGCGGGCTCGCCCACGCTTGTCATGCAGATCGAGCAGGGCGCGAAGGCCGATCTCTTCGCCTCCGCGGATACGGCCAACATGGACAAGATCGAGAACGGTGGATACGCAGCGGGTGAGCCGGAAGTCTTCGCTCACAACCAGCTGGAGATCGTGGTCGCCCCCCACAACCCGAAGGAGATCCTCGGCCTCAGCGACCTGGCGAGACCGGATGTGACGTACATCTCGGCCGGACCTACCGTCCCGGCGGGCAGGTACGCCGCCGAGGCGCTCGCCAAGGCGAGTGTGAGGGCTACGCCACGAAGCCTCGAGACCGACGTCAAGTCGGTGATCGGCAAGGTCGAGCTCGGCGAGGCGGACGCAGGCATCGTCTACGCGACCGACGTGAAGGCCGCGGGAGAGAAGGTCGAGGGCGTTCAGATTCCCGACGGCTATAACGTCGTCGCGACCTACCCGGTCGTGATCCTCAAAGCGTCGACGCATCCCGAGGTCGCACGCGGCTTCATCGACTATGTGCAGTTCGGGCCCGGCCTTTCGATTCTGGTCTCGTTTGGCTTCCGGCCGCGCTGAGCGGCCGCCGCTCGCGATGGCAATCCTCGCCGCCCTGGGGGCGGCCTTCTTCGTCGTTCCTCTGCTCGCCCTCGTCGTCCGCACGCCGTGGGGCGACGCGTGGAGCTCGCTGACCTCGCCGGACACGCTGGAGGCGCTGCGCCTGTCGCTCATTGCCTCGGTCTCGTCCACCGCGGTCGCCCTCGTCCTCGGGGTGCCGCTGGCGTGGGTCTACGCCCGCATCGAGTTTCCAGGGCGAACGATCTTGCGCGCCCTGACGACGCTGCCGATGGTGCTGCCGCCGGTGGTGGGAGGCATCGCCCTGCTGCTCGCCTTTGGACGCCGTGGCCTCCTCGGCTCGTGGCTCGACGGCGCCTTCGGCATCACGCTTCCGTTCTCCACCCCGGGAGTCGTCTTCGCCGAGACGTTCGTGGCCATGCCCTTCCTCGTGTTGACGGTGGAGGCGGGCCTGCGCTCGATGGACAGGCGATACGAGGAGGCCGCCAGGGCGCTCGGCGCGCGCAGGTGGACGGTGTTCACGCGCGTCACCCTTCCCCTCATCGCGCCTTCGCTTGCCGCGGGCGCGGTGCTGTGCTGGGCACGCGCGCTCGGAGAATTTGGGGCCACCATCACGTTCGCCGGCAATTTTCCCGGCGTGACGCAGACGATGCCGCTGGCGGTCTACCTCCTGCTGGAGTCCAACCCCGAGGGCTCGTTCATCCTCAGCCTCGTCCTTCTTTTGATCTCGCTCGCAGTCCTGGTCGGGCTGCGCGATCGGTGGCTGGGTTCGGCATGAGTCTCGAGGTCGACGTCCGGGCCGTGCTTGGGTCACTCGACCTCGAGATGCGGTTTCGGGTCGACGAAGGCGAGGTGGTCGCGCTTCTCGGACCCAACGGCGCCGGCAAGACGACCCTGCTGCGCGCGGTCGCGGGTCTGGCGCCGATGACTGGTCGCGTCGCGCTGGACGGCAAGGTGCTCGAGGACAGCGGCGCGGACGTCTATGTCCCGACAGAGGAGCGATCGATTGGATTCGTGTTCCAGGAGTACCTGCTGTTCCCCCACCTGAGCGTGCTGGAGAACGTGGCCTTCGGCCTCCGCGCGCGAGGGGTGAATCGCGCCGAAGCGACGCGGCGAGCGGCCGAGTGGATCGAGCGGGTTGGCCTGCAGCACAAGGGGTCACGCCATCCGACCGAGCTGTCCGGCGGGGAGAGGCAGCGCGTCGCCCTGGCCCGCGCGCTGGCGCCGGGTCCGCGCATGCTTCTCCTCGACGAGCCGCTGGCCGCCCTCGACGCGACGACGCGTGTCGCCATCCGCCGCGACCTGAAGGCGCACCTTGCCTCGTTCCGGGGCGTGCGCCTGGTCGTGACGCATGACCCGCTCGAGGCGGCGATCCTTGCCGACCGCCTGATCGTCATCGAAGGTGGACGGCAGGTCCAGAGCGGAGCCCCGGCGGAGGTCACCGAGCGCCCCCGCTCCCGCTACGTGGCCGACCTCGTCGGCGTCAACCTCCTGCGCGGTGAGGCCGGCGCCGGCTCGGTCAAAGTCGCCGGTGGCCCGGTGGTCGCTGCGGCCGGCGCGGAGTCCGGCGAGGTGTTCGCGGTCATCCACCCGCGCGCGGTGTCGGTGCATCGCTCCCGGCCCGAGGGCAGCCCGCGCAACGTCTGGCGCGGCCGAGCGCACGGGGTCGAGCTGTTCGGCGACAGAGCCCGCGTGCGTATCGACGGCGAGGTGCCCATGGTGGCCGAGGTCACTCCCGCTGCGCTGGCCGAACTCAAGCTGGGCGAAGGCGGTGACGTGTGGTTGTCGTTCAAAGCCACCGACGTGTCCGTGTATCCCGCCTAACGCCAACTCGACAACGGGGGCCCGGCGGGCGTGCCGCGTTGTCATGGCGTGCTGCTTCACGCGGCTTTGTTTTTCGGAGCGCTGAGCGCGCTGACGACCGCGGCCACGTTCGTCCCGGGCGTGGTCCGGGCGCGGCTCTTCGTGGGCTTGCCGTTCGGGGTCCTGCTCGTGGGAGCGACGGCGGTCGCTTCGGTCCTGCTCGGTGGCTGGCGCGAGCTCGATTACTCGCTGGCGGCGACGGCGCTGGCCGCAACGCTCCTGACCAGGCTCGCGATGCGGCGGTGGAGCTGGGTCGGGGCACAGCTTTTCGCCGGGGCGGCGCTCGGGTCGCTGGCGTACCTGCTCTTCGCGGCGTCCATCACATACGTGGTCGGCCGCAACCCGGTTTACCTCGTCGCCTCTTCGCTGCTGCTGATCCTCGAGCTGGCGGCGCTGACGCTGTCGCTGTCCTACCTGTTCGAGATCGTCGACACGCTCAGCCGGCGCTCAGAGCCGAAGCACCCCGCCGACGCGAACTTCCTGCCCAGGGTCGCGATCCAGGTCCCCGCCTACAACGAACCGCTGGAGGTCATGCGCGAGACGCTCGCCGCCCTCGCCAAGCTCGACTACCCCGACCTCATCGTCCAGGTCGTCGACAACAACACGCCGGACCGCCAGCTCTGGGGCGCGCTCCAGGCCGAGTGCGAGAAGCTCGGCCCGCGGTTCCAGTTCATGCACCTCGAGAACTGGCCCGGCTTCAAGGCCGGGGCCCTGAACGAAGCCTCGCGAAGGCTGCCGAAAGAGGTCGAGCTGATAGGCGTCGTCGACTCCGACTACGTCGTCGACGCCAACTGGCTGCGCTCGGTGGTTGGCCATTTCTCGGACCCCAAGGTGGCCTTCGTGCAGACGCCGCAGAACTATCGCGACTGGACCGACGACCAGTATCTGCGCGGGCTGTTCTACAGCTACCAGTACTTCTTCGAGATCACCATGCCTTCGCGGGCGCATCGCAACGCGATCATCTTCGCGGGCACGATGGGCGTCATCCGGCGCAGCGCCCTGGAGCAAATCGGCGGCTGGAACCCGGACGTCGTCACCGAGGACGCCGAGGCGAGCCTCCGCATGCTCGCCAACGGCAGCACCGGCGTCTACGAGCCAAAGCCTTACGGCCACGGCCTCATGCCGCTGAGCTTCGAGGGGCTCAAGCAGCAGCGCTTCCGCTGGGCGCTCGGCGGCGTGCAGATCCTGAGGCTGCACTGGAGGCGGCTCCTGCTGCCTGGTCGCGGCGGCAGTCTGACGCTCGCGCAGCGGGCGCACTACCTGCTCGGCAACGTGCAGTGGTTCGGCGACGCCCTGATGTTCATCTTCACGCTGCTCCTGCTGCTCACCGCGATCTCCACTGCGCTGCACCACACCCTGCCGATCCGCCAGCTGACCGGGCTGGCTCTCGGGCTGCCGATCATGTTTCTCGCCTCCGGGCTACTCCGCGCCGTGTGGGCGATGAAGATCAAGACACGCTCCACGTGGCGTGACGCGCTGGCCGCGCTCCAGGTCTGGTTCGCCCTGAGCTGGGTGGTGGCGCTTGCCTGCCTCCGCGGCCTGGTCCGGTTCCACACCGCGTTCCTGCGCACACCCAAATCCAAGGAAGGCGATCCCTCCGTCCTCAAGGCCCTTCGGTCGGCGCAGATGGAAACGCTCCTCGCGGCCACAGGAACCGCGGCAGCCATCGTGATGCTGGTCCGCGTACCCTCGGTCGCCACCGCGGCGATCGGGCTCCTTCTGCTGTTCCAGTCCGCGGTCTACGCGAACGGACTTTGGGCGGGAGCCGCGGCGGAGGGCGTTCACCTGACGCCTCTGCGGCGGGCCTACAAGAACTCGGCTCAGAGCACCGGCGCGCGGCCGGCCCTAGCGAACACCATGGCGCTGTCCCTGGCCGCCGGCCTCTCCGTGCTGGCGGTCGTCTTCCTGGTCTCGCTGGCGGCGCCGCCCGCGCCCCCAGAACCTCAAGGGCCGCCGCCGTTCGTGCCGGCGGCCAAGCAATCGCCGAAACCGACGCCTACGCCCTCGGCGTCCCCTTCGCCGTCGCCGCCGCCGTCACCATCCCCTTCACCTTCGCCGTCACCCTCCTGACGTCAAGTCACCGAGTCCTTGCAGTTGCAACTATAGGTAGGCTGGACGCGCATAATCGAGGGGCAATGAGCGATGTCTGTCACCACCTCGACCACATAAAGGACGTCACGCCGTCCGGCCCCGGATGCGTCGAATGCGTCGCCGCCGGCAGGCACGACTGGGTGCACCTGCGCGTGTGCCAGGAGTGCGGGCACGTGGGCTGCTGCGACAACTCACCCGGCAAGCACGCGACGGCGCACAACCGCAAGGTCGGCCATCCGGTCATCCGCTCGTACGAGCCCGGCGAGGACTGGTACTTCTGCTACCCGGACGACCTGGCCTTCGAGCTGGAGGGCGCGCCCCCGGCTCCCTCCCACCCCTAGTACGGTGTCCTTACAGGAGGCGAACTATGAGAGCAAGAATCAGTCAGATACCGCCCGCCGAGCAGGCGACGTGGGGAGCGGTCCTGGCGATCCTGGTCCGCACGCATCCCGATGATCTGACCTACCACTGGGCGGCGAACCGCAAGAGCGATCCGGACGCCTACTCGGTGCTCGACATCACCGAGCAGGGTGAGGACGTGGAGTGGATGCGCGTGGAGGTCGAGAGGGCAGTTGACATCGTGAACGGCATCGCGCAGCGCGATCCGCTCGACAAGATGGTCGAGGTGGATAAGGGCCACATCGAAGTCCTGGTCGATTAAGGCCGGGCGCGGCTCCGGCGGGATCTGTCCTGCCTTGCCGCTGCGCTCACGTGCGCCAGGGCCGGCGCCGACCCGCCCTGGAAACGTGAGATGGTGCCTCCACCTGCCTCACCGTCCAGAGCCGCGAGTTGATGACCGGATAAGCGATTCGTACAGCTCGACCGTCCTCCTGGCGAGCGCGGGCCAGCCGAAGCTCTGCACCGCCCGCCTGCGCCCCGCCTCCCCCATCGACTTCGCCAGGACCGTGTCGTTGAGCAGCAGCTCGATCTTGGCTGCCAGCGCGGTCGTGAAGCCTTCGGTGTCGCCCTCGTGGTAGTCGACGAGGAACCCTGTCTCACCATCGACCACGATCTCGGGGATTCCGCCGACGCGCGACGCTACCACCGCCGTCTCGCACGCCATCGCCTCCAGGATGACGAGGCCAAAGGGCTCGTAGACGGACGGGCATACGAAAACCGTCGCGCCCGTGTGCAGGTGGATGAGCTCCTCTCGGGGGATGAAGTGATCGACCAGCACCAGGTTGCGGCCCTCAGCGCGCACGCGAGCCGCAAGCGACGTGACCTCGGCCGCAATCTCCGGTGTGTCGGGGCTGCTGGCGACGACCACGAGCTGGTGGCGCGGGTCGAGCTTGAGCGCCGCGGCGAGGAGCAGCGGCAGACCCTTCTGCCTTGTGATGCGACCGTTGAAGAACGCGTACGGCCGGCTGGCGTCGACCCCGTGGCGACTGAGCGTTTCGGCTGAGGCTTGGGGCCGGTAAATGTCGGGATCGATGCCGTTGTGGATCACGTGCACGCGTTCTTGTTGCACCGCGGGGTAGCAGTCGAGCACGTCCTTGCGGACACCATGGGAGACGGCGATCACCGCATCCGCGGCCTCGATCGCCGTCCGCTCGCAGAACAGTGAGAGCGCGTAGCCACCGCCGAGCTGCTCCGCCTTCCAGGGCCGCAAGGGCTCGAGGCTGTGGATGGTCATCACGTGCGGTATCGACCACATCAGCTTGGAGAGATGCCCGCCTAGGTTCGCGTACCAGGTGTGGCTATGGGCGAGCTCGCTGCCCTTGACGCCCCCGGCCATGGCGAGGTCGATCGACATCGCCTGCAGCGCCGCCGCCTCCGGCTTCGGCTCTCCGAGCTCGTCCCAGGCGCGGTAACTCGTCACGCCAGGCTCGTCTCGATGCGAACCCCAGCAGTGGACTGTCACCTCGAGCATCTTGCGCAGCTCGCGCACCAGGTACTCGACGTGGGTGCCCGCGCCGCCATAGACCTCGGGCGGGTACTCGCGCGTGAGCACGGCGATCTTTCGGTTGGGCGCCAACTCGGGCGGGATTGTAGGTGCTGAGGCGCCTCCTCCCCGCTCGAACCTATTCCGCGGGCGGCCGCTTGATCGAGCCTAGGCGGAGGTCCTGGCTTTCCGATACGCGCCCGGCGCGACACCGAACTGGCGCCGAAAGGCCTTGGAGACTGAAACCTCAGAGTCGTAACCGGTAAGGCGGGCGATCTCTCGAATGCCCGCCCTGGTGTCGCGCAGGTATTGGGCCGCACGGGCCATCCGGTACCGCGTCAGATGCTGCATCGGGGTCTCCCCCATCGCGGCGCGGAAGCGCTCGGCAAACGTGGACCGCGACATCGACACGGCCGCCGCGAGCTCGGTGACCGTCCATTGATGGCCAGGGCGGTCCCGCATCAGCCGGAGCGCGCTTGCGATCTGGGGGTCGGTGAAGGCCGCGGCCTGGTCCAGCGTCCGGTCGACATCGACCAGGCTGTGGCGGATTGCCTGGGCGAGGAGGGCGTCGGTCAAGCGCGTCACCACCGCCTCCGATCCCGGGCCGCTGGCGGCCATCTCCGTGGCGATCATGCGGATGAGGCCGACCAGCCACTCGGGCGCCAGGCCCTCGCTGCCGTGGAGGTGGATCACGGCCGGCAGCGAGCCGAGCAGCTGGCGCCCCGCGACCGGGTCGATCGCGAAGCCTCCGCACAGGAGCTCGCTGCGCCGTCCGCCGCCTCCGTACGCAAGGCGACCGTACGTTGGGGGAGTGTCCTCGAGGACGCTGCCCAGCCACGGCAGCTCGGACGTCCTCGGCGAGTCGCGCACCAGGTGACCGTCGCCGCGCGGCAGGATCACCAGGTCGCCGGCGGAAAGCCGGATGGGCTGTGGCGCACCGTCGACCTCCATCCAGCCGCCGCCCGAGGTCATGATGTGGAACGCTGGCACCTGCTGCTTCGGGACCTTGAATCCCCAAGGCGAGCTCATGAAGAAGCAGTAGACGGTGCTGCTGACGGTGAGCCGCAGCAGAAGCTCGCTCAGGCCGTCGGGGTCGCCAAACTCGCCCGCGCCGCGCCTCACATCTGGTCGTGCGCGGGCACCTTGCGGCCGACCATCCAGAGGAAGAACCAGGAGCCCGAGTCGCCCACGTAGGCGAACTCCTTGTGCAGGGCCTTCTTCGTGGATTCGAAATCGCCGAGCGAATCGAGGTACTTCTTGAAGCCGCCGAACTCGGAATCCAGCTCCACCATGCGTCCCGCGTTGGAGGAGATGGCTTCCAGCTTCTTGCGGTTGCGAATCACGCGCGTGTCGCCCATGAGGCGGTCGATGTCCTTCGGGCCAAGCCTGGAGACGCGCTTCGGCTCGAAGCCGTGGAAGGCGGCCTGGATGCCGGGCCACTTCGCCTCGACGACGCGCCAGCTGATGCCGGTCTGGAACATGACGCGGGCCATCGCGTCGAGGTAGCCGGCGAGCTCCTTGGGCGGCCGAGGCTGCTTGTCCGGGTGCATCGCTGAGGTGATCTTAGGCGTGGGTCCACGGGCTCGCTTTAGCCGAGGCGCCGCCGTGCTTTGCCCAGACTCCGTGCCGGCGCTGCGGCTAAGGATTCTGGCGCCCCGGAGCTTCTCGCAAGGGCTGTGCGCCTCTAGCCTCGGCGCATGGCAAACACGAAAGACACCGTCGACAGTTTCAACCGCGCCCTGGAGAAGAAGGACTTCGCCACCGCTCGCGCCCTGCTGGCGGACGATCTCCATTTCGAGGGGCCCATCGACCGCTTCGACCGGGCCGATGACTACGTGGCGGCCATCACCCGGCTTTACGGCATGGTCAACGGAGTCCAGCACCAGGCGACGATCGTCGAGGGCGATGAGGTGGCCGTCTTCTACGTCCTGGACACGCCGGTGGCTAAAGCGCCGGTCGCGGAGTGGTGCAGGGTCCGTGACGGACGGATCGCCGAGCTCCGCGCATACTTCGACGCGCGGCCGTTCGCGCCGCCCGGGCACTCAGCGACCACGGAGGCAAGAGCATGAACAAGTACCTGTTTGTGGTTTATGGCCCCGCGGCCGACACCGAAGAAGATCGCGCCGCGGGCATGGCGCTGATGGCGGAGTGGTACAGGTCGCTTGGTGACGCCCTGGTCGATCCCGGTGCGCCGTTCACGGCAGCGCGGACGGTGTCGGACCACGGAATTGGCGACGCCGTCGGACCGAATGCCACGGGATTCAACATGGTCCAGGCGGAGTCGCTCGACGCGGCCCTCGCTCTGGCCTCGATGTGTCCGCTGCTCAAGCACGGCCGTCAGGTCACCGTGTTCGAGACGCTGCCGATGTGATCCCGAGCACCTGACTTTCAGCTCGGTGAGGGACCCTGCCGCTTCGGTGTCTGCATGAACCATTCCGTGAACGACCGGCACCGTCCGTCGCCGTCGAACTCGAGCACCCAGAGGTTGTGGAACTCGCGCACCAGCGTGCGCCGAGTCGAGTCGGCGTAGTAGCGGCTGACCCCAACGGCGACCGCCGTCGGATCCTTTACGAGCAGCGGCCGGTACTCGCCTGTGTAGGTACCAGGCTTGTCTCGGCTCCCGAGCCAGGCGTCGATGATCGCCTTCCGACCCCGAGCCACGTCGTCACCTGCGTCCCAGGGATGCCAGCGATACTCGGCGTCGTCGCTGAAGAGGTCGCCGATCGCGTCAGGGTCGTAGGTCTCCCACGCGCGGCTGTAGCCGTCAAGCCAGAGCTGCACTGTCCCTTCGTCGATCACTGATGACCTGGCCGCTATCCGAAGGTAAAGCAGAACGCCTCGACGCCGGGGTCGAGAAACTCGATCTCGAACCGGCGGTCCTCGATGGGCATCTTCTGCCGGATCAGCTGATACATCCTCTGCTGGTCGACGATTCCGTTGCCTTCGGCATCAACGTCTGAGCCGTGTGCTGGGGCGGCCGACGTCCCGTCGAGCAGAACGCGGAATCGCACGGCCTCTGCATGCGGTGTGGGGCCCATGACGAGGTGCAGGTCCCGCGCGTGAAACTGGAAGGCGATCCGTCCGCCGGCCTTGTTCAGCGCGATCGCGTCGCGCCGGACCGTCCAGTCTCCCGAGATCGACCAGTGGTTGAGCCTCAGCCGCGCGGGGTTGGAGGCGTCGAAGTTCTCCGCCTGGTCAGTTCCGGTGTAGGTCTCGGGGGTGCGCAGGTCGGTCCAGTCGGCTTCGACCTCCGGGCCGGTCGCCTCGACCTCCGCCATCCCGTCAGGGACCTTCGCGCCCGCGGCGGCGAGCAGCTGCCGGATCACCATTTCCGACCGCTCGTAGTCGCCCTCGCCAAACCGATGGTGCCGGATGCGGCCCTCGGCGTCGACGAAGTAGAGGGCCGGCCAGTAGTGGTTGGCGAACGCCCTCCAGACCTCGTAGTCGTTGTCGACGGCGATCGGCCAGTCCACCCCCATCGCCGGCGCCTGCTGCTTGACGTTCTCGAGTGCGTGCTCGAAGGCGAACTCTGGCGTGTGGATGCCGATGATGACCAGGCCGGGGTCTTTGTAGTGCCTGGCCCACGCGCGCACGTAGGGATGCGTGCGCCGCCAGTTGATGCAGGTGTAAGTCCAGAACTGGACGAGGACGACCTTGCCCCGCAGCGCGGCGGGCGTCAGCGGCGATGAGTTGAGCCACGTTGTCGCGCCGTCGAAGGATGGCAGCGAGCCTTCAAACGGCAGGTCGACGGCGATGCCCTGGTGCCGCGCGCGCTCCTGTTTGATGTCGGTGGACATTCTTCAATCCTCCTGATCAGTCGCCGCCGCCATCCACTCCCCCTCGAAGGCATTCTGCACCGATCGAGTGAGGCGTGGTTTGACGGTCACAGCCGTCTACGATGCGCGCCACGGTGTTCACGGTCGAGCAACGGGAGGCGGTGCGCGATCGCGTCGTCAAGATGGCGAAGCTGGACCCCCGGATCGTTGCCGGAGCCATCGTCGGTTCGCTTGCGCACGGCGGCGATCGCTACTCGGACCTCGACCTGACCTTTGGCGTCGCCGACGGCGTGCCCATCCACGAAGTGCTCGACGACTGGAGCCGGACGCTGGCGGACGAGTCCGCGGCGCTGCACCTCATCGACCTGGAGCGCGGGCCGACGATCTTCCGGGTGTTCCTTTTCCCGGACGCGCTGCAGTTGGACGTGTCATTGACGCCGGCGGCGCGTTTTGCACCCGCCGGGCCCAAGTTCCGGCTGCTGTTCGGGGAGACGGCGAAGGGCGTGGACAACGCGCACGGGCCGCTGGACGCGACCGACCTGTTTGGGTGGGGCGTCATCTACGCCGTGCACGTGCGCACGTGCATCGAGCGCGGGCGGCCGTGGCAGGCGGAGCACTACATAGGTCAGGTCCGGGATCACGCGCTCTCGCTCGCCTGCCTCCGTCTTGGACTGGTCGCCGTGCAGGCGCGCGGCTACGACGACCTACCGCCCGATGCCCTCGCCAGGTTCGAGGACACGCATGTCGCCTCGCTCGAGGCCGAGCGCTTGCGCGCGGCCCTCTCAGCCGCCACCCGAGAGCTGCTGCGCGAGGGCAAGGAGGCGAAGGTGCCGGTCGCGGGCGGGGTGGCCGAGCGCCTCGCGGAGCTGCTGTAGGTCCGTCCCTTAAGGCATCCACCGGGTGGCGCCGTTCGGCTCGGCGGTGCTGACACCGATCGCTTTGGTGAGCGTGAACTCATAGAGGTCCCACGGCGCGGGCCCCGCGGTGGGGGCGCTGTACGGCGCGGTGAGTGCCCCGTCGCCGACCTCCGCCGGCCAACCCCCGGCCCGGTAGCGCTCGGCCAGCCTGGCGAGCGTGGACGGATCCCGCACAATCGCCGCCGTCCCCTCGAACACCACGTCGATGTCGGGCAGGGAACCCGAAAGCACGCAGGCGGGATTGTGCGCCAGGTTCTGGCTCTTGCGCGTCGCTGCCCCGCTGACGAAGTAGAACCTTCCATCCACCCAGATCGCGCCGATGCCGGCGACGTGGGGCCGGCCGTCGGGCCGGGTGGTCGCCAGCCAGTAAGAGCCCTTCGTGTCCCCCACCTCCAATTGCCGGAGGACCCGGGACCACGGCATCGCCTCCGAGCCGTACATGTTGATGTTCTTGGTGTCCATCGCTTGCCTCCGAAATTCTTGATCGCTGTCTCAGGAGTGATGACTGAACACGATGCCGAAACTGATCGGCCGGCAACGGCGAGCCGGAGCGTCTTCAGAATCAGGCCGTCCCGGGCTCGTCTCCGCTCACGATCCACCGGCCGCCGCCCGCACGCGCCAACAGGTCGTCGGCTGCTTGCGGACCCCACGAGCCGGCTGGATAGATCTCCGGATGACCGCCTCGCTCCCAATCGCGAATCAACGGATCGACGATCTCCCACGAGAGCTCGATCTCCTCTGGGCTCGGGAAGGCCGTGTAGCCACCGGCGAGCACTTCCGAGAGCACGTTCTCGTACGCGTCGGGCAGCGCCGTCTTGCTGATGGCTGCGTAGTCCAGCCGCATGCCGGCCGGCACCATCTCGAAACCCGTGCCAGGTCGCTTGGCGCCGATGCGAAGCGAGATGCCCTCGTCCGGCTGGATGCGGATCACGATCAAAGTTGGCACGCCCCGCTGGCGACGGCCGCCGATTCGGAGCATGGGAGCGTCGCGAAGCTTGATCACGACCTCGGTCAGCCTTCGCTTCAGCGCCTTCCCGGTGCGAATGAAGATCGGCACATCGTCCCAACGCCAGTTTTCGATGGCGATCCGGGCCGCGGCATACGTCTCCCGCCTGGAATCCGGCGCCACGCCGGGCGCTTCGGTGTAGCCCTCGTACTGTCCGCGGACCGCCATCCCGGGTTCGATGGGGAGCATCGCGCGCAGCGCCGCACGACGCGCCCGGCGCACGTACTCGGGGTCGAAGGTAGTCGGCGGCTCCATCGTGATGAGCGCAAGCAATTGCAGAGCGTGGTTCTGGATGATGTCGCGGACCGCCCCCGCGCGATCGTAATAGCCGGCTCGCTGCCCGATTCCTTCGGCCTCGGCGACGGTCACCAGGATGGCTTCGACCAGGTTGCGGTTCCACACCGGCTCGAACAGGGAATTCGAGAAGCGCAAGGCCAGGACGTTCTGCACCGTGTCCTTGGCCAGATAGTGATCAATGCGGAATATCCGGTCTTCGCTGAAGGCATGCTCGAGCTCGGCGTTGAGCGCGTGCGCGGAAGCGAGGTCGCGGCCGAACGGTTTCTCGACCACGAGCCGCGCGGTCGAGTCTTTGTTCCCGGCGAGTCCCGACGCTGACAGCGCGGCGACGATGTCACTGAACGTCTCGGGTGGGGTGGCCAGGTAAAAGACCGGCGATTCCGAGCCATTGAGGGCTTCCTTCAGGGGCGCAAAGCTGGCGGGATCGCGGTAATCGAGCTGAATCCATTCGGCGGAAGAAGCCAGCTCCTCGCTGCCGCTCGCGGCCTGGACTGCTTTACGGAAAACGTCGCGTGACGTGGCGCTTCGGCCCGCTCCGACGACGCGCAGCGACAGACGCTCGTGCGCGACGAGCCTTCCGAGCGATGGCAATATCTTGCGGGTGGCGAGGTCGCCACTCGCGCCGAACACGACGAGATCTAATCGCGCTGCCAACTTAGCTCTGGAGTGAGATTGTCAGCGAGATGGCGGGCTGGCGGGATCAGCGGCGACTTGCGCTGAAGGTCCCGCCTTGCCTGTCAGGCCTTGGGCTGCTGGAATCGAATCATGTTGCCGGACGGGTCGCGGAACGCGCAGTCCCTCACGCCGTACGCCTGATCCATGGGCTCCTGCAGCACGTCGCCGCCTCCGGCCCGGATGTGCTCGAAGGTCGCGTCGCAATCCTCGGTGGTGAAGTTGACGCCGCGCAGCAGACCTTTGGCGAGGAGCTCCTTCATGACCTTGCGGTCGGCCGCGGACGCGTTCGGGTCGGCCAGCGGCGGCTCGAGGACGATGTTGACCTCCGGCTGGCTCTTGGGCCCGACGGTGGTCCAGCGCATGCCCTCGTACTTGACGTCGCTGCGCACCTCGAGCTCGAGAAGGTCTCGGTAGAAGGCGAGCGCCTCGTCATGGTCGTGGACGGCGATGAAGCAGTTGTGAAGCCTCAGGTTGTTCATGCGCTCACCTTAGGAGCGGTGTGAGGCGACTGCTTCTTCATTTCTGATCGGTTTTGTCTGCACCTTGATGACGCACGGCGGGATGGCCGCGGCGTCCGAATGGTTGCGCGCGCGATAGGCGCTCGGGGACTCCCCGACGAGCTCGGTGAAGCGGGAGCTGAACGAACCGAGCGAGGTACAGCCGACGGCGAAGCACGCATCGGTGACGGACATGTCGCCACGCCTGAGCAGCGTCTTGGCGCGCTCGATCCTGCGGGTCATCAGGTAGCTGTACGGGCTCTCGCCGAACGCAGCCTTGAAGCTGCGCGAGAAGTGGCCCGTCGACATCGCCGCCGACCCCGCGAGGGCCGGCACGTCGAGCGGCAAGTCGAACTCGCGATCCATGCGGTCCTTCGCCTTGCGGAGCCTGATGAGGTCGCCGATGTACATGGGAGCAGCCTCCAGATTACAGCCCTGTCCCGGCGATGCGATCGAGCAGATATGAAGAAGCCGCCGGGCGGAAAGTCACCCTACGATGGGGTCGTTCGCATCAAATTGGCAGGGGAGGAAACCTCCAGATGAAAGAAAAGCAGAGGTCCGCCAGGATCGCCGCCGCGATCAAGAAGACGGGATTCACGGCCGAGGAACGAGCCGCCATGAAGCAGCGCGCCAAGGAGGTGAAGTCCGACGCCGAGGACGGGGAAGGCGCTGTGCGCGAGAAGATCGCGGAGATGCAGGAATCGGATCGCGCTCTGGCCAACAGGATTCACGCCATCGTCAAAGCCAGCGCGCCGTCCCTCTCACCCAAACTCTGGTACGGGATGCCGGCGTATGCCAGGGATGGCAAGATCGTCTGCTTCTTTCAACCCGCCAAGAAGTTCAAGACGAGGTACTCGACACTGGGCTTCAACGACCCCGCCAAGCTCGACGAAGGCGCCATGTGGCCGGTGGCCTACGCTCTGATGAAACTGACCGCGGCCGACGAGGCGAGGATCGGCGCGCTGGTCAAGAGAGCGGCCGGCTGAGGTCATCCCGAGCCGTGAGCCGGGTTTCGTCCTCCAGCTCGGCGCGGACACGACGAGTCAGCTCTTCGAGATCGGGCGGACCGTCCCGAAAGACGGTCCTGAAGATTCGTTCCACGAAGCGGTCGACCTCGAGTCGCAGCCGCTCTTCCATCTGCGGATCTGGGTCGAAGGCATCGATCTGCGTCGCATCGATCAGCTCGCGATCGGCCAACACCTTTTCGAGCAGCACCTGGCGGTCACGCAGCAGCCACACCTCGCGCATGAGGGAGATGCACAGCCGAGCCAGCTCGTTGAGGCGTTCGTCACCGAGATAACCGTCGCTCAGGTCACTTCCCCGCCCGGCTTGCGCGCACGCAGGATCCACGGGTAGCTCTTGTCGCCGATCCCGAATTCTTCGACGGAGATGAATCCAAGCCGCCTGCACAGCGCCGCCCGATCAAACATCGCCTCCTCGCGCCAGTACGGCTCAAGGCGATGCTCTGTCTCCCAATCGTTGATGAGCATGTCGAAATCGTCGAGCTCTCGGTAAGGCGGAACGTCCATGAACAGAAGGTCGCCTCCGGGTTCGAGGATGCGGAACATTTCCCCGAACACAGCCTCGAGCGCAGCCACCGGCAGCTCGTGGAGCACCGCATAGCTGGCCGCCAGGTCGAAGAAGTCGTCGGGATAGCCGGTTGTCTCCGCCGCTGCCTGCCTCAGGGACCATCGCCAGCCGTTGCGGTCGGCGATCGCCCGCGTCGCCCGCAGCGCGCCGGGCCAGAGGTCGATGGCATGCATCTCAGCCTTCGGAAACCGAGCTTGCAGGGTGGCGGTCCAGGTGCCATGCCCGCAGCCGACATCGAGGATGCGCTGGTAGCTGTCCCTCGGCGCCAGCTCGGCCGTGCGACGTCTCTGGTCCAGCAGATCGCTCCCCGGGCGCACCGCCGCCCAACCGGCGCGCTGGATCGGCTTGTCCGCGTGTCGATTGGCAGGACCTCCGGACATCGCGCCGGACATCGCATAGATCATTTCCCGAGGCTGGTTGTGGAAGTTCTTGCCGGCGAAGTACTCGGGATAGACAAGCCCGGGGTCGAGCTCGACGGTGGACGCCGACGCCGGCTGATCTTCGCCGACGGGTGACGGGGTGGTAAATCGCACCCTTGTCATAAAGGTGAGCTCCGGCACCTCGTCGGTCATCAACCGCTGGATCACGCGGTTGTAGGCGAACTCGCCGGACGGAGCGATGGCCTGCCGTGCCGCCGCGAGCCGGGCCTCAGGGTCGTTCGTCGAATCACGCGGACGATGTTGGTCGTAGTAGTCCCTGGCGGATGTGTAGAGCGTCGTCGCGGCGTAAGCACCGAGGGCGGCCCAGAAATCGAAGGCTGCACGGGTTGCTTGTGGAACAGTCGGCATTGGCCTATCCACTGGAAGAACTAACGCTCGTCAGCTTAGTGGACTGATGAACACCTAGCTGCCGCAGATCGGGCCGTAATACGGCCACGGGATGCACAGGTCGGGCGCGAACGCCGACCACAGCGTAAGCACCCCGACGATGGACAGCACCACGAACCAGATCGTGGCCGTGATGACGTTTCGCTTCGGCGCCGGCCACGAGCGCCAGGCGAGGCTCTGGGCCAACCGCGGACCCAACCACTGATCCAGCAGCGGCCACGCGAGAAGGCCGAGGACGAGCGCCCCCGGCACGAGCACCTTTGTGATCACGGCCGGACCGAGCTTGGCGAACTGAAACAGCGCCAGGAAGTACCACTCGGGCCGAGGAATGATCGGCGCCCGAGGATCCGCCGCTTGTCCAAGGTGGAGCAGCGGCTGCCCAACCACCGCAAGCAGGCTCAGGGTGATCAGCGTGGCCATCGCCAGCAATGGATACGGCCAGAAGTGGTCCGGGTAGTAGGGGTGGGTCTTGCCCTCCGGCATGTCGTCACCGATCTGACGGCCGATCGGACCGAAGAGCAGACCGGCGAGCGCGATCAGCGCGAGCATCGGATAGAAGCGCGGCCTGGACGCGGCCCGCTGGGGCCCGGAGACTGGCGTGGGTGCGATCACGCCGGCTCCGCCGGACCCTGGCGGCGGATGAGCCGGAAGTGGACGTACAGGAGCAGGCTCAACACCGCGGGCAGGAGAAAGACGTGCGCCATGAAAAAGCGCAGCAAGGTCGCGGGTCCAACCGCGGGCCCACCCTGTAGGACGTACTTGATGAACCCGCTGACGCTGTCAGGGAGCACTCCGCTGCCCGACATGATCGAGATCTCCCTTGCACGAGCAAGGTAGGAGTTGGCGTCCCAGGGCAGCAGCGACCCCGTGAAGCTGAAGAGCAGGATGACGAGGAAGACGAGCACTCCGACCATCCAGTTCACTTCGCGAGGGGCGCGATAACCTCCATTCCAGAAGACGAAGGTCATGTGCAGCAGCGCCACGACAAGCAGCATGTTGGCGCCCCAGAAGTGAATGCCTCGAATGAGCCAGCCGAGATAAGCGGTGTTCTGTATGAAGACGACGCTGGTGTAGGCGGGCGCGGGGTTTCCGGCGCCGTCGGGAACGTAGTAGATACCCAGAAGGAAGCCGGTGATGAACTCCACAACGAGCAGGGTCACTGCCACCCCACCGAGGTATCGATAGGCGGCCGTCGCGTAGTTCGGCACGCGACGGTAGATCTCGGCGTCGACGGCCGGCGTGAGCTGAAAGCGCTCGTCCATCCAATCAGCGACGGCGGATTGCAGTCCCATTCGTGCTCGACCCGGCGCGACACCAAGCTTTCCCCGGTCTACTCAGCGGCCCGTGCCTGCGCCGACACCTGGAGTCTAATCGGAGGGTCGGCACGGGATCGGCACGGTCGCTCTCCCCTTACCGGACCGTTGGTAGCGCGATTCAAGGAATACCATGGCGTTAGCGCCAAGTTTTAGTGGCTGAACCCATGAGCAGGTCGATCCACGAGCTCGAGATGGCCCGGCTGGACGGCAAGCGCGAAAGTCTCTCCGACTACGCGGGAAAGGTCGTCCTTGCGGTCAACGTCGCCTCGCGGTGCGGATTCACGCCGCAGTACGCCGGCCTGCAGGCGCTGCAGGACCAGTACGCCGACCGCGGACTGGTCGTGGTGGGCTTTCCCTGCAACCAGTTCTTCAGCCAGGAGCCCGGCACGGCCGAGCAGATCCAGGAGTTTTGCAGCCTCAACTACGGCGTGTCCTTTCCGCTGTTCGCGAAGCTGGACGTGAAGGGACCAGGTCAGCACCCCCTGTACACGATCCTCACCGAGGTCGCGGACGACTCGGGCAAGGCCGGCAGTGTGAGGTGGAACTTCGAGAAGTTCCTGATCGGGCGGGATGGACGCCCTGTCCGGCGATTCCGGTCGAAGGTCGTTCCCGAAGACCCGACCCTGGTCGGCGCGATCGAGTCGCTGCTCTAGACGCTCCTCGCGGGCGTTTGCGCCATTGGCGGAATCTGGCCGGCGGCGGCCACGTCAGCGATCTCTTGGATCGACCGATGAGTTTCAGGCCGCCGCCTTGTTACAGCTGTCAGGACCATGCAGCCGATCGTCCTGTTCGGGATTCAATTCACGTTCTCGCTGGTGGCCTACGCGCTGGCAGCGTGGTGGTACCTGGCGCCCCGCCTCGCCAGGGTGCCGCGGGAGATGGCGTTGGTGCCGCTCGTCTGGATCCACGTCCTGCGGATCGCCGGCGGGACCATCCTCGCGCCGGGCGCCGTCGGCGATGCAGTCCCGATCGACTTTCGCACGATGATCGGGTACGGCGACATGCTCACCGCGCTTCTCGCGATGGTGGCGCTGGTCGCCCTGCGCCTTCGCATGCGGTACGCGATCGCGCTCGTGTGGATGTTCGTGGTGGTGGGTCTGGTCGACACGGTAAACGCGATCATCGAATCGATGCGCTACAGCGTCTTCAACTATCCCCTCGGCGTCAACTGGGTCATCGTCACGAGCTACGTGCCGGCGCTGCTGGTCAGCACCGTCCTGATCTTCATCCACCTTCGCCGGCCGAGGTCGTCAGCCGGTTAGCTTTCCAGCTCAAAGCGGGCCAGCACCCGCGGATCGGCAAAGGCATGTATACGCGCTATGTGCTCTCCATCGCCATCGATGACGAGAAGGGCGAACAGCCGTCCCTGGACGTTCATGACGAACGCGGGGCTCTGGTTCGCGCGAGCCTCGACAAGTCGCATCGGCGCCATCGGAAAGATGGACTCGGCCAGAAAGGAGCCGATAGCCCGCGACCCGACGACGGCCGGCTTTGGCGGCATGGTCAGGACGGCATCCTCGCGGAGCAGCGCGACCAGGCCCACCACGTCCGCCGTCTCCCACGCCCGGACGTAGCGCTCGAGGAGGTGGGGAGAATTGACGAGTCGCGGCCGGACGTAGCTGCGACGAAGGGTGCGGCGCGCCCGCTGGAGCGTGCTGTTGACCGCTTGCACGCTCGTCTCCAGTAGACGCGCGGCTTCCTCAGCGCGAAATGCCAGCACATCGCGCAGAAGCAGCACGGCGCGTTGGCGCGGGGGCAGAACCTGAAGCACGGTCAGGAAGGCAAGCGAGACGGACTCGTGGGTGTCGTACCGCGCCTCTGGCCCGGAGTCGGCCGACGCGATGCTGGTCAGAAGGCCGTCGGGGCATGGGCCGGGCTCGACCCGATCACGCTTGCGGGCTTCGATGGCGTTGAGACAGGTGTTGGTCGCGATCCGGTAGAGCCACGCCCGAAACGAGATCTGCTCACGGTACGTGTGCCGGCCCTGCCAGGCGCGCATGAGCGCTTCCTGGAGCGCATCTTCGGCCTCGTCGACGGTGCCGAGCATCCGGTAGCAGTGGGCGAACAGCTCGCCGCGGTGGCCGGCGACCTGGTCTCCGAAAACGTCGGCAGACTCCAGCAGCATCGCTCAAATTGTGGACGGAGGAAAGGCAAGGGAAATGACCCACGGGGCACGGTGTCGGCCTGCGCACGACGGAAGCGCAGGCCGACGAGCACGCTCTATTGCCCCCTCCTTCGCCGAGCTGAGCTCGGAAGAGGACTTGATCAAGCCGCCAAGGTCACGCGCTCTGCGGTGGCGGTGGCTCGGCTGAGGACGAAACCACTGCCGATCAGCGAACCAAAGAGGATCAACGCGAAGCCGAAAAGGCCAGAGAGCAGGCCGACATGGGTCCCACGTCCGAGAATGAGGCCAAATCCGACGATGTCCAACATCATCGGGAGGAGGCCCAGGATCGCGGCGGCGAGGATAGCGTGACCGAAGTTCCCTCCCACCGTGATCGCGCGATATCCGACCCAGATGCCGTAGGCAAGGAGCAGGGGGGCGAGAACGGACGGAATGAATATGGTTCTGAGGTCCGGCCAGACCGCTTCGAGGGTGAAATGCAGCCCACCGGTTATCAGCAGGCTGACTACCGGCCACTTTAACGTCGCCACCATTGTGGATCCAAAATTTTTCACTGTTTCCTCCTGTGAGTTGTTCAATCCGCGCAGGACACTGCGCCATTGGGCCGAGTCTGGCCTGGGCGTCTAGTCCGGATCTCGCGTCCACATTGGAAAAACCTTGGCGCGCCGGCTGAGCGGTGCGCCGGCGTCGGCAGTCGCGGTTAGAGTGGTCCTTGAGGAGGGACCACAGTCATGCCGACCATCAAGAGGATCACGTGCGAATGTGGCTTTGTCGCTCGCGGAGCAACTGATGACGAGCTTGTCAAGGTAATCCAGAAGCACGTCAAAGAGGTCCACGACATCGACCTGCGCCGCGAGCAGGCGCTTGCTATGGCCGAGATCGAGCCGTAGCCGCTCAGGCCTTGAGCAGCGTCACGTAAAGCGCCTCGGTTTCCGCTGACGGGCTGACTCCCAGCTCGTCCCGAAGGAGTCGGCGACAGCGTTCGTAGGCGCGAAGGGCCTCCGCCCGATTGCCCTGATCTCGAAGCAGCCGCATCAGCCGCTGATGTCCAGTCTCGCGAAACGGCTCGATGTCCACCGCTTCTTGAGCCAGTTTCAACGCGACGTCCGGCTCGCGGTGCCACTGGTAGAAGTCGGACTGGTAGTCGAGCGCGCGCACCAGCAGAGTTCGCAGCCGCTCTCGCTGGGCCACCACCCAGGGAAGACTTTCGCCAGCAAGAAAAGGTCGCCTGGCGACAGCTCCCGCGACGAGGGCGCCGGCGTACAGCGATGGCATGTCGGCATTCCTTGCCGCGGCCTCTGCCTCGTGAAAGCTCAGCTCGGCCTGGTCAATATCGACCCACGAGCCAGCGGGCAACAGCAGGCGATACGAGCCGAATGAGGACTCAATCGCCACCGCACCATTCAGGCCAACACCGTCGAGGAATCGCCGCAATTTGCTCATGAGCGCATTGAGTGACGCGTCCACTACATCGGGGACGCTCTCACCCCACCCCGCCTTGACAAGCTCGTGGCGGGCCAGCGGCTGGCCATGATTCAGGACCAAAAAGCAGAACAGGAGACGACCTAGGCGGCCAGGCAGTGATGCCTCGTCGCGGACCACGTCCTCATGCTCAACTAAAACCCGGCCCGTCAGGTAGATCCGCGCCGGCGGCGCGCCGCCACCGACGGAGTCCCCATGCCCCCCTCCGACCACCTCATCCACGACGGCAGCATATGCGGGTTCTAGGGAAGCGTCGCCATCGCCATCCAGCTTCCGCGTCGAAAAATCGTAACTGTGGATCTGCTAGTACTGATGACTGCAGATTGAGCCGCTGACCCGTCGCTCGAAGCTGCGTTTTTGATGCACCGATGACTTCCGGACAGCGGCGGAGTCGTACCTACGAGACTCGATCAGCACATAAGGAGCTTGACCATGAAAGGCAGTAGGACGACCGACACGACGGGCACGGGCCAGTATGCCAAGGTCAACGGCCTCGATCTCTACTACGAGACCCACGGTGCGGGACGGCCGCTGATCCTCCTGCACGGCGGACTCATGTCGAACGAGACGTTTGGCCCCGTCCTACCTCTACTTGCGGAGCGCCACCAGGTCATCGCCCCCGACCTGCAAGGACACGGCCGGACCGCTGACATCGATCGCCCAATCGACGCTCAGCTGATGGCCGACGACATCGCGGCCCTCATCGACCAGCTGGGCCTCGAGAAGCCCGACCTGGTCGGCTATTCGCTCGGCGGTGGTGTGGCGCTTCATGCGGCCGCCAAGTACCCGGCCAAGGTTCGCCGCCTTGTAGCAGTCTCGGCGAACATCCGGCCCGAGGCGATCTATGCGGAGATGCGAGCGCAGCAAGGCCAGGTGAGCGCGGCCGCCGCCGAGTTCATGAAAGACACGCCGATGTACCAGCTCTACCAGAGGGTCGCACCACGTCCTGAGGACTTTCCGAAGCTGCTGGACAAGATCGGCGCCTCTATGGCGAAAGACTTCGACTTCGCCGACGAGGTCCGCGGTCTCCAGGTGCCAACGCTCATCGTGGCCGCCGACGCCGACATGGCTCCGCCGAGCCACTACGTCGAGGTGTTCAAGCTGCTCGGCGGCGGGGTGCGCGACGGTGGCTGGATGGGCGAGGGTCGGCCCGCCGGCGGTCACGCACTTGCGATCTTGCCGGGCCTGACCCACTACAACATCGGCGACTCGCCCCTGCTGGCTGCGGTGGCGCTGGCTTTCCTCGACGCTGAGGTTGCCTCCTGATCACCCGGACAGAACGCCAAGGGCGGGCCGATGGCTCCACGTGAGCACGTCAGTAAGAGATCTCTGAAGGTCACGATCCAGTATTTCGAGGGATGCCCTCACTGGAGGATTGCGGACGCGCGCCTACGAAGCGTGCTCCGCGACCTGTTCAGAAACGACGCCCACGTGGAGCAGGAATTGATCGAGTCGTCTGAGCATGCCGCCCGCGTCGGGTTCCATGGGTCACCGACGATCCTCGTCGGCGAGCGTGATCCGTTTGCCACAGGCGCGGAACCTGTAGGGATGTACTGCCGGGTCTACGCGACCGACGAAGGCCGGCAAGGTGCACCGACCGAGGCGCAGCTGCGGACGCTTTTCACCGACGACAGGGGTTAGGTAACTGAAGCTCACCGCCTGGTCGACGTCTGCCTAGGCATCTCGGACGGTCTCATATGTGAGAAGCGCGAGGTCGTCGACGGTCCTGGTGCTGACGAGGCGCACGCGTTTCATTTCACCTGTTTCGCCGAAGAGACGTTCGCCGGCCCCGAGGACGACCGGGAAGATCATCAAGCGCAGCTCGTCAACCAGGTCGTGCTCTAACAGCGTGTGCCAGAGCTGGAAGCTGGCAGCCACGACGATTTCCCCATCTGTCTCCTGTTTCAGCCTGGAGACCTCGTCAATCACGTCGCCCTTCAGTACCGTCGTGTTGTTCCAGGCGGGAGCTTCGAGGGTCGAGGACACGACGTACTTGGGCAAGCTGTTCAACCGGTCCGCCATTGGGCCGCTTCGGGATGGCCACCGGGCCGCCAAGAATTCGTAGCTGCGCCGCCCCAATAGAAAGGCCTCGGCGCCCAGCGCCTCGTCGAGTGCCACTTTGGCCGCTTCTTCGCGACCCTGGCTGCCGATACGACCAACCCAGCCGCCAAGCCTGAAGCCCTCGACGCCAGCCGGGTCCTGGATTACTCCGTCGAGTGTGACGTTCTCGCTGATGACGACCTTTCCCATTTCGGTTCTCCTTGTCGCCGGCGCGCAGACCTGATTGACTGGGCGACTTGGCTCGATTTCCTCGTCAGCACATCCAGTATCGGCGAGGGCAGTATTCCGCTGTGCGCACGATCGTGTTGGTTGAGGGGGTTACCGACGAGCTTGCCTTGATGCTTGCCGCCCGGCGATCGGGTCGCGACCTCAGGGCCGAAGGCGTGTCCGTCGTGCCGATCAACGGCGCGCATGCGATCAACCGGTTCGTGCGGCAGCTGGCTGCCGAAGAACCTGGAGCCAAGCTCGCCGGTCTTTATGACGAGGGCGAAGAGGAAGTCATCCGAGCGGCGCTGGAGCGGGCGGGTTACGGCCCAAACCTTGATCGCAGCGGGCTGGAAGCGGCCGGGTTCTTTGCCTGCATCGCAGACCTGGAGGAAGAGCTGATTCGGGCCGCGGGCGAAACAACCCTATCGACACTCATCGAGTTCCTGGGCGACACGCAGCAGTGGCATACGTTCCGGAACCAGCAGGCGTGGCACGGGCGCCCTGTCGATCAGCAATTCCGCCGCTTCATCCGGAGCGTGTCGGAGCGCAACAGCCGCTATATCCGCGCCATCGTCGAGACGATCGATCCATCACGACTGCCCCGACCTCTGCGACTGCTCCTGGCTTACGTTGAGCCCGGACGACACACTTCCGGGCCAGATAGTGATCCCCACTTCGATCATCGCGGGTGAGCACAGCAGCGCTGACGTTCACCACCACAATCTCGTTAGATGGAGGGCGACTTCCGGTGGCGGGCCACTCAAACCCGTCAGAAATGAAGAAGCAGTGGCGGGCCGGCGTGCCTAGGCTGAAAACCATTGACGCGGCCAACGCCGTGAATGTCACAGGAGGAACCCAATGAAGATCAAGCTTGCAACCATTTACGTGGACGACCTCGACAAGGCCTTGCGCTTCTATACGCAAGTAGCCGACTTCGTGAAGAAGGCGGACGTTTCGCAAGGGGGGTATCGCTGGCTCACAGTGGCGTCGCCTGAGGAACCGGACGGCACCGAGCTGCATCTCGAGCGCAACGACAACCCCGCGGCCAAGGCCTACCAGCAGGCGCTCTTCGAGCAGGGCCAGCCGGCGATCATGTTCAACACGGATGACGTCAAGCGCGACTACGAACGCATGAAAGACGCCGCCGAATTCAAGATGCCGCCCACCAAGGTCACAGGCTCGACCATCGCCCAGGCGAATGACACCTGCGGCAACCTGATCCAGATCACTCAGCTGGACCGCATACGCAGCGAAGCGGGACTCAGGTAAGCGGTCGACGTCAGACGGGGCCGGCATGGAGCCGGTCCCGACCCGCCGGCTCATCAATGGCCTCGCTGCTCCCCCGGCGTCAGGCTCAGAGCATTTACCCGTCGGTGAGCGCCAGCACCGTCGGGTATACGAGATCGGTCTTCTGGTAGGGCTGCTCAGGACTGAGGATGTCGTGGAAGCCGATCTCGCTCGCCGGGAATGAGTAGGTGACGATCGGAGCGCCCGAAGACCGCCACGCCTCCACGATCTCACCGGTGAACTCGTTGCTGGTGCCAGGGTCGTTTTCGGTCGTGATCACCACCAGCCGCTGCGCGCGTGGCTTCGAGTGCGAGCCCGCGGCGACGGACAGCCCGAGACGGAACACCTCACCAAGTGCGTGCGTCGGGAAGCGGGGATACGCGTAAGGAGGCCCCTGGATGGCTGCCTTCGTGTCCGAATTCCACCACAGGAACTGATTGGGCGCGGTGGTCAGAGCGTTGGCGATGGGGAGAGCGGCGAAGCCGGGCGCATGCGGCGCGGTAAGGGCCGGGTTGATGACGACCGCCTCCCAGATCGCGCGTTTCTCGGCCAGCCACGCGGTGAGCACGCCCCCTGCCGAAATGCCGGCCACGGCGACCTCGTCGCCGAAGCCGCTCGCGATGTCAACCGCCTCGTCACCGGCTCTGATCAGCTCGTCTGCGGTGAGCTCCTGGAGGTCCTCGGTCAGCCGGTCCTGCAGGCCGTGGTGCGGCAAACGCACCGTGATGACGTTGTAGCCGCGGTCGTAGAAGTCTGGCGCGAGCACCCGCCACATCGCGGGGCAGCTTGTGAAGCCGTGCAGGAGGACGATCGCTCGCGGCGTCCGCTGTCCATGCAGCATGGCGCCGCTCCGGCAGACTGGATTGACCTCAGCGCCGTCACGCGATTCGAGAATCTGCATCGCGGCGAGTGCCTCGGCGTAGCTCGTCGTGGGGTGGGCGGTAGGCGTGAGAGCGTCCAGGTCGGCCGGCCGCAGCAGAATGGCGACGGCCGCGACGACTATCGCCGCGAACGCGACCGCTGCCATGAATTTCAGCCCTGGCCTGCGCACGGTCTCGCCAGCCTAGACCTGAACGCGTCTGGGACTTGCTATTTTTCGCCTTATGAGTGCACCAGGCATGCACATGCGGAGGTGACCACGACATGAGGTTGACGACCACGACCAACGTCTCGGTGGACGGCGTGATGCAGGGGTTGGGCGGACCTGACGAGGATCGCAGCGGCGGCTTCGAGCGCGGCGGATGGGCGATACCACTTCTCGACGCCGAAACCGGGGACTACCTCAACGAGGTCTACGGCGGCGCGGCCGCGTTCCTCTTTGGCCGGCGGACGTACGAGATCTTCGCCGCCTCCTGGGGAGCGATGGCCGATCCGAGCACGAGCCCTATCGCAGCCGCGCTGAGCAGCCGGCCGAAGTACGTGGCATCGACCAGCCTCGCCGATCCGCAGTGGGCGGGCACGACTGTCCTGCACGGGGACGTCGCCACGGCCGTCGCTGATCTCAAGGCGCATCAAGAGGGCACACTGCTGGTGCCCGGCAGCGGTGTACTCGTCCGATGGCTGCTCGCCAACGACCTGGTCGACGAACTCGACCTGGTCACCTATCCCGTCGTCATCGGCCAGGGCACACGACTGTTCCCCGATTCCGGTTCCGACCTCGCACTCGACCTGGTCAACTCGCGGACCACTTCCCGGGGCATCACCATCCAGACCTACCGGCCTCGCGGGCGTCCGGAGTACGTGACGTCCACGGTCGATCCCGAAGACGTCATGCGCGACGCGACGTCAGGCCGGCGCAGCTAGGACACGCCCAAGATTCGTTGGGCTGGGTCAGGGTCACTGACCTCAGCACCGTCCGGCGCCACACGGTGTTCGCTTGCTCGCCCGAGGAGGAGGTAAGTCACGGTCGGCCCCTTCCCCTTTACCTCGACCGGCCCTCGACACTCGAACACGAAGTCAGTCTTCATCCGCTCGTAGACATCTTCCGTGACCTGGATGCGATCGGGCAGTCCATGCGATTCCATACGGCTCGCGATGTTCACGGTGTCGCCCCAGAGGTCGTAGTGGAACTTCTCCCGGCCCACGATCCCGGCCACCGCCGGACCGCAGTTGATGCCGACGCGAAAGCTCAGGTCCCAGCCGTTTTCCCGGTTCAGCCGCGCCACCTCCTGTTGTAGATCGAGCGCCATGTCGCAGATCGCGTGGACATGGTCAGGCCGCGCGATCGGGGCTCCGGCGGCGACCATGTAGGAGTCGCCAATCGTCCGAATCTTCTCCAGCCCGTAATGCCGGACCAGCCCGTCGAAGACGGAGAAGACCTCGTTCAGAACGGCGACGGTGGCGGCCGGCGTCTCGTGCGCGGACCGAACCGTGAATCCGGCGAGGTCGGCGAAGAGCACCGAGATCTCGTCGTGGTGGTCGGCGATCGGCTCTTCGCCCCTCTTGAGGCGCGCCGCGATCGGTTCCGGGAGGACGTTCAACAGCAGTGCCTCAGACCGCCGCTCCGCGGCGTCACGCTGCGACCGGAAATAGATCAGGCCGACGAACGTGAGGGTCCCGATGCCGGCGATGTTGAGCGCGAACAGCGCATTGGTCGCCGGGCCCGGCAACGGCGACACCTGTTTCGACACCGCGCCATCGAGCAGCGCAGCGACGAGAAGGTCCGCGAAAAAGAGGGCGAGCCAGACTGCCGTTTCTCGGGTAGGCCGGAGGAGGAGGGCGCCGAGCGGGGCCGCGAAGGCCCAGACCACGACCGCGCTGGCGTACACAAACCCGCCGAGGCTGAGCTGAAGCAGGATCGGGAGCACGATCCCCAGCCCAAGCACCGGAACCGGGAGCATGCCGAGGCGCTTGGTGCTGACGAACCTCACGAAAACGCCGCCCACCGCGATGCTGACAACCAGTGGAATCAGGCCGCTCAACGGCTTACCGAGGGCCGCATACATTACCGCCCACCCGACGCCGGCCACCGCCGAGCCAAGACCTATCACGACGAAGACCTCTTTGGCGACCCTTTCCTGGTCGGAGTCCGTCAGCCGGCTGCCAATCGCGAGGAGCCCGCTGAGCGCGGACGCGGCTGTCGTGCGAGTCACACCGGACATTTTCACCGTTCGACTAGATACATCCGCCACACACCCGGAACACCTTTGAGCGGATGCTCGCCCCGGTCCATGAACTGGAGTCCGGACCCCGCCACCAATCCAGTCACTGTCGACGAGACGAGAACTTCGCCAGGGCCGGCAAGCGCAGCCACCCGCGCCGCAGTGTGCACTGCGATGCCTCGGACGCGGTCCCCGATCAACTCGACCTCGCCCGTATGCACGCCGGCGCGCACCTCGAGTCCTAACCCACGTACAGCGTCGACGACCGCGCAGGCGCACCGAACCGCCCGCGCGGGCCCGTCGAAGGTGGCCAGGAACCCGTCGCCGGCAGTGTCGATCTCGCGTCCGCGGAACTTGGTCAACTCGCCGCGCACAAGGGCGTGGTGCTCGTCAACGAGGGCGCTCCAGGCCCGGTCGCCCAGCTGAATCGCACGCTCGGTTGATCCGACGATGTCGGTCACCAGGACCGTGGTCAGGACCCGATCGGCTACGGCGGCTCGTGGCGTCCCGGTCAGGAATTCCTGTACCTCGTCCAGGAGGCGGTCCTGGTCGCCGGCCCAAGGTATGTGGTCTTCGCCCGGCAACTCCATGAATCGGGCTCCGGGAATCTGCGCGGCGATCCACCGACCCTCCGCCACCGCGGCGTCGCGATCACCGACGCGATGGAGCATGAGCGTCGGCACACGGATCGTCGGGAGCACGGCCCGGACGTCGATCTGGGTGTTCATTCGCATCAGGGCTCCTGCAGCGCCCGGGCTTGCGCTGCGGCGGAAATACGCAGCCAGCCGCCGCCCGAAGGCCGAGTCGAGGGCGGCGCTCGGCGCCAGGTGTTCGACATCCGCGTCCATGCCCCAATTGCGCTCCAGTGTTTCGATGTCACGCGCACGCTGCTCAGGGGTGGGTGCCCACGGGTAGTCGGCGCTCCAAACGCGCTTGGCGAAGATCCCGGCCGTGACAAGGGCGATCGTCCGCGATGGATAAGTGGCGGCGAAAAGAACCGCGAGGTTACCGCCTTCGGAGTGGCCGAGTAGCGCTGCTCGTTCGGAGCCGGCCGCGTCGAGCACTGCGATGACATCCTCGAGCCGCTCTTCCAGAGTGGGCAGCTGCTCAATCGGTAGTCGATCGGACAGGCCTGTGCCGCGCTTGTCAAAAAGGATGAGCCGCGAGAACGACGCGAGGCGATCCAGGTAGCGGGCGAGCAGTGGCTCTTCCCATGCCAGTTCGACGTTCGAAACGAACCCGGGAACCCAGAGCAGATCGAACGGGCCATCCCCCACCACCTGGTACGCGAGGCTGCAGTTGCCCGAATGGGCGTAGCGGGTCTGGCCGATCATTCGCACCAGTGTGCCAGCCGCCGGCAACATCGGCCAGGACCGCCGCGCACGGCCTCTGGTATGACTGGCGACATGACGATCAAGAGACTGGACCACGTCAGCGTCGTCGTCGACGACCTTGCAGCCGCTATCGCTTTTTTCACAGCGCTCGGCATGACGCTCGAAGGCGAGGCGCCCGTCGAGGGCCCATCGGTGGACCGCGTCAACGGGCTCGAAGGTGTCCAGGTCGACATCGCCATGATGCGGACCCCAGATGGGCATGGGCGGCTCGAGCTGACGAAGTTTCGCAATCCCAAACTGGTCGAGCTCGAGCCGGCGATCGCACCGCCGAATGCGCTGGGCCTGCGGAGCGTCATGTTTACAGTCGAAAGCGTCGATGACACCGTCGCTCGGCTGCGCGGCAACGGCGCCGAGCTCGTCGGCGAGGTGGCCCAGTACGAGGACCAGTACAAACTCTGCTACATGCGAGGCCCTGGAGGCATCATCGTCGCGCTGGCGGAGGAACTCTTCTGAAGGGGCGTGCTGGAGCAGCTGAACACCGCCCCGCTGGAAGTCAGGGACCTTCGAGTCAGCTATGGTCCCGTCAGGGCGGTCGACGGAGTATCGGCAACGGCGATTTCGGTGCGGGCACTGCTAGCGTCAGGTGCGCTGGAGCGCGTGCATGCCTGACCACGATTGGCCGGAACTTCCATATGAGGCGTGGAAGGACACGCTCGCGACTCTGCACATGAAGCTGCAGATCGTCGGCAAGGTGCGGCTGGCGCTCAGTCCGCCCGAACCGCAGTGGGCCCACGTGCCGCTTTACCTGACCTCGCGGGGCTTGACCACAGGTCCGATGTCGAGCGGTGGCCTGATATTTGGCATTGACGCCGACCTCGTCGCCCACCAGGTGGTGATCACCACAGCTGCCGGCGAGACGCGGCGAGTTGCGCTCGTTGCGCGTCCTGTAGCCGCCTTCTACAAGGAGTTCACGACCGCGCTCGACGGGCTGGGCATCCACGCGAAGCTTCGCCCGGTGCCGGACGAGGTCAGCGATCCGATCCCCTTTGCGGAAGACACGGTGAATTCGGCTTACGACCCCGGATGGGCCAACCGATTTTTCCAGGTGCTCGGCTGGGCAGACCTCGTGCTCAAGGAGCATCGGTCGCGGTTTCGCGGGAGGACGTCGCCCGTCCATTTCTTTTGGGGCAGCTTCGACCTCGCCAACACGCGTTTCTCCGGCCGCGCCGCCGAGCCGCCGCCGGGCGCCAATGTCATTGCTCGCAAGTCCGAGGACGCCGAGCAGATCTGTGTAGGGTTCTGGCCGGGCAGCGCGACGTTCCCCCAGCCCGCCTTTTACTCGTATACGTACCCCAAGCCGGATGGAATCGAGGAGGAGCGCATCGAGCCGCCCAGGGCGAGCTGGGACCAGAAGCTCGGCGAGTTCGCGCTTCTTTATGACGACGTGCGTAAGGCTGCGTCGCCGAAAGACGCGATCCTGGCCTTCTGCGAGAGCACGTACGCCGCCGGCGCGAGGCTGCGCGGTTGGGACCCGGGGCTGGTCGCGGAGCGGGCGGCGTGATCGGGCTGCTCGGCGGCGATGGGCCGGGCTCGGGCTAGCAAGCCCGACGGTTGTCGCCTCGGCTCGTACCGCATCGCCAGTGGCGCCGAGCCAAACTCCAGCGCTACCTCTTCTGCGGCTTCGGAACGTGGGTGATCCACCAGTCCAACCTGGTCGAGCCAAGGTGCGGGTCAGGACCGGGAACGAGCGCCTTCTCGGCGACTTTGACGCCGAAGTATTTCGCGTTCGGGTCGGCGATCACCTCGCGCGGGTCGTGGTCATGTTCGAGTACCTTGCGGACTGATTCGTCCATCGTGAACACCTCCGGTCCGGCGATCTCAATCATGCCGTTGACCGGTTCGCCTATCGCAGCCTCCGCGACTGCGCTCGCGACATCGTCAGCCGCAATCGGCTGAAACTGGACAGGCGGGACGCGAACCGTGTTCCCCTCGGTCGAGGAGTCGGAAATCGAGCGAATGAACTCGAAGAACTGGGTGGCGTGGACAAGGGTGTATGGGATTGGCGAGCTCTCGATGAGGTTCTCCTGGGCAAGCTTGGCGCGGAAATAGCCGCTGTCCTGCAGGCGGTCGGTTCCGACAACAGAAAGAGCGACATGATGGCTGACACCGGCGGACTCTTCGGCCGCGGTGAGGTTCTTACCCGCGGTCTGGAAGAAGTCCATCGCATCCTGATCTTCGATTGACGGCGAGTTGGCCACGTCGACGACGACTTGAGCGCCGTCCAGCGCCTCTGCGAGGCCTTCACCAGTGATCGTGTTGACGCCCGTATTTGGCGCAGCCGCTATTACCTCGTGACCTCGTTGCCTCAGCTTCTCGACGACCTTGGACCCGATCAAACCTGTGCCGCCGACGACTACGATCTTCACGTCCTCACCTCCCGGCCGAGCGTACTAGGCCTTTGGCGTTTTGTCAGTGCGCGGCTCCCGCCTGACAGCCACCACAGCCGCCGACTGGACGGCGTCCATCTAAAGCGCTTTCGGCAAAGTTCGAGGGAGAACGGCGAGTGCTAGTCTGGGCACTGGTTCGGCGACTCCTCCGCATTCTTGATGCCGAATCCAAATCCAGGTTCGCGACATCCGGCCGTCTATGACTGTGGCGGGACCCTATCAAAGCGAACGAGGCGCACATGAAGCCGAGGATCGTGGTCATTGGCGGAAGCGGTTTGATGGGTTCTATGGTCGTGGAGAAACTGAAGCAGAAGGGCAATGATGCAGTTGCCGCTTCGCCGGACACGGCCATCCACACGATGAGTGGCGAAGGCTCGGTGGGGGCACTCGCGGGTGCCGAGGTCGTGGTCGACGTGGCTAGCGCGCCGTCTTTCGAGGATCAGGCCGCGTGGGACTTCTTCCAGATCGTAGGCGAGAACCTCGCGGTGGCTGAAGTGGCCGACGCAATCAACTTCTTCCGTACGGCACATGAGAACCTCGCTGCGGCTGAGCTGGCCGCCGGTGTCAAACACCACGTCGCACTCTCTGTCGTGGGAACCGACCGCTTGCAGGACCTCGCCTACTTCCGGGCGAAGCTGATCCAGGAAAACATGATCAAGGGCTCGCCCATCCCCCACACCATCATCCGCGCCAGCCTGTTCTTCGAGTGGATCCGCCCGATCGCACAGGCCGGCACGGACGCCGATACGGTCCGCGTGTCGCACTCATTGTTCCAACCCGTGTCGGCGGAGGACGTCGCGAGCGCTGTTGCCGACGTGGCCCTCGACGCGCCGAGGAATGGCGCGGTCGAGATCGCCGGCCCAGACACGTTCTACGTCGATGAACTGGTCGCCAAGGTCCTTGAACATGACAAGGATCCGCGCCAAGTGGTCATTGGTGATCCCGCGGGCCACTTCTACGGCATCCAGCTTGATGACCAATCGCTCATGCCCGGCCGCGACGCGCGCCTCGGATCCACCACGCTCGACTCCTGGCTCACCCACAATCCTTCGCCGCAGACACGTTGATGACTCGCTGCCGGCTGTCCCGATCCACACGAGGCACTCGCGGACGAGACGAGGTTCGCCGTGAAGGTCATCGTTGTCGGCACGAGGACCCCGGTGGAGGGGAGCGATCCCGAGCATTTCGGTCCATTTCGGGCGCTACGTGGCCCACCCAATCAACGGCAAAGGAGAATTGGCGATGAACACCACCTCTGGGCAGAGTGGAACCTCTGACGATCGTCAAGCCGGAGGACATCCGAACCCGACTGTCTCTCCGACGAGGATCACGGAACGCGAGCTCAAGCAGGTCGAGCGCGCTAATGCGACCGCCGCGACGCCGGTGGTTTTCATTCACGGGCTGTGGCTGTTGCCCTCGAGCTGGGAGCCCTGGGCCGGGCTGTTCGAGCAGGCCGGGTACATCGCGCTGACGCCGAGCTGGCCAGATGATCCGGAAACGGTTGAAGCAGCCAGGGCGAATCCGGAGGTCCTCGCCAAGAAGACGCTCCGGCAGGTCGCCGATCACACCACCGAGATCATCAGAACGTTGCACAAGAAGCCGGCGTTAATCGGGCACTCCACTGGGGGCTTGCTGGCGGAGATGCTCGCTGGCCGGGGTCTCTCGGCGGCCACGGTGGCGATCGATCCCGGAGTCTTCCGCGGCGTTCTGCCGCTGCCGCTCTCGGTGCTCAAGGGAGTCGGGCCGTTCCTGGTCAACCCGCTCACGCGCGGCCGCGCGATCACGCTCACGCTCGACCAGTTCAAGTACGGCTGGGCGAACGCGCTCGACGACAAGGAGACCAAGGAGCTCTACCAGACGTTCCACGTCGCCGGCTCCGGGATCTCTCTCGTCCAGATGGGCAACGCAAACGTCAACCCGTGGACGGAGGCGAAGGTCGACACGAAGAACCCCGACCGCGGTCCCCTGCTGATCATCGACGGCGAGAAGGACCACACGGTGCCGTGGGCGATCGCCAACGCAGCCTACAAGCGACAGCGGCGCAACGCCGGTGTGACGGAGATCGTGAAGATCCCGAACCGTGGCCACTCCCTCACCATCGACCACGGCTGGCGCGAGGTCGCCGAGACGGCGCTCAATTTCGTCAAGAGGTTCGCCTAGTCCAGTGCGAGGCACCAGGCAGACGCCAATAACCTGACCGCTCTGCCTGGTGCTCTCGTTACATACGGCGTCCGATCAGCTTCGGGCGCGGCTCGGACTCAAACGTCACGTCCGGAGCCGCCCGGCCTCTCCTCTCCCTCGGCTATGCCCCACGAGTAGATCCGCCTCGGTTTGATCCGAAACATCTCGTCGTTGAAGTACGGGTTCACCGTCTTGCCTCCGGAATGAAGGACCTCTGCCTGACCTCGGATTTCGATGCCCCGTGGCCTCCACGGTTGGACCGAGGCGAGGTCGTCCACGACGAGAGCCACCTTCGGGTTCTTGTGGACGTCACGCCATTTCTTCCGCTTGGCAAAGTCGTGTCCGCTTATGTCGATCGTGTCGTGCTCCGGGTTGTAGCGAAACGCGAGCGGAACGACGTGTGGCTGACCGTCAGGTCCGGCGGTCGCCAGCCGGCCCAGGCGCTGGCTGTTCAGGTATTCGATCTCCTGTGGGGTGAATACGCTCATCCTGTTCCTCCTTGGCTTTGAGTCGAATGTCCGGGATGATCCCATCAGTGTTCGGTCAGGCCAGCGGTAGGTTCGGTCTGGACCGATCTCGAGTCCACTTATGCTGGCTTCGAACACAGCGATGAACGCGCTATGACCGTCGAACGCAAGAAAGCTCCATGGCTCCCTCCACGCTGGTTCGTTCGCACCGCGTGGGTGATCCACCGCGCCATCTATCGGTTCACCGGCCGCCGGAGCGGACTGTGGCTGCCTAAGTCCGGCAAGTGGGGCGCGCTGCGATTGACAACGATTGGGCGACACTCCGGCAAGGAGCGCAATGCGATTCTTGGCTACTACGAGGAGGGACCTAACCTCGTCACGCTGGCGATGAACGGCTGGGCTGAAGCCGAGCCCGCCTGGTGGCTCAACCTCCAGGCCCATCCCGACGTCACGGTCGAACTGGCCAACGGGACGCGCGCCATGCGAGGACGGGCCGCAAAAGGCGAGGAGCGTGAGCGCCTCTGGGCAAAGTTTCGCGAAATGGGTGACGACGTCGACGGGTTCGCAACCCGCCGCTCGGGCGAAACGGCGGTCGTGGTCCTCGAGCCCCGGTCTGAGGGGTCCTGAACCTCAGCGGCCGCAGCTATCGGCGATGCCGTCAATGCAATCGGCAGTCGCGCCCTTGATCAACCCTCTTCCTGTTCTTGCTCCTCCCGCAACTCCCTCTCGGCGCGCAGCCAGTTCTCCTCGTCGGTACCCGCCTGGTCGGTTTGCGAGATCAAATGCGCGCGTTCCGCAATTCTTTCCCGCGTGACCGGCTGGTGCGCAGCACCATGCATCCGCCGCTTGTCTTCTTCTCGGCGGTCTCTTTCCTCCGAGTCTTGTGTGATTTCGGGATTTTCTTCCATTGTTCTCCTCCGGTCGGTCGAACTCCTACTGGATGATCTCGGCGGGGATGGTGGAGGGCGCGCGCTGCTCGCGCAGCATCTCCTGCTGGACGGCTGCATCGAGGCGATTCCACAGCTGCCAGTCGGCTTCCGATCGCCACACCTGATCGAACATGGACTCCAGTTGGGTTTGCAGATCCGGGATATCTGACCGTCCCTTCATCATGCCCCTCCTTTGTCATAAGGAAAACGGTCAGCCTGGACCGGAGCCACTACTACCGATGCCGTAATTTGGCCCCGACACGATCGAACTGGCCTGTGGATCTACCCGCCCGCCGCTCAGGGCGCCTGGAGGACGACCACGGAGCGAGCCTGGCTGGCGACGTGCTCAGTCACCAGCTTGCGTTCCACCACCGGCTGCCGCCGGCTTGTGTCCAGAATGAGACCCCAAGAGTTTCCGTAATCCGGCGGAATGATCCACTCGATGGCATCCGAGTGGGCGTTGAACAAGAGCAGAAACGAGTCATCGACGATGCGCCTGCCGTGCTCGTCACGACCCGCAATCGCCTTCCCATTCAAAAAGACGCCAAGCGTACGTGCATGCCAGACGTCCCAATCCTCATCGGTCATCGACTGTCCATCGGGCTTGAACCAACCAATGTCGACTGTGCCTCGAATCGGCCGGCCCTGGAACCAGCGCCGCCGGCGAAAGATCGCGTGTTCGCGGCGAAAGGCGATGAGCCAGCGCGTGTAGGCCAGCAGCGTTTCGTCGATCCGGGACCAATCCAGCCAGGAGATCTCGTTGTCCTGGCAGTACGCGTTGTTGTTTCCTTTCTGGGTTCTGCCCAGCTCATCTCCACCCAGGAGCATCGGCACTCCCTGGGACAGGAAGAGAGTGGTCACCAGGTTGCGCTGCTGGGTTGCCCGCAACTTGAGCACCGCCCTGTTGGCACTGTCGCCTTCCGCGCCGCAATTCCAGGAACGGTTGTGTGACTCGCCGTCGGCGTTGTTTTCACCGTTCGCCTCGTTGTGTTTCTCGTTGTAGGACACGAGGTCGCGCAGCGTGAAGCCATCATGGGCAGTCACGAAATTGATGCTCGCGCCCGGTCTACGGGTATCGTTCTGATAGAGGTCGGAACTGCCCGTGAACCGCGAGGCCAACTCCCCCACGGTGGACGGTTCCCCGCGCCAGAAGTCGCGCACGGTGTCTCGGAAACGGCCATTCCATTCCGACCAGAGAGCGGGGAAATTTCCCACCTGGTAACCGCCCTCGCCGATGTCCCAGGGCTCGGCGATGAGCTTCACCCTGCTCACCACCGGGTCCTGCTGTATCAGGTCGAAAAAGGTTGACAGTCGATCGACCTCGAGGAACTCTCGCGCCAGGGTGGCGGCGAGGTCGAAACGAAACCCGTCGACGTGCATTTCGCTGACCCAGTAGCGCAGCGAATCCATGATCAGTTGCAGGCTGTGCGGGTGGCTGACGTTGAGGCTGTTTCCCGTGCCGGTCGTGTCGTAGTAGAAGCTCGGATCCTCGGCGACCAACCGGTAATAGGCCGCGTTGTCGATCCCTTTGAAGCACAGCGTCGGACCGGCGTGATTGCCTTCCGCGGTGTGGTTATAGACGACATCGAGGATGACCTCGATTCCGGCCTGGTGCAGCGTTTTCACCATCGCCTTGAACTCGTTCACCTGCTCTCCGCGCTGCCCGCTGCTGGCGTACTCGTTGTGTGGCGCAAAAAAGCCAATCGTGTTGTAGCCCCAGTAATTTCGCAACGACCGCTCGATCAGGTGATGGTCGTTGACGAACTGGTGGATGGGCATCAGTTCCACCGCCGTCACGCCAAGCGAGAGGAGATGCTCGACCGATGCCGGGTGCGCAAAACCCGCGTAGGTGCCACGAAGGGCTTCGGGAATCTTCGGTTGGCATCGGGTGAAGCCCTTGACGTGGACTTCATAGATCACCGTCTCGTGCAGCGGCGTGTCGGGCGACCGATCGCCACCCCAATCGAAGTGCGGATGGTGCACCACTGACTTGAAGACGTGCGGAGCGCTGTCCTGGATATTGGCCGCGCCTTCGTGGGTGAGGTCATGCGCGTAGCACGAGGGGTTCCAGTCGATGCTGCCATCGATAGCCCGAGCGTAGGGATCGAGGAGGAGCTTGGTTGGATTGCACCGGACTCCCCTTGCTGGATCGTACCGTCCGTGCACTCGATAGCCGTAGCGCTGACCCGGTCCGACACCAGGCAGGTAGCCATGCCACGAAAATGCGTCGACTTCCTCCAATCGGATACGGCGCTCGTTGCCGGCGTCGTCAAAAAGACATAAGTCGACGGCCTCGGCAACTTCCGAGAAGAGGGCGAAGTTCGTGCCCCCACCGTCGAACATGGCCCCCAAGGGGTAGCCGCGTCCGGGCCATGCTTCGATCCGATCCCTCCGCGTGTCAGGCAAGTGCGCTCGGAATTTCCAGGATCGCGACGCTCGAGGGCGGCAGGCAGAGAGTTCCACCGCTTGGCCTGGTACTCGGATCGGACGCTATCAGCAGGTGCATTCCCTCGGACAGCGGGACTTGCCAATCGTCTTCGCCAAGATTGATGTGGACGCTGATGGCGTCGCGCGCGAACTCGATCCGGCTCAGCTCATCGTCCACCTGGACGTGAACGCCATGTCCGGCTTGATCTTGTGGTCGGGAGATGCCCTTGCGCAGTCCGATCATGGCGCGATGCCAATCGAGCATGCGCCGATGAAATGGCTCTTCCAGCTCGTTCCAGTTCAATCTCGATCGCTCGAATGTGCTCGCATCCTGCGGGTCGGGGATCTGGTCGGGGTCCCAGCCAAATGCGGCGAACTCGCGCCGGCGACCCTCCCGTACCGCGTTGCCCACCTCCGGGTCTGAGTGGTTGGTGAAGTACAGGAAAGGGCTGCTCGCCGCCCACTCCTCGCCCTGGAAGAGCATCGGCGTGAAGGGTGCCAGGAGGAGCAGGGTGGCCGCGATCTTCAATCGGCCCTCGTCCACCAATCCAGCGAGGCGATCACCTGTAGCGCGGTTGCCCACCTGATCGTGGTTCTGGGCGGCGATCACGAAGCTGTGGCTTGCAACTCCGGTGGCTTTTCTGCCGCGCGTCCTTTGTCGGCGAGCTGACCACACGCCGTCATAGACCCAGGCCTGTCTCAGCGCCTTTCCGAGCATTTCGAGGGAGCCGAAGTCTTGGTAATAGCCGGCTCGCTCACCTGTCAGCACGCCATGCAGCGCGTGATGCCAGTCATCTGACCAAACGCCGTCAAGGCCGTGGCCTCCGACATCGCGGCTGCGCACGAGGCGCGGGTCGTTGGCGTCGGACTCGGCGATGAGAAAGGTCTGGCGGTGAAGATCCTCGCCAAGCTCGTCAACCTCCAGCGCGAGCTGCTCGAGGATGTTCAACGGCGAGTGGTCGACGATCGCGTGCACCGCATCGAGGCGCAGGCCGTCGAAGTGGTAATCGCGAATCCACATCAACGCGTTGTCGACGATGAAACGCCGCACTTCATCACTGCCCGGTCCGTCGAAATTGAATGCCGTGCCCCAGGCGGTCCTGTACCGGTCGCTGAAATAAGGACCGAACTCGGAAAGAAAATTGCCGACAGGACCGAGGTGGTTGTAGACGACGTCGAGCACCGCCCCGAGTCCGTGCGCATGACATGCGTCGACGAGACGCTTGAGGCCGGTCGGACCTCCATAAGCGTGATGCGGCGCGAACAGATCGACACCGTCATAACCCCACCCGCGGTCCCCTGAGAACTCGGCAACAGGCATGAGCTCGATTGCGTCCACGCCGAGCTCGACGAGGTGCGGCAGCCGCTCGATCACCCCGTCGAACGTCCCCCTCGGCGAGAACGTGCCGACGTGCAGCTCATAAAGCACCGATCCGGCAAGGGGCAAGCCGGGCCAGCCGGCGTCCTGCCACTCGTGGGCGTCGTGGTCGACCACCTCCGACGCTCCGAGCACACCATCCGGTTGCGACGCAGAGCGCGGGTCAGGTCGGGTCTCGCCGCCGTCGAGCGAGATCCCGTAGCGCGTGCCGGCGAGGGCGGCTCCGGACGAGACCTCCCACCAACCACGCTCCATCCTCGTCATGGGCAGGCGGCGACCGCCGGCGACCACATCAACGCGAGCGCGCCCGGGCGCCCAGACCCTGAAGGTGTGCGTCACTCTCGCTCTCGGGCCAGGACCGCGACCGGGAATGCTTTGAGTAATGAGCTGACCGCAACCGGAGCTTCGCCGTCCGCTTCCACGCCGGTCAACAGATCCTTCCAGCGCCCTTTGGGCAGCTCGATCGTGGTGTCGGCCCAGTCCGCGGCCAGGCCAAACAGCAAGCGGGGTACGACGACAAGCAGGCGATCGCGGACAAACGACACGGTGTGGTGCGCCTTCGCACCGTGCGCGCCGATCGCCGAATAGTCCGCGCCGGCGAACAGCTCTGGCCGCTCGCGGCGGGCCCTCAGCAGCCTCATCACGAGCCACAGCTTCGGGACCCCTTCATCCGTCCGCGCCATGACCTGGGCCGCCTCGGCGTCCTGAATCTCTGAGAGCAGCCGTCGCCGCAGCTCGAAATCGACCGGCCGGCGGTTGTCTGGGTCGACGAGACTCAGATCCCAGAGCTCGGATCCCTGGTACAGATCGGGGACGCCCGGGCAAGTAAGCAGCAGCGCTGTTTGCGCCAGCGACGTCAGCCGACCGAGTGACACCAGCTGGTTGCGCCCGATGAACGTCTGCTGGTCGTTCATGAACTCACCGTCCGCCATGACGCTGTTCACGAATTCCGTGATCGCATCCTCGTATGCCGGCACGGGATCGATCCAGGACGTGTGCGCATTGCCTTCGCGAGCGGCTTTCAGGAGGTACTGCGTCAGGCGTTCGGCATCGATCGGCCACGCGCCGACCAGCGTCTGGTACAGGAGGTACTCGAGGTTGCGGTCCGGATAACCCTGCGAGCGGTAGCGATCGTTGTGCTCGGCCCAATGACGCACGGCCGCTTCCCATTCAGCAGGCATCTCCGACAGCAAGTGCAGCCTGGCCCGCACATCCGCGCTGCGCTTGGTGTCATGAGTCGATAGCGTGAGCATCGTTCTCGGCCAGGCTTTGGCGATATGCGAGCAGTATTCGTGGAAGCTCTCGACCGGGCGGCCGAAGGCGGCCGGATTTCCGCCTACCTCGTTGAGCGAGACCAGACGGTGGTAGCGATAGAAAGCGGTGTCTTCAACGCCTTTGGCCATCACCGCCGGCGTGAACTGCTGGAATCGGGCCACGAACTCCGCCTCGAGCAAGCCTGGCAATTTGAGCAGCAAGAGGTCGCTGATGAAGCCCAGCAGCTCAGGGTCGATGTCGGGGCGGCGGCGTAGCGCTTCTTCCACGGCGAGTGCCACCTGAAGTACGTCCGAGTCACTCGGCGGCGTTCCTGGGTTCACGTAGGTCCGGTACACGGTGAATGCGGTCGCCAACTCGCGGACGGCGTCCCACAGCTCGCTGCGAATCCGATCGCGCTGTCCGCGATACCTTTCGCAGATCGCGACCAGGATGGTGGTCAGGCGCTGCAGGTCGGGAGAAAGCTCGGTCGCCATGATCTCCTGCTTGCAGCTGCGCACCAGCTCGGAGAAAGGCTGCGACTCTCCCGTGAAGGCGTGGTACAGGGACGTCAGGGCTTCTTCGTTCCGAGAATCGACGAACAGACCGTCGACGTGCGCGATGAAGTCATACCCTGTAGTGCCGGCGACCGGAAAACTGTCGGGCAGGCGCTCGTCGTAGTCGACGATCTTCTCCACCACGACGTAGGCGTCGGGCGCAGCCTCGTGGATTCGGTGAAGATAGCCGACCGGATCGATCAACCCATCGACATGGTCCACGCGCAAGCCTGCCAGCTCACCCTGGCGCGCCAGGTCGAAGACCACCCGGTGGCTCTCCTCCAGCACCTCATCCACCTCGACCCGAAGGCCGATCAAGCTGTGGATCGTGAAGAAACGCCGGTAGTTGACCTCAGCCTGGGCGGTGCGCCAGTAGGCAAGCCGGTAGTGCTGTCGCTGTAGCAAGGAATCGAACGCGTCCAGGTCGCGCGCGACAGATTCGATCTCGATTCCGTCAAGGCTCGCGGGTGAGACGGGGAACACGTCGTCGTGGTATCTGACGACGACCTCGCCGTCGCGGCGCTCGAGTGCGAGGTTTCCGGACTCGAGCTCACGGCCATAGCGGTCGGCAAGCACGCCCAACAGCACCTTTCCCTTGAGGCTCGGGACCGGCGGATCCCAGTTGACGTCGAAAAAGCCGGCGTAGCGGCTGGAAAGGCCGTGCTTCAGGATGTCCCACCACCAACGGTTGGCCGGAACCACGGTCGCCATGTGGTTCGGCACGATGTCGATCACCACGTCGAGGCCTTCGGCGCGGAGCTGAGACACCATTCGCTGAAAACCACTCTCGCCGCCCAGCTCATCGTTGATCCGGGTGGGGTCGACAACGTCGTAGCCATGGCTGGTGCCAGGGGCCGCCTGAAGGATCGGCGAGCAGTACAGGCGGCTAACCCCAAGCGATGCAAAGTACTCGGCAAAGCCGGCGGCAGCCTGGAAAGGAAAGTCCTTTGAAAGCTGAAGGCGGTAGGTGCAGCGCGGATCCTGTTTGGGCGTCAAGTGAGCGGGAGCTTACGGCGTCGACCGCAGGAGGCGCCTGACTTTCGGCGCCCGTCGCGTGCCCTCAACGGCCCAAGAATGCAAGTGACCCCAGCGAACCCTTCAGGCTTGCGCCTTTCAAATTCACCGGGGCCATCTTCATCATCGCACGCCGCACATCGTTGTCAACCAGGAGGATCTGTCGCCAGGCAATGATTCGTAGCCTGCAGTGCTGGTGCGAGAGATTCCCCGTTAGTCCGGACTATCCGGGTTCGTCCCTCGCCCAGATTCCGCGTTAGTCCGGACTATCCGGCATCTTCCCCCGCGACGAGGGAGGCCCCTTCTTCCCTGTCCACCAGGCGGCCGTTCAAGCCGCCGAAAGCGTGCAGGTCGCCGCCGACCTCGATCCGCAAGGAATCTCGCACTCCACCTACTTTCACGGCGTCGAATCCAGCGATCCGGATCAGTCGTTCCACCTCGCCCGCGGCCGCGACGTCGTCGGTGGTGTAAAAGAGGACTGCCGGCTTCGGCTCGCGGTGGGCGCTGGCTGCAAGCAGTGGCGCAGGCAGTGTTCCGAAAGCCTTGGCGTACTTCGTTCCGCGCGGGAGCAAGCCCGACACGACCTCACCGGCCGACTGGCCGTCGGGAAGCGTTCGCGACACATTGCCGTCACTCCCGACCGAGATGGGATTGGAAGTGTCGATCACGAGCTTGCCACTCAAAAGGTCGGCCACCTCCGGGATCACGACCTTCATCGCGTCGAGCCAGAGCGCGACCACCACGTTGTCCGCGCGCTCGACCGCGTCACGATTGTTCTCCGCTGCCGTCGCCAACGACCCGATCTCTGCCGCCAGCTTCTTCACGTCATCGACGTTGCCGGCCGAGAGCACCACCTGCTCGCCCCCCGCAGCAAGATCACGCGCCACGGTCCCGCCGATGTTTCCTATGCCGATGATTGCCGTAGCCACTTGTTTCCTCCGGTTTCTTTTTTCCGCAAGCGTTCCTTCATGACGATGTCGACCGCGTCCCAGGCCTCGCGTCCGTGTGAGGTCTCTAGAAACCGATGGCCTGATCGACCAGGACCACGGTGATGCGGCCCGGATTCACCTCGCGGTTGATGATCAGAATCTTGTTGACCCCGCTGTGGATGCCATAGGCAGCCTGAGCTCGTGCGTCTTCGAGGAGCAACGCATAGTCGTTGATGCGATGAAGGCCCTCTTCCACGTCGGCCACGACCTTCTGGGCGCCGACGACGAGAATGACCCGCCCCGCACCAGACACGTAGGGCCCGAGTTGACTGCCGCTCATCGAGGCCGCCATCAGGGATCCGGTCTCCGTGACTGCGTGGACGCTTCCAAGCATCACGTCCGGAGCCGCCGACAGCCGGCGAATCTCATCCGACTGGGTCTGCCGATCCATGGCCCAGATGCGTGGGCGCAGCGGCTTGAACCGACCTGACCGTTCGAGCGCTTCGGCAACGCCGGTCAGCTCCAGCGTGCGCGAGGCCCCGTGATGCACCTCCGAGCCATCGGGAATCAGGCCTAACACGGCCTCCTGCGCCTTCGCGACGTCTCTCGCCCCGCACGACCGCGAAGCCGTTTGCCGCCAGCGCATCCGCCGTCCGCTTCAAACTCTCCTGGCTTTTCGGCCGTCCGTACGGGAGAGTCAGGGCCGGTTCCAGCTCAACCGAGATCTGATCAACCATTTTTCGAGCTCCCTAAGGTCCTGCCGCTATCCTTGCAAGTGCAAGTACCTCGGGGAGAGTAGGTTTATTGCATATGCAAGTAGTGCCCGACCCCAAGATCGCCGGATTGATCGACAGGCTGGTTTCCGAGGTCGTCCCAGGCGGGCGCGGAATCGCCGCGTGGATGGCTTTGCTCCGAGCTCACGCCACGCTCGTCCGCCAGCTGGCGGTCGACCTCGTCGAGGAGACCGGTCTGACCCTCGGCGACTACGACGTGCTCGCGCAGCTGGCTCTGGCGGGTGGCGTCTCGCGGATGACCGACCTGGCCAACCGCGCCTTCAGCTCACGATCCGGAATGACCAGGCGGGTCGACCGGCTGGTCGATGAGGGGCTTGTCCGCCGGACAGGCATCGACGCCGACGGACGCGGAGTCGTGGTCGGGCTGACCAAGGCCGGTGTGGCCCGCCTCAGCGCGACGGCGCCGGCGCATATCCGGCGCGTGGCCGAGCTCTTCGTGGCCCCCCTGGACGATGAGGAGCTGGCGGTGATGGAGCGTGCGCTCAAGAAGGTGACGCTGAACTGCACGTTCGGCTAGACGGACTGGCCGTCGACGTCGGCTAGGAGGGCGCCAGCTTGACCGGGTGCCTCAACACCGGGTTGGTAAGCACGCCAATGCCATCGATTGCGATAGCAACCTCGTCTCCGTCTTGCAGGGTCACGTCCTGCGGCGGCACGACGCCGGTGCCGGTGAGGAGGACGCATCCGTGCGCGAAGCTCTGGTCGCGACCGAGGTACTCGAGGAGCTCGGGCACCTTCCGCCGCATCGCCGACGTCGATGTCTCGCCGGCGTAGACGACCGACCCCGCGCGCTTGATCTCCAGCCCGATGCGACGGTCGTCAGGGGAGTAGTCCCACGCCAGCGCGACGGCCGGCCCGAGGGCGCAGCAGCCGTCGAAGACCTTGGCCTGCGGCAGATAGAGCGTGTTCTCACCTTCGATGCTCCGCGAGCTCACGTCATTGCCGATCGTGTAGCCGACGACTTCCATCCGGCTGTTGCAGACGACCGCCAGCTCGGGCTCGGGCACGTCCCACGTCGAGTCGGAGCGGATGTTGATGACCTCGCCGGGGCCCCGAACGCGGGATGCCGTGGCCTTCAGGAACAGCTCCGGGCGCGAGGCGGTGTAGACGCGTTCGTATGGGTCCGGACTCACCGCCTCTTCGGCCCGCGCTGCGAGGCTGCGCTTGTAGGTCACGCCGGCGGCCCACACCTCCTGGCTTTCGATCGGCGCGAGCGCCTTCGGCTCTGCGGGCGCGTCCACCGCGTTGGCCTCGCGCTCGAGCACACGTCGCATATCGTCGAGCGGTTGAGCGAGAAGTGAGTCGAGCGACGTGCCGGCGCCAAGGCGATTCCAGGTCCCGTCCCGCTTGACGAAAAGGCCGGTCTCGAGCCGGATCAGCTGCTCCATACCGGGCCGGAAGGGTACTCGAAGCGCGCGATCGACTCTGCGCGCATCGTGATGCTGTAACCCGGTGTGCTCGGCGCCACGTAGCAGCCGTTGCGGATCACGACCGGGTCGACGAAGTGCTCGTGCAGGTGCTCCACGTACTCGAGCACGCGATTCTCGAGCGAGCCGCTGACGGCGACGTAGTCGAAGATCGAGATGTGCTGCACGTACTCGCAAAGGCCGACGCCACCCGCGTGCGGGCAGACGGGGACGCCGAACTTGGCCGCGAGCAGCAGCACCGCGAGAACTTCGTTCAAGCCTCCCAGCCGGCAGGCGTCGAGCTGGCAGAACCCGATCGCCTCAGCCTGTAACAGCTGCTTGAAGATGACGCGGTTCTGGCAATGCTCGCCCGTGGCGACCTTGATCGGCGCGATGGCGCGCGCGATGGTGGCGTGGCCGAGCACGTCGTCGGGGCTCGTCGGCTCTTCGATCCAGTAGGGGTCGAACTCGGCCAGTCGTTTCACGTGAGCGATCGCGTCCCCGACCTCCCAGACCTGGTTCGCGTCCATCATCAGGAAGCGGTTCGGTCCGATCTCCTCGCGGACGATCCGCGCCCGCCGCCGGTCGTCCTCGATCTTGCCGCCGATCTTCAGCTTCACGTGCGTCCAGCCCGCGGCCACCGCCTCGCGGCACAACGCCCGCAGCTTCTCGTCCGAGTACCCGAGCCAGCCGGCCGACGTCGTGTAGGCGGGGTAGCCCTCGCGCACGATCTCCGCCTCGCGAGCGGCGCGTGTCGGCGCCAACCGCTTCAGGATCGCCAGCCCTTCGTCGGGGGTAAGCGCGTCGCTGATGTACCGGAAGTCGATGCATGCGATCAGCTGCTCGGGGCTCATGTCGACGAGCAGTTTCCACAAAGGTTTGCCCTCGACCTTCGCGTAGAGGTCCCAGACCGCGTTGACCAGCGCCGCCGCGGCCAGGTGGATCGCCCCCTTCTCCGGGCCGATCCAGCGCAGCTGCTGTTCGCCCGTGACCGCGCGCCAGAAGCCGCGCATGTCCGCGGTGATCGACTCGAGCGTCCTCCCCACGACGATCGGCGCCAGGGCGTTGATCGCAGCCACCACGACCTCCGTGCCGCGGCCGAGCGTGAAGGCGAGGCCGTGGCCCTCGAGCCCGTCGTCGGCGTCGGTCCTGAGCACCACATAGGCGGCGGAGTAATCAGGCTGCGTATGCATGGCGTCAGAGCCGGCGAGCGTCCTCGAGGTTGGAAATCGCACGTCGTGCGCCGAGACGCCGAGGATCTTGTGCACGGTCAGCCCTTGACCGCGCCTACGAGAAGGCCGCGGGCGATGAACCGCTCGAGCGCGATCGCCATCGCGATCACGGGCCCGATCATGATCAGGATCAGCACCGACATGTACCACCACTGCGGGCCGCGTGTCGCGTTCTGCGCGGCCACGGTGAGGGGCAGGGTCTGGGCGTTCGCGCTGGTGAGGAACAGCGCGATCAAGTACTCGTTCCACGCGAACACAAGGACGAAGAGGAACGTGGCGACGAGGCCGGGAATCGACAACGGCAGGACGATCGTGCGAAAGATGCGGTAGGGCGAGGCGCCATCGATGGCGGCGCTCTCCTCGAGCTCGATGGGGATGCTCTGGAAGTAGTCGCGCATCAGCCACACCACGATCGGCAGGTGAGAGGCGACGTAGGCGATGATCAGCGCTCCCCACGTGTCGAGCAGCTCGAGCTGCTGAAAGAAGATGTAGATGGGGATGACGACCGCGACCGGCGGGAGCATGCGCTGCGAGATCATCCAGAAGGCGATGTCGTCGTTGCCGACGCCCCTCTTGACTCGGCGCGCCACCGTGTTCAGCAGCAGCAGGAACAGAGCGAAGCCGGCCACAGCCCCGACCTGCCAGGGGACGTGGGCGACGATGACGGCCACGGCGACCGCGACACCGACCGCGAACGAAGCGATGGCGCCGAAGCTCACCCGGTAGCGCATGCGCACCAGGCCGTACGCCGCCATGGAGCCGAGGATCAGGGTGATGGCCGTGCTCGTCAGTCCGACGACGACCGTGTTGGCGTACGGGCGGAAGGTGTCAGGGCCAAGGTCGACGAAGATGTAGTGCCAGTTGTCCAGGTTCGGCTGGAAGTCGCGCCAGGGGATGTAGAACGGCCCGTCGTTGACGTCGAGCGGTGTCTTCAGGGAAGTGACCGCGAGCCAGTACAGGGGGAAGAGGACGACGAAGGCCCAGGCAAAAAGCAGGGCGTACGAGGCCAGCATGGTCGGGACCCGGATGCTGGTCGTCGACACCGACAGCTGACGGCGGCGGGCTAGAGCCATGGCTCAGGCCATCGCCGTCACGCGACGGCGGAAGAGGTTGACGTAGGTGACCCCGATGAAGGTCACCGTGATCAGGAGCATGTATGCGACCGCAGCCGACCCACCGATGTCCAGCGCTCGCCAGATGGTGTAGGCGTGAAGGGTCAAAGACTCGGTGGCGGTTCCCGGCCCGCCGTTGGTGAGGACGTTCGGCAGGTCTACGATCTTGAAGCCCTCGATCAGCCGGATCAGCACCACCGTCGAGGCGGCGGGCAGGATCAGCGGCAACCTGATCCTCCAGAAGACCTGCCAGCGGTTGGCTCCGTCCACCACCGCGGCCTCGACCAGCTCGTGGGGCAGCGTCTCGAGCGCCGCCATCAGCACGATGAAGATGAACGGCGTCCACTGCCAGATGTCGCCGATCATCACCGCCCCACGCGCGCCCCAGGGATTGGTCACCCATGACACGTCGGTGAGCCCAAAGTGCGCCCACACCGGGTAAAGAGGGCCTTTGTCCGTGTCGCTCAGCATGCGAAACAGGTAGGCCACGCCCACCGGCGTGATCATCATCGGCAGCAGGAAGACGACCCGAAAGAAGCGCCTTCCTGGCAGCTGCTGGACCACGAGCAGAGCCAGGCCCAGGCCAAGCAGGAACTGGACGCTGACGTCGACGCCGACGTAAATGATCGTCACCACCAACGTGCCGGGACGGCCGCTGGTCAGCACGGTGCTGACCACGATCCATAGCAACCAGCCGGCCACCCCGGCAGCGAGAAGCCTGCCCGCGAGGCCGGCGGCGGTCCGGTCGTCGCCCCGAAAGTAGCGGTACAGCCCGAACGCGAGGAGTCCGTACCCGCCCGCAAGAATCACGAAGCCAACCGGGGTCAGCGGGCCGGCGAGGCCGAGAAAGTGGACGTGGTCGATCCCGGTGATGAGCTTGGCGTAGTTGTCGAGGCCGACGAACTTCAGGTCCACCCCACCTTCCGAGAAGCCAAGTCGGGACAGCGACACGTAGAGCGATGCCAGCAGGGGAAAGATCGAAAACCCGAGGATGACGACCACGGCGGGGAGAATGAAGACACCGCCCGCCACGTGGTCGAGCCGGGCGCCGATCAGGCGCCGGGTCGAGGCAGCCAGACGGAAGCCGCGGGTTGACACGTAGCCGCTCACTTTAGAGAGATCCTCTTCTTCCACTCGTGGCACCGGGCCGGGACGGCGAGGCCCGAAGGCCTCGCCCGCGCCCGGTAGTTACTTGGTGACGCTCAGGCTCGCTCTGTACGCATCGAGCTGGGACTGGCGGCCGATCTCGTCGGTCTTCTTGTCCCACTGTGTGGTGATCTGGGCCATCGTCTGATCGACCCCCAGCTCTCCCGCGAGGAATTGCGCGAGGGCGGTGTCGAGCGCCGTCTGCTGGTAGAAGGCGGTCTGCGGGATGCGCAGGTCGAGCACCATGTTCGGGCTGTTCAGGCTGTCCTTTATCGCGCCCAGGTAGTTCTGCGCGGCCTGCTGGCTCATGCCCGACGCCAGCCACGGGCTCAGGTTCGTGAAGTGCGAGGTGCGGTACGGATTGAAGCCCGTCTTGCCGATGGTCACGTCCGTGCTCGACTGCGACGGCTGAGACATGTACGACAGGAAGGCGTAGGCGGCGTCCTTGACCTTGGTCGAGGCGGCGTGGTTGATCGCGCCCGACCAGCCACCGAAAGCCGCGAACGGCGAGTGGTTCACACCGTTGGTCGCGTACGGGCAAAGCGTCGCGTTGCAGTCGGCGAGCTGCATCGTGCTGCGGTCGAGCACCTGCTTCGAGCCCGGGAGGATCACGGCGCCGACCTTGTCGATAACCTTCGACTGCGTCTTGTCCACCGCCAGTGGGCCGATGTCACCCCAGTCGAGCGACATCGCGCATCGACCTGTGACGAAGAGGCCGCGGGAGTCTCCGACGTCGTTGTTCAGCTGGTCCGGAGGGCCGAGCTTCGACAGCGTCTTGTAGATGCCCAGGGCCTTTGCCGCCGCCGGGTTGTTGTACAGCGGCTTCATGTTGTTCGTGTCGAAGAAGGCGCCCTGCTTGGTGCCCTGGCTCTGGAGGAAGGCCGATGCGATCGAAAGGTACATCCAGTACGACTGCGCGCTGCGCTTCATCGCCAGGCAGGAACCGTAGTCGGGCTTGCCGTCACCGTTGAGGTCCTTGCCCTGGAAATGCTGCGCGATGCTTATGTAGTCGTCCCAGGTCTGGGGCGGCTGCAGGCCATCCTTCTGGAGAAGGTCCGTGCGGTAGTAGACCATCTGAAAGTCGCCGTCAAGCGGGATGGTGTAAATGTGCCCCTTGAAGGTGGCGCTGAAGTCGCGGAAGAACGGAGCGATGTCGGTCCACTGCAGGGCGGAGTCGCCCTGGATGCGGCCGCCGAGATCCTCGAGGTAGCCGGGCGGCACGTAGTCGCCCATCCACTGCGGGTCGAACACCATTGCGTCGTACGAGTTCGTCTTGGTCGCGAAGTCGGTCAGGAGCTTCTGATAGAGGTCGGAGAAGGGAACGGTGATGACCTGGATCTTCGCGCCGGTCTGCCTCTCGAAGTCAGGCCCACGCCGCTGCAGCGGCTCGGCGATCTGCGGGCCGGTGAAGGTCAGGACGCGGACGGTCACGCCGCTGAACTTGTTGTTCGAAGTGTTCGACGTTCCGTTCGAACAGGCCGCAATGACGATGGCGGCCAGTGCCAGGACAAGGGCTCTCGCCAGCTGTCGGCTCATCTGCTCATTTCCCCTATCAATCTGAGTGGGCCTGGTGGCCGGAGGTGCCACGAATATGGGATGTTTAGCTCGTAACCGCCGGTTTGTCAAGCTCCAGATCGGGTTTTGGCCCTTATTCATCCGATGTCTCGACCTCCAGGCGCCTGCAGCGCGAAGCTCTCGAGGACCCGGTGGAAGACGCCCACCAGGACCGCCAGCGGGGCCAGCGAAACCATCAGCGCGGCGGCCGCGGTCGGCCAGTCGAGCTCGCGCTCGAAGGTGAAGAAATCGCTGAGCGCGACGGGCACGGTCTTGACCTCGCCCGACGTCAGCACGAGGGGCACCAGCAGCATGTTCCAATCGAGGACGAACATCACCACCAGGGTGGCCGCGACGCTCGGCACGATGAGCGGCAGGACGATCCCGCCGAGGATGCGCAGCAGGCCGGCACCATCGATGACCGCAGCCTCCTCCCACTCCGATGGAAGCTGCGCCACCGCGCCGTGCAGCACGAAGACCGCGAGGGGCGCCGTCACCGCCGCCTCGGCGAGGGTGGTGCCGGCGAAAGTGTCGATCAGGTGGACCCGGCCCGACAGATCCGCGAGCGGGATAACGTACGCCATCGCGGGCAAGCTGGCCAGGACGAGGAACCCCTGTGTCGCCGTCCGCCTGCCGCGGAACCGGGAACGCGCCAGCGCGAAGGCCGCCGGTAAAGCGACGGCGACAGCGAGGCAGGCGGCCAGTATCGCGGCCAGGGTGCTTGTCGCCAGCTCCTGCCAGAAGGCCGGCTCTGCGACGCCGATCTCGGCGATGTGGTCGAGCGTCGGCGGCCCCGTCCACGACGGAGGTCGCGTGCTGTCGTCTGGCAGCACGCCGATCGCGGCAAGGCCGGTCCAGGCCAGCGGCAGCAAGAACGCGCCCGTGACCGCGGCGATGGCAACGATTCGGGCCGGCTTCAATGCGACCACTTCGCGGAGATCCGGACGTAGGCTGCGCCGACTGCGGCCACGCCCGCGGCGATCAGCCACGCCGACGCCGCTCCGCTCGGCCAATCGTTGGTGACGAACGCACGGTCGTAGCTGTAGAGCGCGGGCGTCAGGGTCGCGGTCCCGGGCCCGCCTCCGGTGAGGATCAGGATGGTATCGAACGCGCCCAGCGACAGGCCGGTGAGCAGCATCCCCACCGTCAGCATCAGGGGCGCGACCTCTGGAAGGGCGACTTTGGCGATGCGCTGGAACCACGACGTGCCCGCGAGCGTCGCCTGCTCCCAGCGCTCCTCGGGGATCGCGACAAGTCCGGGCAGCAGGAGAAAGGTGACGAAGGGCGCCACCCGCCAGACCTCGATCGCGATCGTGGCCGCCAGCGCGAGGCGCACGTCGCCGATGGGCGATGCCATCTCAGGTTGGCCCAGCCAACCCAGGACGAAGTTGAGGATTCCGGTCGCGCCGCTGAACAGGTAATGCCACATCACCCCGCTGGCGATCGGGCTTACGAGCCAGGGCAGGAGAAGAAGCCCGCGCCACCACGACCGACCTCGGAACGGTCGCCGGAGCAGGTACGCGATGCCAAAGCCAAGACCGAGCTCCAGCGGCACGGCTACCAGCGTGAAGATCGCGACGTTCCGCACGGCCGCGCCGAACTGGGGGTCGTGGAGGACATCTGTGTAGTTCCGCCAGCCCGTGAACGCGACAGACGTGGTCAGCGGCGAATACGTGGTCAGCGTCGCGCCCAGGCCGACCAGGGCCGGGATGACGAGCCAGCCGCCGAGGAGGATCGCGAGCGGAGCGAAGAGAAGGAGGCGGTCGCGGCGGGTGAGCCGCACTTACCTGGCGCCAGACACTCCGCCGTCGATTATCAAACCCGCGGCCATCATGAACCGCGACTCGTCGGAAGCAAGGAAGAGCGCCGCGCCCGCAACATCCTCGGGCCGGCCAAGGTCACTGGTGAGCTGCCGCTTGCGGATCGCGGCCATCCCCTCCTCCGGATCGCTGTACGACTCCTTCAGATATCGCTCCACGAAGGGCGTGAGGATGGTGCCCGGCAGCAGGGCGTTGACGCGGATGCCATGCGGCGCGAGGTCGACCTGCATCGACTTCGTCATCGCGAAGACCGCGCCCTTGGACGCCGCGTAGGAGACACGACGGGCGAGGCCGACCTCGGCTATGCACGACGACATGTTGATGATCGAGCCGGTCCGGCGCTCCATCATGTGCGGCACCACGGCCCGGGTCATCAGGTAGACGCCGCGCACGTTGACGGTCATCACCCGGTCGAAGAGCTCGGGCTCGGTCTCGAGGATGTCGCCCACGCCGGCGATTCCAGCGTTGTTGAAGAGCACATCGATTCGGCCGAATTGCTTGACGACCCGCTCCGCCAGCTCGGCAGTGTCCCGCGGGCTTGTCACGTCGACCAGCTCCGCGACCGCCGCGTCGCCGATCCCGGCCACAGTCTCTCGGGCCGCGTCGAGATCGATGTCGGCGACGACGACCCGGGCGCCCTCCTGGGCGAACAGGCGGGCGCTCGCCTGGCCGATCCCTGATCCCGCGCCCGTGATAAGGCACACTTTGGCGTCGAGCCGGTTTCCCATCGCGATGTTAGCTATATGCTGAAGCTCCGATGTTTGTCAACCATTTCGGCCCACATCGGCGCTTTGTCAAAGCCAAATAGCCTGTGAACGTCCGATCTATCCGCCGGCCTGTGCGCGGGCCGCGTGTGACCGAGGGAGCGATCGACAAGATCCGGGAGCGGATCGTGTCGGGCGCGTGGGGCCCAGGCGACAGGCTGCCCAAGGAAAGCGAGCTCGCCGCCGAGCTTGGGCTCTCGCGCAACTCCCTGCGTGAGGCGGTGCGCGCGCTCTCCCAGCTGCGCGTCCTCGAGGTGAGGCAAGGCGATGGGACCTATGTGAGCAGCCTCGAGCCCGACCTCCTGCTCGAGAGCACCCACTTCATAAGCCACCTGCTCCTCGGCGACACCGAGATCGAGCTCTACGAGGTCCGGCGCATCCTCGAGGCGGCGGTCGCCGCGCTGGCCGCAGGCCGCATCGACGTCCAGGAGAAGGTGGAGCTGGCACAGATCCTGGAGCGCATGGGCGAGGCCAAGAACGTCGAGGAGCTGGTCGAGGCCGACGTCGCGTTTCACGCCGTGGTCGCCAGGGCCGCCGGTAACGCGGTCCTCGCGTCGCTGCTGGCCAGCCTTGCTACGCGCACCATGCGCGCCCGCCTATGGCACGGGCGCGAGGCCGACGGCGCCCTCGAAGAGACGCGCAACGAGCACCGGCGGATCTACGAGGCGATCATGGCCGGCGATCCCGACCTCGCCCGTGCCGCCGCCGCCGCGCACATCGCCAGCAGTGAGCGCTGGCTGAAGGGCCAGCTCGAGACGGGTCGCTCGGCGTGATGGCGAGCAAGCGCGTGCAGGATCGGACCTGGTGAATGCAGGTCGGTCGGGAACTTGAAACAGGCCCAGCTCGGCAAGACCCCGCTGCGTGTCACCCGGCTTGGCCTGGGGACCGCACCCCTGGGCGGGCTGTTCGAGGCAGTGTCCGACGACACGGCGCACCGGGTGGTCGAGGCCGCCTGGCAGGCGGGCATCCGGTTCTTCGACACCGCCCCCCTCTACGGCCACGGCCTGGCCGAGCGGCGACTTGGCGCGGTGCTGAGCTCGAAGCCGCGCGACGAGTTCGTGCTCGCCACGAAAGTGGGGAGACTGCTGCGCGCCGACGCGCCGCCCGAGCCTGGGCAGGCATACAAGGGTGTACCGCCTGTCAACCCGGTATTCGATTTCTCCTACGACGGTGTCATGCGCTCGGTGGAGGAGAGCCTGAGCCGGCTTGGTTTCGACCGCATCGACGTCCTCCACATCCATGATCCTGACGATCACTTCGAGGAGGCCTCGACCGGCGCCTACCGAGCGCTCGACCGGCTGCGCCGCGAAGGTTCCATCCGAGCGGTGGGCGCCGGCATGAACCAGTCCGAAATGCTCGTGCGTCTCGCGCGCGAGGCTGACTTCGACTGTTTCTTGCTGGCCGGACGCTACACGCTCCTCGACCGTTCCGGCGCCGTCGAGCTGCTGCCGCTGTGCGTCGAGCGGCGGATCGCGATCATCGCGGGCGGCGTGTTCAACAGCGGCATCCTGGCCGACCCGCGGCCGGGGGCAACCTTCGACTACACGACGGCCCCGCCTGAGCTGGTCCGACGCGCCGCAGAGCTGAAAGCGGTCTGCGATCGCCTCGGCGTCGATCTGAAGGCGGCGGCGATCCAGTTTCCGCTCCGTCACGCGGCGGTCGCAACCGTGCTGACCGGGTGCCGGTCGGTCGCTGAGGTCGAAGAGAACGTCCGAGCCTTCCAGGCCGACATCCCCGACGAGCTGTGGCCGTTGCTCGACGCGTGATCGTCGACTCCCACCACCACTTCTGGGACCCGTCTCGCCGCAACTACCCGTGGATGGGCGAGGAGCTGGCCGGGATCCGGCGGCCGTTCGGCCCCAATGACCTGCGGCCCCTGCTGGCCGACAACGGCGTCGATAAGACGATCCTCGTCCAGACCGTTTCCAGCGTCGAGGAGACCCGCGAGTTCCTGGAGACCGCCGCCGCCAACGAGTTCGTCGGCGGCGTCGTGGGATGGGTGGATCTCACCTCGCCCGAGGTGGAGGAGACGATCGCTTCACTGGTCAGCGACCTGCTGGTCGGCGTCCGCCACCAGGTGCACGACGAACCTGACTCCCGCTGGCTGCTCCGCGGTGACGTCGAGCGCGGGATCGCGGCGGTGGGCGACGCCGGCCTGGTCTACGACCTGCTCGTGCGGACGCGAGAGCTGCCCGCCGCGCTCGAAACCGTGCGCCGCCACCGCGGGACGTCCTTCGTCATCGACCACGCGGCCAAGCCGCACATCGCCGGCGGCGCGTGGGACGCCGGCTGGGAGAAGGCGCTGGAGCCGTTCGGCGACGAGCCCAACGTGGCCTGCAAGCTTTCCGGCCTCGTCACCGAAGCGGACTGGAAATCGTGGACGCCCGAGCAGCTCGCGCCTTACATGCAACGCGTGCTCGACTGGTTCGGCCCCGAGCGCTGCATGTTCGGATCCGACTGGCCCGTGTGCCTGCTGGCGGCCGACTACGCGCGCGTCATGGACTCGCTGCAGCAGATCGTCGGCCTGGACGAGTGGGTCTTCGGCAACACCGCTCGCCGCGTTTACGGGCTGGCCGACCGGGAGGCTTGAGCCACCTGGTCGACGGCGACCGATGGAACTAGGATGGGTGGTTCCCCGACCTCAGGCGCGCTCCCTCCGAACGCTCCATCGAGCGATTGATGTGATCGAGCATCGCCGCCTCGGCGCGGCCGGCGTCGCCCGCCCGGATTGCTTCAAGAATGCTTTCGTGCTCGAGAACGGTCGCGGCGCCGATCTCGATCGTGTAGAAGCGGTGGTAGAGGCGGTAGAGGCGCAGGTGCGAGCGCAGGCGCCGCAGGGTGTCGCTCAGCAGGCTGTTGCCTGACTTACCCGCGATCGCTTCGTGGAATCGCGCGTCTTGCATGGCAAAGGCGCGGTAGTCGTGGTAGGTGCTGCCAGCCGGCGCTGCGCTGGTGCTCACAAAGCGACGCATTTCGTCGAGCTCGCGGTCTAACACGCCGACGACCTTGTCGTCTCGCCGCTCGGCCGCTCGACGGGCGGCGAAAGGCTCGAGCAGCCGCCGCACGTCATAGAGGTCGTTGAAGGTTTTGGTGTCCAGCGCCGGGGTTACGGAGTAGCCGCGCAGCGGCTCCTTCATGACCAGGCCGTCCATCTCGAGCCGGGCGAGCGCCTCCCGCACCGGTGTCGGCGACACGTTCAGCTGGCGCGCCACCAGGTCGATGTTGACCCGCGCGCCGGCGGCGATGTGCTGGTCCATCACCAGCTCTGTGACCGCCTCGTAGACGCTGTCGGTCAGCGTCTGACGAGAGGGCGGCATTGGCAGGGTCTTCTCGCTCACTGCGCGGTGAGGTCGAAGACCTCTTCCATCGGAGCCCACCAATCGTCTGGTTTGGCCTCTGGCGCCCGCTCCTGAAGCGTGCGCATCAGCTCATCCCATTCGCGGTATCGCGGATCCTGCGCCAGCTTTGGGAACTCCCGCTCGGGGGAGAACCCGTCGACCGCCTCCATGTACATGAACATCCGGCGGCCGAGCAGATAGATCCGCATCTCAGTGATCCCGCTCTCACGCAAGCGAGACACCACCTCCGGCCAGGCTTTGCGGTGGTATTCCTTGTAGCGCTCGACGATCGCTTCGTCATCCTTGAGCATCAGCGTCATCCCGTAGCTCTGCATTCCAACTCCCATTTCACCCGAGCCGAGCCATGATGGCTTCGCTCATCTCGTCATATTGGTGAGTGTTCGGCAGCTCACCCGCGATCGCGTGGTTGCGCATCACCAGGATGCGGTCGGACAGGCGGATCACCTCGGGCATGTCGCTCGAGATCAGCAGGATCGACTTGCCGTTCGCGGCCAGGTCCCAGATGAGCTCGTGCAGCGCGTTCTTGGTCTTGATGTCGATGCCCACCGTAGGTTCATCGATGATCAGGATCTCCGCCTTGGCGGCGAGCCATTTGGCGATGCTGACCTTTTGCTGGTTACCGCCGGAGAGCGTTCCCACCGACTGCGACAGCGAGTGCGCGCGGAGGTCGAGCTGGCGGAGGGACGGAAGAATCGCTGCGTCCTCTCTCGAGCGTGTGATCCACTGGCCGAACGAGCGCAGGCGCCGCCAGACCGTGATCGACGTATTGGCACGCACCGAGTGGAGAAGGATGAGGCCCTCCTGCTTGCGGTCCTCGCTCACGTACCCGAAGCGGTATTTCTCGAGCGCCTCGCGGAAGCTCTTGATGTGCGTTATCCGGCCCCGCACGCGAACCTCGCCGCCGGTCGCCTTGATCTCGCCGACCAGCGTCTTGGCCAGACCCGAGCGCCCGGCGCCGACCAGGCCGTAGAGGCCCAGGACCTCACCTTTTCGGAGCACGAGGCTCAGCGCGGCGCCGCCACCGTTCGTGGTCAGGCCTGCCACCTCGAGCACCGGCTCCCCTGCAGGAGGTTTGGGCGGCAGCTCGGCGATCACCTCGGCCCGTCCGATCATGTACGTCACCAGCCGGTCACGATCGAGGGCATCCATCTCGACGTCGGCGGCTGCGTTCCGGCCATCCCGCAGCACCGTGACGCGGTCGCAGAGCTCGAACACCTCTTCCAGCTTGTGACTGACGAAGACGATGGCTACGTTGCGCCGGCGTAGGTCGCGGAGTATGCCGAAGAGATAACCGGCCTCGTGGGGGGTGATCGCGGCAGTGGGTTCGTCCATCAGGAGGATGCGCGCCTGCAGCGACAGCGCCTTCGCGATTTCGACCAGCTGCATCTGCGCCACGCTGAGCTCCGCCACCGGCGTCGCCGGCGCGGCCTCGACCCCGACCATTTCCATCCACGGCCTGGCCAGCCGGTTGATCGCGGCGTGGTCGACCAGCTGCACCGCGCGCGTCGGGATCCGCTCCAGGAGGATGTTCTCGGCCACGGTGAACTGCGGGATCAGGTTGCGTTCTTGATGCACGACACTGATCCCGGCGGCCAGCGCCGAACGCGGTGAGGCAAAGCGCACAGGGCTGGCGTCGAGCCGGATCTCCCCTTCTTCGGGTTGGTAGACGCCCGTCACGATCTTGATCAGCGTGCTCTTGCCCGCTCCGTTCTCTCCGAGCAGCGCGTGGATCTCGCCCGCGCGCAGGCGAAGCGACACGTTGTCGAGGGCGACCACGCCCGGAAACTGCTTGCGGATGCCTGAGACCTCCAGGCGAATCTCCGGCGTGGTTGGATTCGGCTCGGCGCTCATCGCGTGGTCCCGCCGAGGCGCATCGTGCTGATCCTGAGGAAAGCCCTGATGTCGCTCATGCGCGTCCGTCCCAGGACGACTGCCCCGAGAATCAGTGCGCCGATCAGGAACTGAACCCAGAACGGATCGGCACTGACGAGCACGAGCCCGTCGTCGATCACCGAGATGAGGATCATGGCCAGTACGGTGCCGAGGACGGGGGCGCTCCCGCCGGCAAGGGCGGCGCCGCCGATGATCGGACCCGCGAAGGATGGAAGCACCCACGTCGCGCCGATCGTCGGCTGACCCTGGCCCAGCTGGGCCATGAGCATCGTGCCGGCGACCGCCGCCAGGAATCCAGAGATGCCGTGGGCGGTCAGCGTCGCGCGCCTGATGGGGAGCCCCGAGAGGCGCGCCGCCACAGGATTGCCCCCCACAGCCAGCAGCTGGCGGCCCAGCACCACCTGGTAAAGGAACCCGGCGAGCAGGAGGGTGAGCACGAGGGTGACCGCAGCCATGAGCGGAATCGGGCCGAAGCGCGCCTGCCCGAAGGAGCTGACCTCGTTGGGTATGTGATAGAAGGGCGTGGCATGGGTGATGCCGAGGTTGATGCCAGCGAACACGTAAGACGTGCCGAGGGTGAGCACGAAGCTGTTTATCTTCGTCCAGTAGACAAGCAGTCCGTTGATCACGCCACAGACGATGCCTAGCAAGAGTCCGGCGACCAGGGCGACCGGGACCGGGACGCCGAAGCGGACCATGAGGCCAGACTCGACGATCGCCACCAGGCCTCCGATCGAGCCGATCGAAAGGTTCATCTGTCCGAGCGACAGCACGATCATCTGAGCCAGCGCGACCAGAAGCAGAATGGAAAGGTCGCGGCCTGTGACGAAGAGGTTGTAGGTCGACAGGAACTGTGGCCTGACGATCGACAGGACGATCAGCCCGACGACGTCGATGAGAAGCAGGCCCAGGGCCACTCCGGGCGCGAGACCGCGCAGCCGCCGCATCACGGGGCCGCGCCTCCCGCCGCTCGGGTCACCCTGTCCAGCACGACAGCCAGCAGCAAGACGACACCGAGGAACACCGTGATCCAGAAGTTGTCTATGCCCACGAGCAGCAGGCCGTTGGAGATGGTCGCCAGCAGCACGCCGCCCAGGATCGTTCCCGGCACGGAGACCACGCCCCCCGAGAGGAGGGTTCCGCCGATCGCGGGCGCGACGAAGGAAGCCAGAAGCCAGTCGCTGCCCAGGCTGGGCGAGGCGGTGTGGTCGGCTGAGATCGCCATCAGCCCCGCCGTCGCAGCCAGGGCTCCGGAAAGGCCGTGGGTGAGCAGGACCACGCGGTCGACGGACAGTCCCGACATGCGGGCCGCCCGCCGGTTGGCCCCGACCGCGAGCATCTCCCGGCCCAGGCTCAGGTTGCGATAGAGGAAGAAGAGAGCGACCCCGACCGCGAGCATCACCAGGACCAGGTTCGAGACCGGGAGGCTCGCCACCTCGGTCTCCGAGAAGCTCGTGAATGAATCGGGCAGCTGACTGAAGGGATCCGCGTGGGTGAGGATCAACATCGCCCCTGTGATCAGGCTTGCCGTGGCAAGCGTGACGATGAAGCTGTTGATTCGCGTCCACGTGATCAAGAGCGCGTTGCCGAATCCAAGCAGCAGGCCGGCGGCCAGCGCGAACAGAACGGCCACCAGCGGCGGCAGACCCAGGACCTGCATCGCCCAACCGGCGATCATCCCCGTCGCCCCGCCGATGGCGCCCACGGCGAGGTTGAGGTCGCCGATCGACAGCGCGACCATCTGGGCAAAGCCGATCGTGATCTGGATGGCCGCGAAACGAAGCAGCGAGAACAGGTTGAAGTCGGACGTGAAGCCGGACGCCGCCACGGAGAAATAGGTCCAGAAGCCGGCGGTGACTATGAGCAGCGCGAGAAGGGCGACCTGCCGGAGGAGCGCGCCTCCGGTCAGGCGGCCTGCGCTAACTGATCCGAAGGTCTGCGATCGCCTCACGGTCCCAGTCGATGCCGACTCCGGGCGACTCCGGCGCCACGGCGCGCCCGTCGACGATCTCGATCTCCGAGCGGGTGATCTGCCTCAACTGCGGTATGTGCTCGAGGTAGATGGCGTTGGGCACCGCCGCGGCAAGGCTGACGTGAAGCTCCATCAGAAAGTGCGGCGCAACCTTGACGTTGAAAGCCTCGGCGAGGTGCGCGACCTTCAGCCATGGGGTGATGCCGCCTAGACGGGCGGCGTCGGGCTGCAGGATGCCGGCGGCGCCGGCCGCCAGGTACTCGCGGAAATGGCTGAGGGAGTAGATGCTCTCCCCCACCGCGATCGGGATGCTGGTCGCGGCCGCCAGCTGGACGTGACCGCCCAGGTCTTCGGCCGGGAGCGGCTCCTCCAGCCAGTAGAGGTCTAGCTGTTCGAAAAGATGCGCTCGCCGTTTGGCCTCCGCGTATGTCATCGACTGGTTGGCGTCGACCATGATGTCAAACGCCGGCCCCACGGCTTCGCGGACCGCGGACAGCCGCTCGAGGTCCTCCTGCGGGCGGGGCTTGCCGATCTTCAACTTCACTCCCGGCCACCCCTGGTGCTTGGACGCGAGGGCGCCGTCGACCAGCTCCTTGGTGGAGAGATGGAGCCAGCCGCCCTCCGTGTCGTAAAGCGGAACCGTGGGGCGCGCGCCGCCGGCCAGGCGCCAGAGCGGCTGGCCGAGAGTCTTTCCGCGCACGTCCCAAAGGGCGATGTCCACGGCCGCGAGGGCAAGGCTGGTGATCGCCCCGACAGCTGTTCCGTGAGTGGCCCAGAAGAGCTTCTGCCAGATGGCTTCGATCTGGTTCGCATCTTCCCCGGCCAGAAGGGGGACCAGGTCGTGCCGAAGCATTTCGAGCACGGCCCGTCCCCCTGTTCCAATCGTGTACGCGTAGCCGGTGCCGACCACGCCTTCGGACGTCTCGATGTCGACGAAGATCGTCTCCTGCTTGGTGAAGGCCTGGATCGCATCCGTGCGGGGACGTTCAGGCACCAGGTCGACGAGGTAGGTGTCGACTCGCCGGATTGGCGTTTTGAGCGAGTCCTGGGACGTGATGGCCGGTCGCATCAGCAGGAGAGGTACTTGTCCTTGAAGCCCGCGACGATGCTCTTGGTCAACGTCTTGAAGTCGTCCTTGTAAGACGCGACTTTGTCGGGGCTGATCAGCAGCGTGCCGGAGTCGATGAAGTAGGGAGCGTCGCTCTTCTTCTTGCAGCCCAGGTGGATCTGGTTGATGGCGTAGGCGGCGATGTAAGCCTGGCCGTAGGGGTTCTGGCCCATGGTCCCGATCAGGAAGCCGTCCTTCACGGCCTGCAGAACGACGGGGTCGTCATCGATTCCGACCATCTTGATTTTCTTGTCGCCCAAAGTTCGCAGCGCCTTGGCCGCGGCGACGGTGGGGTTGTACGCGCTGGTCACGATTCCGGTGATGTCCTTGTGGGTCGCGAGCGCCTGGTTGATGGCGGTGTCTGCCGTCTGGGCGTCCTTGTCGATGTCGGTGAGGGTGATCAGCGTGACGGCGCCGTTGGTCTCAGCCACGGCCTTCTTCACGGCGTTGACGCGCAGCACGGTGTTCGGGTCGGTGAGGAGTCCGGTGCCGTGCAGCAAGACTCCCTTGCCACCCATCGCCTGGATCGCGGCTTTGGCGCCGGTGTAGGCGGAATTTCCAACGTCAGTCGCGATGCAGAACGTGGTCTTGGTCGGTTCCTGCACGCAGCCGCCGACGGCCATGACGGGGTAGTTCTTGGCGGCGAGCTGGGAGACGATGCCGTTGGCCGCGTTGCCGTCGGTTGGGAAGATCCCAAAGCCGTCGTAACCCTTCGCCGCGAGGCTGGTCAGGAGCTGGTTCTGAAGGTCCTGCTTCCAGTCACTCGGCACTTCGAAGGTGCCCTTGCTCAGGCTGAAGTCAGCCTTCGCGTCCACGATCGCCTGCCGCATGGGTTCGAAGTAGGGATGCGGGCCCCCGGGGACGATGGCGACCGCTGCGCTGGTCTTGCCTCCGCCGGAGGTGGTTCCTCCGCAGGCGGCCAAAACCACCAACGTCGCGATGGCCATGGTTCGGACCAAGGCTTTACCTGTCATCCGGCATCCTCCTTGTTTGAGCACCACGAAATCGGATCGATGTGCTCGTGTGGCCTAGCGGGATCGGGAGGATGCTATAGGAAATAGGATGTTGGGTCAAGCACACGAGGGACGCACGAGCTCGCGAACGGTCGCCGGAAGCTTTTGGCTTGGCCGGATGACTTCGTCTCAGTCGATGCTGCTGCAACGGTGGACGAGCGGTACGAAGCAGCTCAGACGGTGACTACGACCTTGCCTCTTGCCCGCCCCTCAGCCAGGTAGCGGATCGCGTCGGGAGCCTTGTCGAGCGCGTAGGTCCTGTCGATGACCGGCTTGACTTTTCCAGCTTCGATCAGCTCTTTCAACCCCTCGAGGTCCTTCGCCGACTCGCCTGCCACAAGCGGCTTGAGCGACTGACCGGTGAAGAGCGACAGCAGTGGCGCCCTGAAGATCTGACGGTCGAACCCGCCGAGAATCTTGCCTCCGCCTTCGCCGCCGACGATGACGAGCGTCCCCTTCGGAGCCAGCGCCTTGCGCAGGACTGACAGCGGCCGCCTGCCCGCGGTGTCGAGAATCATGTCGTACTTCTTGCCACTGCTGGAGAAATCCTCGCGGGTGTAGTCGATGACGTGGTCGGCGCCGATCTCGCGGACGAGATCGGTCTTGGATGTGCTGCACACGCCGGTCACTTCTGCGCCGAGGGCCTTTGCGATCTGCACGGCGAACGAGCCGACGCCGCCGGCCGCGCCGATGATCAGTACCTTCTGGCCTCGCTGAACCTTGCCGGCGTCGCGGATGCCCTGCAGCGCGGTGATGCCTGAGATGGGGACGGCCGCTGCCTGCTCGAAAGTGAGGTTGGCGGGCTTCATCGCGAGCTTGTCCTCGCGCGCGGACACATACTCGGCGAAGGACCCGTCGGAGACGCCGAACACCTCATCCCCAACCTTGAACCTGGTCACGCCCGTGCCCAGCGCCTCCACGGTCCCGGCGACGTCTCTTCCCCTGACGCGGAACTTGGGGGCGCGCATGCCGAAGCCCATCGCGCGAACCAGGTAGGGGCGCCCAGTCATGAGGTGCCAGACGCCTGGGTCGACGCCGGCAGCACGCACCCGGATGAGGAGCTCTCCTTCTTTTGGCTGCGGCTTCTCGACTTCGTCCAGCCGAAGAACGTCAGGTGTCCCATAGACGTCCTGAACGATCGCCTTCATGGCTGTCGCAATCATGCTCCTACCTTCCGAACGGGTTGACTGGAACCCGCGAGCCCCCTTGCGGACTGGCGACGGCGAGGATTCCCGCCTGACTCTATGCTCCTGCAAAACAGCCGCAGGAGGTGTCGACATGTACTACGGCACAGTCGCGAGGTACCGCGTCAAGCCGGGGCACGAGGAGAAGTTTCTCGAGCAGATGAAGGGATTCGAAGCATCGCCTCCGCCCGGCTGGATCTACACCACGCTCTTTCGCGGCGCCACCGATCCGAACGAGATCTGGATGAGTGTGGTTTTCGAGAACGAGGACCTGTACAAGAAGAACGCGGACAGCCCGGAAATGGATGCTGCCTATCGGGCGATGCTCGAGGACCTGCAGGGGGAGCCCGAGTGGCACGACGGCCACGTCATCCACGAGGCGATGCGTAAGAGCTAGCACGGGGCCCGCGGAGATGTAACCAGGGGCGTTAGCCCCTGTTATGACTGTGCACTTCGTGGCTCAATACGTGCCGGCGCTGGCCGGGCTCGCCGTCGGGGCGCTGACCGGCTTCGTGATCGCGACCGGCACCCGCCGACCATCGCAATGGGACGCCCGCGTGACGCTTCCTCTCGTGCTCGCGGCCGGCGCCGCGCACCTCGCCCTCATCCCTGCCGTCGAGGCGCAGCGCCAGCTGCTGTTCGGGCTGTATTTCGCCGCCATGACGGGCACCTTCGCGCTGGGACTTCTGCGAGTCGGAATCTGGAAGTTGGGCGCGCTGGGGTTCCCGGCCGGCTCGATATTGGCCTACTTCTACTTCGCGCTCACCGCGCACGAGGCGGACTTCATCGGCCTGGCGGTCAAGGTCGTCGAGGCCGCTGTCATCGTGGCGGCCGTCCGATCAGTGCTGGCACGGACCGAGGCCGGCGAGAGGAGGCCGCATGCCGTATGAGATGGTGCCGGCTCGCCTGCGTCTTCTCGATCTGCCTGGTCGCGTGCGGCGCGCAGCCTGGCCTGGCCTCGCGGACGACTCCCGCCGAGTTGTCTCCGTCGCCACCGGCGGCCTCGCCATACCCCTCGCCCTCGCCGGCGCCGGGCTCACCGGTCGCGCGACCCGCGACCATGCCTGTGACTTTCACGGGACTTCCCGACGGACGTTACATCACACACCTGCACTCCACCTGCAGTGGCGCGCAAAACTTTCACATCACGGTCCTGCAGACGCTTCTCGTACATGCAAGGAGCGGGACGATCGAGGTCTCTTCGAGCTACTTCGGCCGTGGACTGTGCGTGATCGTGTACGCGTCGCCCAGCCTGACGTCGGTGCTGACGACCAGGCGGATCTAACGTGATCTGGCTCGGATGTGCGTCGTGGCTGGGGAAGGGCCTGTTTGACTTGTCGACTGAGCGGTGGTAAGCCGCACTGGTCACTCAGTCCGCATTCAGGAGGGTGAAAATGCGACGACTCATCTATTTGCTGCCAGCGCTGGGGCTTTTTGTGTCGCTGACATCGGTGATCACCGCTCAAGCTGAGCAGTTGGCCGGCTCAGACCAGGGCGGCCGTCCGCTATCCGCGACGTTACTTGGTTCAAACGAAGTCCCGGCCGCCCCGGACACGTCGAGCGGAACGGCGTCTTTCACCGTGAACGTCGGTCAGGGCCAGCTCTGCTACGCGATCGTGTTCAACACCACGGAAACCGTGGTGGCGGCCCACATCCACCACGCGGCTGCCGGTAGTGTCGCACCGCCTTTGATCCCGCTCGGCGCGCCGGTCACGGGCAGTTCCTCAGGTTGCGTGAGCGTGGGCCGTTCGGTCTTGATGGACATCCTTCACAATCCCGGCGACTACTACGTGAACGTGCACACGACCGCACATCCGCCCGGAGCGGGCCGAGGGCAGCTCACGAAGTAGCAAGCTCGAGAAGAATCTCTGCCCCGGCTGTGCATCGGGCCTGCGCCCAGATCCGCCCACGGCCGGGGCTCCCGACCTCGCTTATGCCTGGGAAATGACGACCCGCCGACATGGTTATTAGACCCGCACGAGGACGCCGGCGACGATCTCAGCGAGCGCGCTAATGAACTCGGGCCGCGTATTGAACGAGGCCGTTCGCCGGATGCGGATGCCCTTTTCGCGCGCAAAAGCCTGCGCCTCCACATCGAGGTCGTAGAGGATCTCGAGGTGATCGGCGACAAAACCGATCGGGCAGACGAGCACGTTTCGGGCACCGGACATCTCCACCGCCTCGAGCAGGTCCGGTCCGAGCCACGGTTCACCGGTGTGGCTTGCGGACTGGAAGGCGAATTCCCAATCCGGCAGGTCTAGGCCAGACGCCACGAGCCGACAGCTCTCCATCAACTGATCGTGGTAGGGATCACCAGTCGCGATGATCGACGCGGGGAGGCTGTGCGCGGTGAAGAACAGCCGGTCTGGCCGAGCGGCGGCGAGCGCCTCCGTCAGCAAGGCCCGCACGGCTCGGATGAATGCGGGATGGTCGTGAAACCCCGGCACGAAGACGAGCTCGCGGTCCCACGCTTCACGCAGCGCTCGCTCGTAGCCCCCGAGGCTCATGCGCGCGTAGTGGGGCGCCAGCGGTAAGCCGATGAGCCGCGCTACGCCGGCGCGCCTAGCCTCATCGGCCGCATCGGCGATGAACGGCGGGGCATGCTTCATACCGGCAAACACGGGCATGCCGGTTTGCTTGGCCAGAGCTCGAGCCTGGGCACGCGTGATCTCGGTCAGCGGCGATCCGTTGATGGCGCGATAGCGCTGGGTCAGCTCCGCCAGGGCGTCGTCGGATGGCGCTTTGCCGCCCCGGATATGCGTGTAGTACGCGGCGGTGTCCGGCGCGGAGGCCGGGCTCCCGTAAGCCATACAAAGGATTCCGGTGGTGGGCTCAGGCGACATTGGCGGGGACCCACGCGTGCACGGTCTCGACGACCAGCTGGAGGTTTTCGAGGGTCGACTCGGGCAGCACGCCGTGACCCAGATTGAAGATGTGGCCAGGGCGGCCGGCGGCGCGTCGCAGCACGTCGCGCGCCCGTTCCCGGACGAGCTCGGCCGGTCCGAGCAGCGCAGCGGGGTCCAGGTTGCCCTGAATGCCGAGCTCGTGCCCGACCCGATCCCACCCCTCGTCGAGCGGGACGCGCCAATCCAGCGAGACGACGTCCGGTCCTGCCTGCGCGATCGACTCCAGCAAATGGGAGGTGTCGGTACCGAAATGGATGCGTGGCACCCCGCCCGGCGCGAGCGCGTCGAAGATGGCGCGCGTGTGCCGAGCGACACGCGCCTCGTAGTCCTCGCGGGTCAGGGCGCCCACCCATGAATCGAACAGCTGAACCGCCTGAGCGCCGGCGGTCACCTGAGCCTCCAGGTAGCGGCTCATCGTTCGCGCGAGCTTGTCGAGCAAGAGATCGAAGGCTTGCGGCTGCAAGTACATGAAGGCTTTGACCTTCGAGAAAGTGCGCGACGGGCGCCCCTCGATCAAGTAGCTGGCGAGCGTGAAGGGTGCGCCGGAGAAGCAGATCACGGGCACCGGTGATTCCGCCACAACCTGCCGCACCGCGTCGATCACCTGTGGAGCGGCCTCTTTGCCCTCTGGCACGCGTAGGCGCGCGACGTCGTCGGCGGTGGCGATCGGATGCTCGATCACGGGGCCGACGTTTTCCACCAGGTCGAAATCGACACCCATGCCGGCGACCGGCAGCATGATGTCGGCGAACATCACTGCCGCGTCCACCCCGAGGCGCCGCACCGGTTGAAGCGTCACCTCGGCGCAGAGCTCAGGTTGGGCGACGATCTCGGCCAGCGTCCACCGCTCCCGCAACTTGCGGTACTCCGGCAGGGAGCGCCCCGCCTGACGCATGAGCCAGACCGGGGTGACGTCCACCGGTTTGCGGCGCGCCGCGTCGAGAAACCGGCTCACGCGACGGCCTCCAGTGTGGCGTCGATAGCGGATACGTCGTGCGACGCGGATACGAACCAGGCCTCGAACTGCGACGGCGGCAGGAGCACCCCCGCTTTCAGCATGCGGTGGAAGAAGGCCGCGAAGGCTTTCACGTCCGATTGTTTGGCTTCGTGGAAACTTCGCGGCGGGTGCTCGCGAAAAAAGAGCGTGAGCAGAGATCCGACGCGCGCCACCGATGTCCCTTGCACCCGAAGCCCCGATTCCAGGCGCGCCGCCTGGGACTCGATCCTGGAGTAGACCTCCGGCGTCAGCTGGGCGAGCGTCGCTTCTCCGGCCGCCATCACGACGGGATGTCCCGAAAGGGTGCCTGCCTGATACACCGGCCCGGATGGCGCGACGAGGTCCATCAGGTCCGCCCGGCCGCCGTACGCCCCGACCGGCAGGCCGCCGCCAATGATCTTGCCGAGCACGGTGAGGTCCGGCCTCACGCCGTAAAGCTCCTGCGCGCCCCCAGGTCCGACGCGGAATCCTGTGATGACCTCGTCGAAGATGAGGAGCGCACCCGCGCGTTCGGTCAGGTCGCGCAGGCTCCGCAGGAAGCCGTTCGCCGGGGCGACGACGCCCATGTTCGCCGCGACCGGCTCGACGATGACCGCGGCGACCTGTCCCGGGTGCGAGTCGAGAAGGGCCTCTGCCGACCCGATGTCGTTGTACGTCGCGACCAGGGTCTGCGCGGCGACCGACCGCGGGACGCCCGCGCTTCCGGGTATCGACAGCGTGGCGACACCCGAGCCCGCCTCGACGAGGAGGGGGTCTGCATGACCGTGATACCCGCCCTCGAACTTGACGACGAGGTCGCGGCCGGTGGCGGCGCGAGCGACCCGGAGGGCGCTCATCGCCGCCTCCGTGCCGCTGTTGACGAACCTGATCCGCTCGATCGACGGCATGCGCTTACGAATCAGCTGGGCGAGTCGGACCTCGCCAGGGCCGGTGACCCCGAACGAGCCACCCGCCTCGGCCGCGTGCTTGATTGCATCGACCACCTGTCGATCCGCATGACCCAGCAGGAGCGGGCCGAAGGCGCCGACGTAGTCGATGTAGCGGCGCCCCGCCTCGTCCCAGACGAACGCACCCTCGCCTCGAACGATCATCGGCGGATTGCCGCCGACAGCCCGATACGCGCGGACCGGACTGTTCACCCCGCCCGGAAACAGGTCCGCCGCGGCCGTCACTCGGCACCCAATAGACGGGTGATCGTCTCGATCGGGCGGTGGATCCCGGTCAGGATGGGCGTGTCCCGCACCGTCGATCGCCGGCTCTCGGTCCCACGCAGCTCGCGCACCAGATCGCCGAACGCGGCGAGGTCGTCGGTCTCGTAGGCGACCAGGAAATCCATATCGTCGACGCCGAACGAGTAGGCGAGCAGCTGCCGCACCTGCTCGAATCGATGACCGATCTTCATGTGCTCGTTCATCACCTTCTGCCGCTCCGCCTGGCCCAGCAGATACCAGTCGGCTGTCTTCGTGAACGGATACACGACCAAATATTTCGACCGCTCGCCGCTGAACAGCGACTGCTCCTGAGTTGTTTGGCGCTTGACGTACTGCGACGGCCTGATGATGCCGAGGAAGCTGAGCCGCGCCACCATCCATGTGCCCATCCCAATGCGCAGCGCTTTGGCGATCTTTTCCTCTAGCGCCTCGACGCTCGGAGCCAGGCTCCAGAGCATCAGGTCCACCCCGGCCTTCAGGCCGATCATCGAGTACGTGAACGTCGTGACCTCCGATTGGGCGGATATGGCGGCGCAGAACTCCTCGGCGGAGCGGCAGCGTTGGTCTGAATTCTGGTGGCGCCATGCAGGATCCAGCCCGAGGGCCATTGCATGCACGAAGAGGCTTTCGCTCATCGCCTCTCGCGAAGCCATGTGGCCGCCTCCGCCGCGAAATAGGTGATGACGATGCCGGCACCTGCCCGGGCGATCGCGGTCAGCGACTCGAGGACCGCGCCTCGCCTGTCGAGCCAGCCGCGTTCGGCGGCGGCCTCGATCATCGCGGCCTCGCCGCTCACCTGGTACGCCGCGAGCGGCAGGTCGAAGCGCTGCCGCGCCCGCGCCAGGATGTCGAGCGACGTGATCGCCGGCTTGACCATGAGGATGTCGGCGCCTTCGTCGGCGTCGAGCTGCATCTCGCGCAGCGCCTCCTGCGCGTTGGCCGGGTCCATCTGGTACGACTTGCGGTCGCCGAAGCTTGGGGTCGAGCCGGCAGCCTCGCGGAACGGCCCATAGAGGCTGGAGGCGTGCTTGGACGCATAAGCCACGATCGCGGTGCCGTCAAGTCCGGCGGCGTCGAGGCCGGAGCGCAGCGCCGCCACCTGTCCATCCATCATCGCGCTCGGCCCGACGATGTCCGCTCCCGCCTCGGCGTACGCCACGGCGGCGGCGGCCAGCCGTAGCAGGGTCGCGTCGTTGTCTACTTGATCTCCGTCCAGGACCCCGCAGTGGCCATGCGATGTGTACTCACACAGGCAGACGTCCGCGACAAGGACAAGCGGCATATCTTCGCCGCGAACCAACCTCAGCGTCTCGGGCACCGGACCTAGCGAATCATCTGCCCCCGAGCCGTTGGGGTCTTTTGACTCCGGGACCCCGAAGAGCAGCACACCGCCAACGCCGAGCTCCGCGAAACGTTCGGCCTCGCGCAACGCAAGGTCGGGCGTCAGTCGGTGATGTCCTTTGAGGGACTTGATCTCGTGACGCTGCCCGCGCCCGCTGATGACGAAGAGCGGAGCGATCAGCTGCGCAGGGTCAAGCCTCGTCTCCCGGACCAACGCGCGAAGAGCAGGATTGGTCCTGAGGCGGCGAGGCCTTGAGGCGCCCGGCCTCACGACTGCGGGGATCGCCTTTGTGACTGCAGCCGCCAGATGCTGAACGCTGGTCCCGGCGGCTTCGGCGACGACGTTGAAGCCCGTGTCGCGCGCGACCGCGGAGGTCCGCGGACCGATCGTGATCGCCGGTAGATTGGCCGCCCCCCCGAGTTTGATGAAGCCGCGAACCGCGGACCCGGAGGCGAAAACGACGGCAGCCAGATCGGGCTGTCGCAAGGCCTCGCGAAGATCCTGCGCTGATTCGGCCGGACCCTCCACGGTCTCGTACGCGGTGACCTCGTCAACAAGCGCGCCGCGCCGGCGCAGGCCGGCGGGCAGATCGGGATCGGCCAGCGATGCACGAACGAGCAAGACCCGCGCGCCGGCCGGGTCGGGCAGCGCCTCGGCGATGGCACCGCCGTTGGACTCGGCCGGGACGATCTCGGCGACAACACCTCTTGTCCGAAGCGCGTTCGCCGTCGATTCGCCGACCGCCGCCCACCGTGGGCCTGCGAGTGTTCCGGGCAGGGTCGACACGCCTGCGGCGCTGGTGACGACGACCCAGTCGTAGTGATCGAGGTCAGGCCATTCCACGGAAACCGCCCGCGTCACCACGGTTGGAACCGCGCTCACGCGGTAACCACGGGCATGCAGCTCGGCCACCAACGCGTCGTTCTCGCCGGAAGGCCTCGTCACCAGGACCGCGGTCATCTGAGCATCACCGCGCCGGCCAGCCTGGCTCCAGCGGCAGCGGCAAGCGCGATCGCGTCCGAGCGGCTGCCTTCGATCGACTCGATCCGCATATCGGAGCCGTCGCTGTTGACACCGCCGACGACCATCGCGAAGCGTTCATCAACCATCGAGGCGAGCGCGCCGACCGGCGCCCGGCACGTCCCGCCGGTCGCGGACAGCACGCGCCTCTCGGCCTCTACGGCGAGGCGGATGTCCGGCTGATCGAGGTGCGCCAGCACCTGCAGCAGCGCCGCGTCTGCGCGGCGGGCCTGAACCGCGAGAGCTCCCTGCGCGGGGGCGGGTACGACCACCTCGGGATCGATGCGCTGGTCGATCCGGTCGCCGCGCCCGAGACGGTCGAGCCCCGCCGCGGCGATGACCAGGGCGTCGACCTCGCCCGAGTCGAGACGACGCAGCCTCGTGTCGACGTTGCCATGCAGCGGCACGATTCGGAGGTCGGCGCGCGCTGCGCGCACGAACCCCGCCCGACGCGGACTGTCGGTGCCCACCGTCGCGCCAGCCCGCAAGGTGCCGATCGATTCGGATCCGGAGCTCGTCACGAGGGCGTCCCGCGGATCGGCCCTCTCCGGGTACGCGGCGATCACCAGCTCTGGCTCTCCTTCCAGCGGGATGTCCTTGGCGCTGTGGACCGCCACATCGATCTCGCCGCGCTTTAGGGCGCTGGCGATCGCCGCGACGAAGATGCCCTCGCCGGGCGTCGTATCAACAGGTCGGACATCGCCCTCCGTGACGATGCGGACCAGCTCGACGTCATGACTGGACAGGCGAAGGCGGCCGGCGACCCAAGCACTCTGCGCCAGGGCAAGCATGGATCCACGAGTGCCGAGGCGGATCTTCATCGCGAGTGCCCGAGCCAGACCATGTACTCCGAGGTCGCGCGGGCGACCAGGCGCCTCGCGTCCTCTATGTATGCGCCGGGTAGAGGCTCGGCGCGCCGGTACAGGTCGTCGATGCCTAGGAAGCTTCCGTTCAGGTGCCGGCAGATGGCGTCGGGCACGGCTTGCGGCGCGGAGATGTCGGCGATCGGCGGAAGTTCTTCGCTTTTCGCTTTCGTCAGCTCGGTCCACGGGCCGCCAAGCGCGACGGCGATACCCGCCGCGTCAGCGGTCAGCTCAGCGGCCGCGGCCAGGCCGATACCGCGACCCGAGTAGACGTGCGCCAGCCGTTCAGCACGCTCGGGGTCGCGACTCGCGATGATGAGGTCCGCGCCGACCTCATCCAGCGAGTGAGCGAGGGCAGCACCCATGCGGCCCGCACCGGCGACGACGACCGTTTGGCCCGCCAGATCGACCTGTCTCCTCAACCACGCCACCGCGGTACGGGCGAGGTTGCCGCTCGATTCGGTCCTCCTCGACCGTGCCTTGCGGCCGGTTGCGATCGCAACCTGGAACAGGCGCTGAAGGAGTCTATCCCGTGCCCATTTGGACGCCTCACGGACCTGGTGCAGGACCTCGTCCTCGCCGACGATGACGCTCTCGAGCCCGCAGGCGACCCGCAACAGGTGGGCCACTGCGGTCTCACCGACGAGGGTGCCCGCGGACGCAAGAGATGGGATCGGGCCAACGCCGTAGATCTCAGCGCGGTGGCAGGTCACGAGCGCAACGCCAGAACCGCCGGCGCCGAGCCACCGCTCCGCCTGCCTTGCGATTTCAGCGCGAGCGCCGACGTCAACGTCTCGGGCGGAAGCGATCAAAGCCCAGGGTTTGGTCAAGACTTCGTGTGCCCCGTCATCAGCGCCACGAGCAGACGGTCGAGTGCTGACTCGGCATCGACCATCAAAGCGGTGGCTTCGCGTGTATCAAGATGCCGTCTGCGGGCAAGCGCTGCAAGGCCATCCACGAACGGCTTGCGAAACCGCAGAAATCCTTCGACGGTGTCACTTAGGGCAGCCCCTGCCCTGGCTGCCTCTGCGCCGTAGTCGCCCGCATGGCGCTCGGCGATTGTCAGATCGCCGCGTTCCGCGTCGAGGTGCGCCAGAAGGTCACCGACGAGCTGGGTGCCACGCTCGCGGAATCGAATGCGCTCGTCTTCCGACAGATTGGCCAGCCAGCGCGCTTGCTCAGGCTTGCGGGTTAGCGGTCGGGCCCGACGGTATGCGCTCGCCATCTGGTCGGAGGAGGAGGCGAGCGGCGGACGTCGAGCGCGACGGGCGGGCACCAATGCTTCCACCGCCACGGCCAGGAACCGGCGGTGGCCGCCAGGAGTGGTAAAAGATGAGATCTGGCCGCGGTCTGCCCACCGGCGGAGCGTGTTTGGTGTTACTCCAAGTGCGCGACTCGCCTCGGATAGGGTGAACCACCGGTTCTGATCATTCCTAATCAAAACTAGCCAAAGCTACCACCGGCCAGAGGTTAGCCGCCACCACCGCGCAGGAGTCGTAGGCGGGGGAACGTAAGCGGCGTATCGAGAATCGTCGGCGGGCTGATTCATGGTCGGGACAGGTGTGACGTTGATAAGGCGTGCGTCACCAACGAATCGAACCTGGGGTTAGCGCCGTAAGCGCCGTCGACGCTGACAATCGCCAACCGTGACGCTTTATCAGGCGTCAACCGGATGAGCACAGATTGGGGGCTTTGGCGATGCCTCCTTCGAGTTGAGTCGATTCGCGTAGCTACGCGCTCACCGCCCACGGCGAGGGCGAGGGGGAGGCGGATGGCGATGGCGAGGCCGCTGGGCGACGGAGAGAATTCGGCGGGAGTAGTGCAAGCCATCCCGCCAACAAGCGGGCTTGCCGTGCCGATCTCAGCTTCGATTGAGACGGGCGCCCTGGACAATGAGTGCCTTCAGGGCTGACGCGTTGATGGCGTCGCCCTCGCGGAAATCGATGGCACGAACACTTTTGCTGTCCAGACGCGTGTTGAAGAGCCCTTTCGGATCCTTCAGCTGAGCCCCTCTTGGAAACGTCAGCCTGACGGCGTTCTTGAGGGTCTCGCCTATGCAAACGATGCCGTCGTGGGACCAGACGGGCACCCCCTCGGGGCGCGAGGGCTTCTTCCACTTGACCTCTTCGATTACGCCGGGGTCGGCGCCCCTGACCAGAGCCCGCAGTTGGCCCAGCCTCTCACCTCTCCAGCCTGTGGTCTTCCTGATGATGGCATCGATCTGTTGGGACGCGGACGCGTCGTTCACGCCGATGCTTTGCTGCGCTGGCTCAGCACCCAGCGGACCGAAGGGCTCAGCTCCTTGTCCTTTCGATGCGTGCAGCCAAGCCAACAACAAGGCCGCCGCTTTCCCTCCAGCAGCTCGGATCGCACTCGCTGGATGTGATGACTCCTGGTTTCTGCTTTCTTTGGCCAGAGCACCCAGCAGATCCACTCATTGCGGGCAAGGGGGGTGAGGTCTTCCCACGCCGCCAGAACCTTTGGGCTGGCAACCAGGACCCGTCTCAAGTCCATCGGGACGGTATGGACCACTCCGTCAGAGACCACCCTGGAACTCATCGATCGAAAATACAGTCTTCGTTCCTTACGTGAGTCCGCTCGGGCCGAGATTGACATATAGACGCGCTAGCCCGACGGGACGGCAACCGCATCCTCCGCCGGTTCGGGGTCGAGAACCACCGTCCCTGCAGCACCGTCCACGGTGATTCGCTGCCCGGTTGTTATCTGCTCGGTGGCGCCGGCCACCCCGACGACGGCAGGAATGCCGTACTCGCGGGCCACCACCGCGCCGTGCGACATCATGCCGCCCATCTCCATGACGAGGCCACCCGCGGTCAGGAATAAAGGAGTCCAGCCGGGATCTGTGGAAGGCGCGACCAGGATCTCGCCAGGCTCGAGCCTCGCCCCGGCCGGCGAGAGGATCACCCGGGCGATGCCCGAGACGATGCCTGGCGAGGCGGGTGAGCCTCGCAGCCCCTCGCCGGCCGGCACCAGCGCCGCCTCGGCGTCCGTTCCATCCGAAAGCAGCACGCGTGGGATGTGCCGGCGCGCACGCTCGCGCTCAAACGCGTCTCGTCGGGTGCCTACCAGCTCGCGCATGTCCTCGCCGCCAACAGCGCGTCGCGCTTCCGGCAGATAAAGGAAGAAGATGTCGTCCTGGCGAGCGAGCAAGCCACGCGCAACCAGCTCGCGACCGACACTCGTCAGGAGCTCTCGCGCAGGCGTGAAGAGCAGGCGGATGATCTGGAACTTCGGTACCTCTCGCCTCCCGATGAGAGCGCGGACCCGACCGAGCGCAAATCGGAGGAGCGCCCGCCGGGGGCCATGCACCCTGGTGAGCAGCGAAGCGATCATCGCGTCCGCCTCGCGCGCGCCGCGCTCGAACTGCGCGTCAGGCGACAGCGCGTCGTCGCCAAGTCGCGCGTAGTTGGCGAGCGCACCGAGGATGTGCTCGGGATTCTCGGACCAGCGCTCGACTCCGATGTCGATCTCGCCAATCGATCGAAAGCCATAGCGGGCGAGAAATGACTTCAAGCCATCCTGCAGCCGCGGTGGCAATGTGCCGTCTCGATATGCAGCGGCGAGTGCGGCGGGCTCGCGCCCCAGCAGTGCGTTGAGCGAATCCGGGTCCGTGCGAACTTCCGTGCAGAGCGCCCACAGCGCGAGGTCCATCTCGGTCGTAGGGTTGTGCGCCGCGCCGCGGGTGACGGTTTGAAGCTCGTCCAGGCGGGCCTTACCGCGCAGCAGTCGCGCCGACAGGGCGTACGAGAGCATCGCCGGCAGGATCGTGCCGAACATCCGCGGAAACAAGCGTGGTGACGCTGTCAGGATCAGGCGCTCAAACGCGTCGAGGCGCTGTTCCGCGCTCGCATCGTCAGGGAGATCGATCCGCGTCATTGCCTCGACTTCGCGGACGTAACGCTCGGGGGTTACGTCAGGCGACCGCATCACACCCAGCGCCGCGTGCGGGATGCCGGCGCGGATCAGGGCGCCTCCAATCGCGCGCACCGAACGGAAACGTGAGCGCCTCGCCGGCGCAAGACGGGGATCGGCGGAGAGCGCGACGACAACAGTCGAGGTTCGCGCCTCGCCCATTGACGTCACAGCCACAAATATTCGACGCCCGACGGGATCACGCACGACCGGCGTCACGTCGAAATACAGCCGCATTCCAGGATCTTTGAAAATCCCAGCACCGGACACCGCATCCTTGACCGGGAACCCGAACAGGCCGGACAGGGCGCCGCTTAGAAGGCGGAAGAGCTGGATGCCCATTGGTGTGAAGGGCTCGAAGTAACCCTGGAAAACGCTGCCTGAGAAGTAGACGCGAAGGTCCTGCTCGGGATCGGGCGCATCCTCGGGCAAGGGATACAGCGTCGTGATGGGGCGCGACTGAACGAGCAGGATATTGTGCTCACGGTCGAGCGCGAACTCGATGTCCTGCGGTGCGTTGAAGTGGCGTTCGACGCGGTCGCCGAGCTCGGCCAGGGCGAGCAGATCCTGATCCGACAGGACGGATGCGTTGCTCGCTTCTGGGCGCTGCACGACCTGGCGGCTCGCGACGTCGACGGCGTAGTGGTCGGGGTCGACAGCGCCCGAGACGAGCTTTTCGCCCAGACCCGCGACGGCGTCGATGGATGCGCGCCGGCGCCGGCCGGTGACGGGATCGGCGGTGAAGAGCACCCCGGCAGCCGACGCGTCCACCATCTCTTGCACGACGACGGCAAGGCTGACGTTTCTGTCGTCCACCGAATTCGCCCTCCGGTATGCAACAGCTCGCTCGTTCCAGAGTGACGCCCAGCAGCGGCGAATCGCGTCGAGCAGATCCGCGTCGCCCGAGACGTCGAGGTACGTGTCCTGCTGGCCGGCGAACGATGCGCCAGGAAGGTCCTCGGCGGTGGCCGACGACCGCACCGCGACACGTCCAGAGCCGAGACCGGCGTATGCGTTGAGAGCCGCTTCGGCGATCCCGTCCGGCACAGGCGCCGCTCGCAGCCGCTCGGATGCCTCCGTCGGTCGTGCCGGATCGACGCCCGCCGCTTTGGCGCCGAGGGCATAGGCACGTGTCGTCAGCACGAATCCGTTGGGAACCCGGAAGCCGGCGCGCATCAGGTCGCCGAGGTTGGCGCCTTTGCCGCCCGCCAGCGCGACGGCGTCGCGGTCGATCTCGCCGAGGGAGACCGTCAGCGGCCCCGAGCCGTCCACGACGGCCAGACTACTCGAGTCTCGCCTCGGGGAGGAGAGGCTGGGCGGCGCATCGTCGCGTACGCCCGGCATCAAGTCGGGAAGCTTAGGACGGGCGGCTCACTGATCTCACGCGCGCTCCCTCAGAGCGCTCCCTCGAGCGGTTGATGTGGGCGAGCATCGCCGCCTCTGCGGCGGCGCCGTCGCGGGCTCGTATCGCCGCAAGGATGCTCTCGTGCTCGGTCACGGTTGCTTCGCCGATGGCCATCGTGTAGTAGTGGTGATACAGGCGATAAAGTCGCAGGTGCGAGCGCAGGCGCCGCAGGGTATCGCTCAGCAGCCCGTTGCCGGACGTGCCCGCGATCGCTTCGTGGAATCGTGCGTCCTGCAGGGCAAA